>Ga0182004_10002321_pt1 | contig 14706 bp, 12 predicted proteins | sample Sormic07211540_1_FD_120479 | JGI IMG/M metagenome (GOLD analysis project Ga0182004, IMG submission 120479) | Endophyte microbial communities from Sorghum bicolor roots, Mead, Nebraska, USA - 072115-40_1 MetaG | ecosystem: Host-associated > Plants > Roots > Unclassified | place: USA: Nebraska...
GCTACATTGTATCAACATGAGCGACATGCTAGTTGATTTCAGCGACCCTTCGCACCACAGTTTAATGGATATTTTTTGCAATTGGTTCGTGGGATCTACTTCGAATTCGGACGCGATACACTGTGTGCTGAATTTCCTTACTGGGGTACTATATCGAACCTTCATTGCATTTGCATCATTTCTTTGAATTTTTCTGTTTTAGTTTCTTTGAATTTTTCTGTTTAGCTGATAGTCAGTGCTTGTATGAATACTTCTCAAAAGAGATGGTGGTACTGCTACTTCAGTACTACTGTACTGCAGTCGATTCGATTATAGGGCTGCACTTTTCCTGCTATCATTTTTGTTCAATCCAGTCAAGTTGGGTTGCTCTGTCTGCTAGGATTTGTTTGATTTTTCATTTTTGAATCAACTTCTGTATTTGGTCCAAGAAATGAAGTAGGATAGTCTGTTAATTCTGCTGAGTTCAGTTTTCGTTTGATGGTTTGAATTGTAGGTGGTCTGAAATTGATGCTCGTTAATTGCAGTGGCTTGACTATGGCAATGGTTTTCATTAGCCCATAGGATTGATAGTATTTTCTTGTTTTATAAGCATTGGGCACTAGATTTGTTATTAACTTTGCCATGTGATTCAGGCTTGTTGCAGCACAGTACATTGGACTTCATTTTTTTTTGTTGCAATTAATTTATCAGAACTTGGACAGCAATACACACTGTTCACCACTGTAGCCATAACTATACATACACAGTGTCGCTAAATTTCGCGTCACGTCTGTCGCTGCCTGCGCATCGCAAACCTTTTTGTTTAGGCTAAACTATATCATTTGCCACCACAGTTCTATTTCAAGTTTTTTCTGCCTTCATGCTTGACTAGCTGCTTCTTCAAGCTCAATATGGTACTATTTCGATAAGATCTTATGTTCTTGGGCCATGTAACTGTCAATCTCGGCGTATTATTTGTTCTGTTGTTCCGTACTTTACAAAACATAAGCTTCTATTGCCAATGCTTACTAGTTTACTGTTTGATGGTTCTTTAATATGCAGACATGCAAATTTTCTGCCGGTCGAATCTATGTTACATGCTATGCGGATGATGATGAGTCTAGAGAAATTTGTATGAAATTTCTTTCAAAAAAGCAACTTTTAAATTTCACTTGCGAGGTAGTGCATCGATTATTTAGTGCCTTATATTTGTTCATCTATTAACTTGATTGACATGTCACTAAAATTTTCTGTATATATAGACCAATTATTACATTGGGAAGAACGGCTGTGGTCCATGTGGACCTTGCACCAAGATATTCTACCTTCCTTCTGACAATCGCAAATATCATGGTCATTCGGCTATAACTATTGATGGCGAAACCTATATTGAGCTGGCAAATATTGTATCTGTTGAGGTTAGAACGTTATTATGACTGTATAAATCTGCTGTCTTTCCCTGTACATACTGATACTTGATACTTGTTTTTTACAGGTAGATAAAGAAGATGACATGTTCTGGCCATTGGTAATTAAACATGCAGTTAGTGGAATAAATTATGAGTGTTTAGTTACTCTTCTGCAGCATAAGGAGAGTTTTTATGACACTGATTTATTCACTAAAATGTTTGAAGCCATCCGCAAGGTATGTTTGCCATATTTAGTTGCAGTCTATTTTTCTGCACACACGCACATGATAGTTGGCTATAGTTTTCAATTGTTTTGCAATGCACACTGCAAATGATATATTCTACTGATGTGATACCATATACGAATGCAGTATGCTTGCAATAAGGTCCAGCCTTATTCTGGTAATGCTTCTGTCACTTGTGATGTGGATGCGGCTTACAGACTATTTGCTGACCATGTGCGAATTATTTCCTGTGCTTCGGCCCCTCAGTCTCAACTTGGTGAGTGTACTTTTTAGGTTGGTCGTGGGTGTCAATTTTCCATCAATCCCTTTTATTCATTGGCCATGAACACATTTAATGGAAGTTATAAGGAATATGAACAACCTTTGCATGGTACACTCTTAATTTTATGTTACACAACTGCATTTATATCCTTTGTATGTTATATTATGCCTTATTTAGGTGAGCGGGGTAGAGAATATTTCCTGAATTTTATCGATAGACGAGCCATTGAATCTGGCCATCAAAAGCTCAAGATAGAGGCACATTTCTACCCAGAGTAAGAATATTTACTTGTTCTTGTTGGTTTACTATATGGTTGCATAACTTTATATTCACATGGATTATAATATAATATCCTCACTGCTCTCCTCTTCCATAAAAAACAAGTTGTTTTGGATAGTGTATCATGAAACATCATAAACCTACACTTTTGATTGGCAACATGGAATATATATTTGTGTATTTGTCCTGAGAAGTCGGTTGATAAAACTTCTTCAGCTTGTATTGCTAATTTGATGCATTTTCGAATTTGCGCACCAAGCATCCAATTTACTGCTTGGTTAGTTTAGATTTATCATGTTTTGTCTCAGTATTTATGATTTACTGCTTGGGCTATTGATGTTTGGATGTAAAAAGAACTAATTATTCTGCCTTAACACCAAACCTTGTTATCTGGAATAGGTTTAACATACTTGCATGTGTAACACTATTTTGGAAACAGAATGTCATTTATGATTTCCACATATGATTTGGTACTTACATTAAATTTCTTCCTTGAGCAGACTTCTGAAAGTTGCTGTGATAATGATGGATCCAATCTATCCAGATCTAAATATTAAGGACAGGATTGAAGAGACACTGAAAACCGAAATGTTAATCTATAAAAAGGCTTTGGACGAGGTAAAATTGATTTCCATCATAAAGTTCATTGGAGTGAGCTTAATAATAAATTACCTTCCTTTCCTTATAAATGAGGGAGTGCATTCGGAATCCTTATCGACTTGCATTAGCTAGATGGTCCTTTAGCTAGTTTTTTAAGGGATCTTATTACTTTCCATTTAGATATTTCTCTTTCTATTACATTGTTCTTATGTAGAACTGATTGAAGGGGTAATAATATGAAATTATGTGGTTTATGCTGAGAGGTTATGCATGTTGCAAGGAAACACATAAAGTAGGAACCCATCTAGGATAAGGTTGCAATGTTGGCCAATAGTTGTATTAACCTCACCACAGTATGCACTTTCTTCCTATGGACCCTTGTTATAGATTATACTACTCAAATATGCCATTTGAAATCTAATGTGAAAAGCTATCATCCGTTGGATTTGTATGAATCGTTATAAATTGGCTTACTTTTTTCCTCCCGGTTGAAGACTCTCCTGTGCTCCAAGCCTTTAGGTAGTCTGGTGCTCCCATGTATAAACTACCAACTATGTATGAAAGGTGATGCAGTTGTCTATATATGTAAAATTTCAGCCCCAATAAAAAACTGAGCGACGTGAAACAAAAAGAGAAATCAGCCTATAATAGTTGCGGGTTGAACTGTTCATATAGGGTCCATGACCTGCCTCCTGGTAGAGTGTTAATTATTGCTTTTGCTATGTTGACATTGATTGTGGTGGTTGATAACTCTGAACACTCATCTTCAGATACAACATGAACTGCCCAAGTCTGCGAGAAAGATGAAAACCAAGGATAATGAGGGCACAGAAAAGTCCAAATGTCCTGTAGTTTGGCGCCGGACACACGTGGTTGAGTTTTTTGGCCGCCTTAGACATATTATACACAAGGACAAGAATGAAGGATGTTCCCTTATCTCGTTGTGTAAGTGAAGATAGCTCCTCCTCTCGTTATTTTTCCGCTCTTATTGACCTTGTTCTGTTTGCCGCTTCAGGCAATGTGCTCCTGCTTGGGGGTAAGATATCTTTGGGTTCAGATGTCAGTGAGGTGTCTGATTATTACCTCCTGCACCTTATCCAAAATTGTCTATTATATGGCAATGAAAAAATGAAGGTCTGTAACTGTGTTATAAGTGCAGTTGTTTAATAAATGAATCCGATGCTCACATTCTTTGCTGGTTCTCTTTTTTATGCAGCTCGACCATAACTTGGAACGATCTGATTTTCAGCTGGAAGTGCTTAATGTACTGCCAGACCTTTCTGGGTATTTGTTCATGGACATGAGATTCAACAGGTGATTTTGATATTTAATGCTAATTTGTGATTACTTGTGTCTCCATGCATGCTTGTCCTCGTTGTAATGCTTGGACTGTTGATATTGCAGCATTAGTGATTTTGTGGACTCCCCACAATATGCACTGTTTCAATACCTTGGAGTTCCTTTGTATCATGGGTGGTTAATAGACCCTCAAGTAAGCACAGGCATTTAATATGTAATTATAATTATTGTAGATGTTCCTGTGAATGCAGCAGGATGTCTGTAGCAATATTTATTTTTGTTTCTTTTTTTTTAAAAAAATCTGATTTGTGTTATTCCAACTTTTATTTTGATTATATTAGGATAAAGACCTTGCCTCAGCAATGTCTACACAATCCTTCGTTGAACATTCCATTGAGGTTGCTGTGTATAAATCGATGAAAGAATCAGGGGTGGAACGGAAGGGTGATGCTGAAGAGCTTGATGATGTACACCGAGCAGTTATGCGCTCCTTGGGAACATCAGATGATGCCATTAAATCACGCGAAGATCAGGGTTAGTATTGTTTTTCTGTTGTACGTATTCAAGTTCCTGATGTTACAATTGATACCTTTATTCTTTGTTTGGTATTTTTTAGTTGAAATCATCGCAAGATTTTTACAAGGCTCTCGGTTAACGTCACATGGGTATGTTTCTTCTGGTTACAAATTCATCATGCAACTTGTGAAGTATGTTCAAGTAACTTTTTCAGTATATTTTGCAGATTGGAATGCCTAAGAAATGAACTGATAGAGGGTGAACCAGGTGTCCTGCTTTGGAATGATCGATTCATCACGTTAGCTATGGTAAGAAGCTAATGGTCAGTAGTCTTGGGTTTGCAGTTGGCTCTATCCTTGACACCATTTTATTCTTTTACAGGTCGGGGGAGCACTATGTTTGTTGGTCAATGATTTGAATGTTTTAACTAAGACAGGGATCGTGTGGGAAATATTAAAAGAGGTATATATTGCCTTTTTTTTCACTTATCTGTTGAAAAGTGGACTAAGTTTTCCTGTATTGTTCGTCAGGTTAACCAAGGTGGAACATTTGTGGATGGCAAATTCACTGCAGTAGATTCAGATTTGAATACTACAATGCTGGTATGAGAAAAACATGTTTTTCCGTGTTGTGTCTAGTTTTTATATTTCATTTAATTCTCTTATTAGAATGTTTTGCAAACTCAACAAACCTATCTTCAATTTCTCTGAGTCAGCCCTTTACAAAAAAAGATAGAAAGAAGGAGAAGAAGAAGAAAAGCAAGGAGAAGAAGAGGCTTTCAAAGGTGAATATATTCCGATATACACTCTATCGAGTACTATTTTTATCTCAGTACTTTCTGTTTTTGTTTGCTAATGGGTTGTTTACATCTGAACAGTTACCCTCAACCTCAATATCAGGGGGAAAAGAGGAAAAGATCCCTGAGGAAAATCAGTATATTTCAACTTGTGCTGTAAGTGCAGCATTGGTAGATAGACTTGATATTTTATCACGCATTGTGTTGTCATATATTTGATTTATCAGAAATATATTGTACATCTACACTGATGCCTATCCTTGTGCATTCTTATGTTTTTGCTTACCTGCTAGTCATGTCCCATGCGATGCATTGTATCTCCAATATAAATAGAATTGAACTATAAATTTATCTTTAAAACCTGAATCAAAGTTAGTATTCTAACTAACCACTAAGACAAAAAGTTATGAATAGTTTGCTACAACAGCTGTGTATGGTAGTGCTGCAACACTAATAGAAAGATGTTACATTTCATTTGTCACTATATTACTATGATTTTCTCTTGTTCATTTGTATTAAATCTTTTATTTTTAATTCTGAATACAAATAAAAGCTGAATATATACCGATAATGCACTCTATTGAGTACTATTTTTGTCCCAGTATTTTCTGTATTAGGAATTTATATATTTCTTTTTTCTAATGGTTTGTTTACTTCTGAACAGTTACCCTCAACCTCCATATCAGAGGAGAAAGAGGAAGAGCTCCCTCAGGAAAATGAGGATATTCCAGCTTTTGTTGTAAGTGCAGCATTATTAGATAAACATGATAGTTCATGACGGTTGTCATATTTGATTTCTCATATATAAATACAATTGAACTATAAATTTGACTTTTAAACCTGACTCAAAGTTAGTATTCAGTATTCTAACTAACCACTAAGACAGAAAATCATGAGCACACTTGCCTAACACATCCATGCATACAGTTAACTTCACAAGAAATCCCCCAGGTGTAGAACCAAACCATTTCCAGTACCTATCATTTAATCTCTGTTGTTGCCTGTGGATATCTGTATGCTATAGTAATGGACAATAGTGTTACATTACATCCACTACATGTGATCTGATCTGTTGGGAAATGTGGTTTCGCTAGAAGATACTATAGTCTTATGATTACTAGATATCACTATTCCAGTTCAAGACAGTGTCATACATTATTTGTTTTGTATCAGAAAATGCTTGTAGATTTCTTGTTTCTACATGGAGCATGTTTCTTTTTATCTTTCAGGAAGCAGGAGACGTTCAGGTGGGATCACCTCAGCCAGCAGTGCGTTATAAGAGGATTTACCAGATGAGGATGATTGATTTTTTTGGCCTCCGCACTCATATTATCTATCAAGATGATAATGGTCCATGCACCCTTCTTGCGATATGTAAGAGAACAGCTTTTTTTCACATTTTATTTTTCTTACCACGATATAGACTTATCCTTATTTTCATGTGCGGCAGGCAACGTACTCCTCCTTAAGGGTGTGATAAAATTTGAACCGGATGTTAGTGAATTTCCAGAGGATAAACTGCTTAGCCTTCTCGAAGGTGTCCTTGAAAAATGTGAAAAAATGAAGGTTGACAATGCTTGCCTCCAATTTCTTTGCCATGAATGTGAACATGACCTTTTATATCTTGCTTTGTCCCTTACCCCTTTTCTGCAGTGTGAGGGCCGAAAATATTCAGACTTGCAAAGACAAGTTCGCGATGTGATCCCGATCCTCCCGCACAGTGTGGAAATAAACATGTGCTTTAATAGGTGATTATGATATTATCAGTTATATTTCTGTGTATGTTTTTTTGGGGGAGGCAGTGTGTGTACTGGGTTGTTGATGCTTGGGATTTCAATATTGCAGTATTGATGGCTTTGAGGCGACACCAGAATCTATGCTTTTTGATTACCTAGGCATAACCCCTTACCATGGTTGGATATCAGATGTAAGTTGATTGTGGACATTGATGTGTGTAGAATGCTTGGTGCTTTGAATCTTATTTGAAGGAACTAAAGCCTGATGCCATGATATTGATTTTTAGGACGATGTCTTACATTCGGCAATACGTGGACATACTTACAAATCCCTTACACAGGAGGTTACTTTGCCTAGTTTTCCGAATGGTTAGTATTATTTTTCTTACACATTACCTTCACAACCATATCTTGTGATGTGTTGTTCTTTTTTCAATATTTCATTAGGGTTGGTGGAGATGGCTTTGAAGTTTCTAAACGGTCCTCAGCTTTCCAACTTTGGGTAAAAATATAATTTTAGTGTGCTAATTTTTTATGATAAATTATAGGTCTTCATTTGTGTCTAATTACAATGTTTTAATACACAGGTTGAGATCCTTACGAAGGGAACTTGAAGAAAATGTGCCATTTGTCCTGTTTTGGAACCGTCACTTCCATACTCTTATTAAGGTGAGATAATGTTAGCAGTTGTTACTTATGGCGTTCAATTCAGCTTGGTCCTGACCCATATTAATTCATGTAGTTCAAAGGAGAACTTTACACATTAGCTGCTGATGTTGGTTATTTAGAATCAGGTGTTTCTTGGATATCATTGAATGAGGTATAGCTAATCTATGTTTGCATCATTGATTCGTATCTCTATGTGATGTAAATGTACTTAAAATCGTTTGGAATCATGGCTTGCTAGGTGAATGGCGCGGGATTACTTGTGGATGACAAATTCGAGCCAATTAATTTTGTGTCCAGCATAACACCTGTGGTAAGTGGAAGAGAACAAAACGTGATGCTTCATTTGACACTGTCATTTTTTTACTCACTGAGTTCTATTTTTGTTGTAGTATATAGCTCATTTATCTAATGTTTATTGTCCAAAGCTGAAGAGAGTTTTTTTTGTTAATTTGAGAAAACTACTACTGTGTGTGAAAGTAACAAGAAGCTACTACTTTTGTCCTTTACATACAACATTATGCCTGGATGCACCTGTAATTATAATTCCACATGTTGGCCACGCAAAATGTGTTTGGCTGACATGGGCCCACTAAAAATTGTAGTTTGGTGAAATTGGTTCCAAAAGTCGTTCCTTTCCCTTATAGTTTAGCTGGCGTAATAACTAGTTATGGTTCTGTGGAATTAACTTATTTTTAATTAATCGTTGTACCTCCTTAGAGCCTGAGGAACATAAAGAGTTCGCTAAGACAGTTGTGTTTGGTAGTGCTGCAACACTAATAGAAAGAGGTTACATTTCATTTGGCACTATATTACTATCTTTTTCTCTTCTTGATTTGTATTAAATCTTTTTTTTATTTCTGAGTTCAAATAAAAGCTGAATATATACCGATAATACACTCTATTGAGTACTATTTTTGTCCTATTATTTTCTGTATTAGGAATTTATGCTTCTTTTATCTAATGGTTGTTTACTTGTGAACAGGTACCCTCAATATCAGGGCAGAAAGCAGAAGATATCCCTGAGGAAAATGAGGATATTCCAACTTTTGTTGTAAGTATAGCATTCTTAGATAGATGTGATATTTCATCACACACGGTGTTGTCATATTTGATTTATCATAAATATTTGCACATGTATGTCTACACTGATGCCTACCCTCATGCATTATTTTGTTTATGCTTCCCTGCTAGTCATGTTCCCATGCGATGCAGTGTCTCTGATATAAATAGAATTGAACTATAAATTTGTCTCTAAAACCTCACTCAAAGTTAGTATTCTAATTAACCACTAAGACAAAATCATGAGTTCACTTGCCTAAACACATCCATGCGTACACTGTTAGCATTACAAGAAATCCCCCAGGTGTAGAACCGAACCATTTCCATTACCTCATTTAATCTTTGTTGTTGCCTGTGGATATCTGTATGCTATAGTAATGGACAATAGTGTTACATCCACTGAACATGTGATCTGATCTTTTGGAAAATTTGGTTTCGCTAGAAGATATAGTCTTATGATATCTGTATGCAGCATTGGTAGGTATATTGTTATTCACTGTTTACTCATGTACTGTCCAAAGGATAAAGACCCGTGTTTGTTTATTACAGGAACCAGAAACAGACCATTGGGAAATTTATTTTGGCAATATAATACCTCCTATGTCTGTTGGTATTGATTATTCGAGATTTGCTGCTGGTGGTTCTGTTCATAGCAGAGGGGCTACACCCTTTTCCAAGATGCCATCTGGTGCTCCCATATCTTGTGCCAATCACTCTGGCAGTGGCTATTATGGTTTTGTGTCACTTAAAGAGTTTGTGATGTTACCTTATAATCGTTTCGCCGAACAAAGAACCATATTTCCGCATAGCACATCGCAGATTGTTGCAGATACCTTAAAGATTGGAAGAATCATCGCAAACAATATTTTGCAACACATTATTGAGGCGCATGAGGCTAAGAACTGTTGGAATGGAAAGTTCAACTTGAGCAGTATTCTTATTGTTGATGGTTTCGGTGTTTTGATCACGAGCCCATTCTGTGAGGAGTTCAGTTGGGATGCCATGGTTAATGACTATATAGCATTTGTGGAATTAATTTTCCCGCTCTTTGAAGTAGTGGGAGTAGGCATGCCAGCTTTTTTTTCTGAGCTGGAAAAGACTCTCAGGAATTTTGAGCCTCATAACATGCGACACCATCAGTTGGCAAGGTTTTGGGACTTTATAAGAAATCACCTTGCCTTCAAGTCGAGCATGTGGAGAACGAACGTGTTTACAGGTTTGTACAGGATCCGCCGTTCAATGCCAAGGCGTTTGAGAAGGGCTTTAAAAGCTGTGCTGTTGTCCCAAAGTCTTGTGGACGACTGGAGATCAATTATTGCAGAAAGCGGACATCCGCTACTGGAAAAGGTTTTAAGACACAGTGGGGTTGAAGATCCTGATGAGAATGGTAGTTATCTGGTGCAAAATCATGGGGTTATTGATCTGGTGCAAAATGATGATAACAAACCGGAGTATGGCCTTTATCAGAATACTTTGTTCAGCGCTGCGATGTTCCCACGCCATGTTAATGAACATGGTACTGATATGTCTAAGACTAAGGTGAGTTTTTTTTCTTATTCTCCATATTTTGTTTGTGGCAAACATTGTCTTACTTTTTAAGAACAAAATTTCTCTGAAGGATGGAGAAGGTCCTGGACAGGAAGTTGTGGATGGAGAAGGGCCTGAACAGGAAGAAGTTATAAATTTGCCTTCAGATTTAGATTTATTATGTTCTCATTATATGGAAACGGTTCTCTCAATGGTTCTTCATGAGTTGTATTGCTCTGATTTTATGACTACAAAACTATGGCTAATGTAAGTCCTTTTTCGATAAACTATTGTCTTCGTTGAACTTGGATCGAAATTAGAAAACATGTAACTGAAAAATCTGAATCTTGTAGGTTGGAGGAGTTATTTGAAGCGTACAGCACACCAGAAGCCTCCTAGCTTTTTGCACAGCCGTTGTACAATGTGCATCTTTTGTCAGATGTGTTCGTGTATGCCAATCTCATGCGACGTTATTTCATGGGGTTTGCAGGATTTTGTTAAGACTGTTTGTTTCTATTAGGTAGGCTAAACTTTTATTTCAAACTCTTGAATTTCTTGCAGTTTCCGTGGTACAGACTGCTGAAGTTATTTCTATGCTAGATTTGAACTATGAAGAATTACATGTTTGTTTGTTAACTATCTTAAATCTTGCCTGATATTGCAAATGCATGCTGTCATGTAATCGCCTGCCATGCTTTAACAGACTGAACCCTGACAAAAGTGATGCTATTTTTATTATTGTACACTTCAATGCCTGCCTTGTTGAAGTTGATAAGCCCGCTGAAGGAAACTGTCTCTCTTTCTGAGAAACAACTTTAGCTAAATATATGTTAAAAATATTAATACTTATGGTATATAGTAAATGTCATTAGAAAGATCTTTGAATCTAGTTTTTTTAATAATTTTATTTGGAGATACCAATATTGCATATATTTTCTATAAATCTAATCAAACTTGTGATATGAAAACTTAAAATGACAATTATTTTAGGACGCAGTGTATGTGGGAAACTGCCCTTTGTGAGATTATTTTGAGAAGCCAGCCTCCATTGATGAGCCTGCGAGACCACCATTCATGATTCAGATGGTGATAGGGATTTTTCCTGGTTGCCCTCCATGGATCCCTTTGGACATTCTTGGAGGGGTTTTATGATTTAGTTTTTAATATATTTATATTTTAGAAAGAAATTTTGTCACATATTTCTTCATTAATAATATGGTGCTAGCATATTTAATGTTCATAGAACTCTAATGAAACATCATTAAGATTGACTTTACCACACGTTGTGACCGCTGTTAGAAAGTATCATAATCGACTGGAGGCCGGCGGAGAGGGAGTCCACATCATCTGAACACAGCCACGTTAGAGAGAGATTACGGAGAAGCTCGATTTTGATTATATTTTAGTACGGCCCGAGTACAATGCTGCATTGTTGCTGCATGGATGGAGAAGGTCAATCGAGAGAATAATCTACAAGTCAATAATAATGGAATTGATTATTCTTTATGGACGAGGAGATAAAATATCCATTTTGTTTAAAAAGGCGGTTTGAAAAGCTCATAAGAGAATTAGGATAGATGTCTACGGGCCGTTTAAGCATCAATTCAACTGAAATGAGAATAGGATTGAAATGTCTTTTGAAGGATACTTATATTGTTGTGGTATAACACAAGTGAGAACTTGCACTTTGAACAAATCTATCAATAAGGTTGTCTGGGGTGACTTTGTTGTGAAACGACGCCTATTCTCAATAGGCATCCATTTAGTGATGATCTCATCTGTTCGTACATATCCGTACGATACAAGTAGTTAGAATTAATATTAGAGATTAGCAGTTATAATCATGTCACCAAAAGGACTGTCCTTTAGTGAACAGTTGTCTCTTGGAGATATCTCTTCATATGTATATATTTTATGAGATCAAATGAAAGATAATAGTTATTCCCAAATCACTATTCATTTATATTCACTTTAAACACGTTATCATACAGCTTGCTCTATAGAACAGAGAGAAGGAGAACGACAACGACAGAGGCCCGAACCTCTGAACTCCCATCGGTAAGCATGCAGACTTACTCATGTTGCTAGAGGCTTGTTCTTCGCCCTTCGTCGCGTCGGTGGAGTTCGTTGTGGCCTGATCCGCCACCACAACCACCATGGACAGCGTCGCAGCGTCTTCGAGAGCCTTGGGCCTCGTGTTCACCGCAACACTGCAATGGCCCTTTCGGCCGTCTTTTTGACTTTGTTGTTCGTGGCCTCCGTGCAGATGTTGTTCCTCGCCACCAATGGTGTCCAGTTCGCCGTGGCCGCCATGCTTCTCCACGCGATGTTCCTCTGCAAAGCCAGCCACCGTCTTCTTGCCTTGGCGTGAACGGGGCTAGCCCCAGCAACACCGCGCCACACGACATGGAAGCCCCGGCACCACCCACTGCTGAAGCCCTTGCACCGCCCGTCGATGAAGTGGTTGTGGAGCCCATCGCTGTGCCCGCATACATCCCATGGAACCGATGTCGCCGGCACCGGCACCAAATCGCCACGGTGTGACTTCTGCAAGGTGTACATGTCGATCCCACACACGCTCGAGTACACCTACTCGATACCGACACCCACACCAGCCTCTCCGACTGCAGTGGCGACAATCAATGGCGTCTCCCCACTGGATCTGTGGTTCCTAAACACGCAGGCTGCTCCCGCGCTCGACGCCGTGAAGGTTGAAGAAGAGGAGGATGAGGTAACCGGCCTCGACACCGGCAACCTCGTCAACCAAGGCGGCACACGCGCGGCAAGGACTGGCGTCCCGCCGTACTACTTGAACGCGGCTGACCCCTCGGCTCCTCCTCCTCCTCCAGTGACCCCGACACTGGCTTCCGCGCCTACGACGCGCACGGAGGCCGCTGCCCGCATGAAGGCGCAGGCCCTACCGGTCCTCCTCCAGCAGAGATGCTGTCGACTCCGACGCTCCGACGCTTCCTCGGCCGCAAGACGGTGTTAGTGGACTGGCGCCCTGGCCTCCGTCGCACCGGCGCCTGGAGCCCGGCAGATCTTTGCCTCCCAAGCGCAGAGGTGCTCAACATGGGGACCTACGACGGTGGCTTCTACTCCCCTGATGAGGGGGAGTCTTCCTCCACTTGAAGATGGTGAGCACTGGCAGCGCAGTGGAGGGGAGCAGCAAGGTGATTTTGCGGTGGCGGTGTATTTCAAGCAAGTGACGGCGGCGGCCTCACAACTCACAAGAAGTGGCGTGCAGTAGGGTTGTAGCCCGAAACTGCCGCTCGTCCACTCCTAAAAGGCCTGCGCCCTCACATGGGCTAGCCCAAGGCTGACGTCTTGCAGCCCCCTCCTCTCCTACTGTGTGCGCCCGATGAGCCATATTGGCCCAAAATGAACGTGGATTCATTTCCATTTCCTATGGCCGGCTGGCTCATTACCTTTTCTGTTTTATTTATTTATTTATTTCAGCATAAATTTGTATGAGACTCTGTTTAGTTCCTAGTAATTTTATGTTGTAAATTTAAAAGTACAATAAGTTCCTGTATGATTATTTTTAGTCATTGACTTTAGCAACAACATATACTCGTGATGTTTTATATTATTGTAAAATATCTATTTGTGATATTATTCAAAGTGTTTGTCCTGGTATAAACGACAAATCCAATAAATAATATCCTTGTTATCATGACCATGATCTTGCAATTATTTATTTATTTCACAATCGATCATTTTTATTTAAGTCCTTTTATGCTTTTTAACTTTAAAGCACTATGTGCTTAAATATTGGATGTGACATTTTATGTGTATTTCTCTCCAGTTGTATAACACGCATGTTCTATATTTATTTGTTGGCCATACACAAGGCAGGACCACTGTTGCTACTGCGGGATCTACACTAAGTAAATACTTGGTGACTATCCTCAACGTGCATACCCAACATAATAAATTAGAGCATTTGGTCTACATTTTTTACAAAGATGACTACCATTAATTAATTCGTATTTCGATTAGCCATACACAAGGTAGCACCATAGTTGTTACTGTAGGATCAACACTAAGTCCAAAACTTAGTGACTATCCTCAACGTGCGTATCCAATTCGTTTGCAAATTAACTAAGGTATACATCAATCTTGATGACTACCTTAAGACGTGTTCATACAACTTGCATAATTACTTGGCATCTACTGTTACACACAAGACTATGCCCAATTTGAGGAGAACACCTTCGTGGTGACTACCTCCTTATTTTATTATGTACATGAGATCTTTACACCATTAATAATATGAGATTTACATTGTCTCTATTTGCATCCTTTAATTACACAACACAACACAACA
>Ga0182004_10002322_pt1 | contig 14704 bp, 11 predicted proteins | sample Sormic07211540_1_FD_120479 | JGI IMG/M metagenome (GOLD analysis project Ga0182004, IMG submission 120479) | Endophyte microbial communities from Sorghum bicolor roots, Mead, Nebraska, USA - 072115-40_1 MetaG | ecosystem: Host-associated > Plants > Roots > Unclassified | place: USA: Nebraska...
AGGGCAGCGAGGGCAGCGACGGCGGCCACCAGCGAGGGCAGAGAGGGCAGCGATGGCGGCCACCAGCGAGGGCAGCGATGGCGGCCACCAGCGAGGGCAGCGAGGAGATCGTCGGACCAGAGTGCGAGGAAGAATTAGGGCCGGCAATGGACGGGCGCGATACAGAGCGGAGAAGACCGATCGGTTGCATCGAGTAGATTAATCTAGCTTCCATTATGTAATTAAACATGTTTACGTTATTATATATATTGTGCTGTGGCTAGAGAAGACACAAACATCAAGAGGTTTGGATGGTTACTGTGTGGCTTCTAAAACTCAGAGGTTTCAGGCTCGAATCTCATTTGAAGTTTTTTTTATTTTTTAATATTATATTAAACATTTTAACTATATAGTATTGCAACAGCAACAAAACTATTAGCAATGGAAAATCAATCGTGGCAAGAGTGACTTTTTATTGCAACCAAGAAATAAAAGCGTTGACAAAGCATCTTAGTATTGCAACGATACTAAAGCTCTCAGCAACGGAAAATCAATCGTGGCAAGAGTCACTTTTTATTGCAACCAACAAGTAAAAACGTTACAAAATCATCTTACTATTGCAACGACAACAAAATTCTCAGCAACAAAAAACCAATCGTGGCAAGAGTGACTTTTTATTGCAACTAACAAATTAAAGCGTTGCGAAATCATTTGAGTATCACAACGAAAAATAAACTCGTAGCAACGATAATATATTCGTGGTAACAGTGAACACTTATTGCCACCGATCTGAATTGCGTGGCAACAACTCCTAGTTTTTGCAACAATCTCCACACTTATGGCCACGATACAATTTGCGTGGCAGGAATACCATCTATCGCAACCAAAAGTTCAAATCGTTGCGAGAGAAGCCCTTGTTGCAACCAAATCAGTGTCGTTGCACTATAAAAGCATGGCAAAAGGGGTAAAATTTAGTAGTGTACCTTTCCTCATCGGCATCGACAATCAGCAATCGGCAATGATCAGCAACTACCGCCAGACTTAGCAACATCTTCCTCCTGTTGTCCTGTCATTGGCATTATTGGCTATCGGCAATCTCCTTATCGGCCAGACATATCATCTCTTGGACTGCCAATTCAAGCTTCACTGACTATCCTGACTTGTGCCTAAAAACGGTGTCAACACATGCCTTGGCTCGGCATCGGCCACATCTGAAAGGAGCCGCTCCATGGGTTGGACCATGGACGGGGGGCACACTAAGAGTTGTTGCCCCGTCCCTTGCCCCTGCCACGCCCCCACGGCCGAGATAGGGGGTGAGAGGCCGAGGGAGAGGGGTTAGCTATCATCAGTGGTGAAGCATGAGGAGGCGGAGGGGCACCTTGGGGCGCGATGAAGGCGGTAGCCAAGGTAGATATTGGCAGTTCTGACTCCTCCAAGGCAAGCAGCGGCTGAGCCTCAAGGAATGAGGGTAACGGAGTCTTCATCTTTAGGATGGAGGCCATGCCACGGAGGGGCTCGTTGACACCACGGAGAAGGGCGAGCAGCAACGTGGACTCGTTGACGGGCTATTCGAGATCAGCGAGCCCATCAGCAAGCTCCTTGAGCCGCTGTGCAAACTCGAGCACCGGGAGGTCACCCTGGGACAGAGCACGAAACTTGGTCTCAAGAGTCATCCCATGAGAGGATTTGTTGTCGAGGAAGAGGTTGGCCGCCTTGGTCCAAATGGTGTGAGCCGAGGCACCGTTCTCCATGATCAGGCGCATCACGCGAGGTGATGACAATGAGTAGATCAAGGAACATATGGAGCAATCAATCACCAACCAAGTAGCATCGGGGTGTTCAGGCGCTGGTGTGCCATCGATGTGAGATGAGGCGCCAAACTTTCCGACGAGGGTTTGGAAAAGTTCATGCCAAGTGGAATAGTTGGGTGGATCAAGTTCTAGAGCAAAAGGGATATGAGTTTTGACATTCAGCGTCGATGCTTAGCGGAAGCGAGGCTTGGGACTGTTTGTGGGGGAAGAGCAGCAACGATTGCTGCAGCTAGAGCAGCAGCGGCCTGAGCATCATCGTCGTTGATGGCCATGACAAGGAAGAGGAACAGCGAAGCAGCAAGGAAGAGAAGGTGGGTGACGTGAGGAGAGGAGATGAAGAGTTAGGGAGAGAGATAGGAACAGTTCCTAGCTGATACCATGAAAAATTGATTATGGCTAATGGCTTGGCCCTTTCCATTGATTGATCATTAGTTTATATAGGAGGTTACATGACTCTTCACTCTAAGACTTATCACATTCTAGACTTATCACATTCTAGACTCTCTGTATTCATCTGGTCCAACTTTGCCTCATTTGCGCACAGCCCTGAAAGGCAGTGGTCCACATGACGTACCATGTCAAGCAGTGTCATTTTACGATCTAGACGCATATGAAGCCTAGAGTTTAGGCTATCACTCCTTTAGTTGCTCCTCAGTCCTAAGTAGCACTTACCAGCATGATACGAAGCACACTAGATTTGTCTCGTATCATACATCTGATACAACCATGACTCCTTATTTGTAACCTTATACTTATCCAAAAATTGTAGCCATTTTGTCTGTCTCTTCTATGGACCAACAATCATAAAGGAAACTCCAGAATTCATCCTTGACAACATCATCCTTAAGATTACGCACAATGTTCTGCTCTATGTCATATGCACAGCCTATGCGATGAATTCGGCCACACCAACCTATTTGCTCTCTGCATAGCAAGGTCCCCATCAGTGATCACGGAGACCAAATGCTTCTGAATCATGGCCTCAGAAAATGTATGTAGCATCCACACATATGACTCAATATTATCATGAGAAATAATTACACATCTAAAAATAACTATGTTTCGATGGTGATTCACCCAAACAAAAGGAACAAGGGGTAGGTTGTACCGATTAGTTCTGTAGGTGCTATCAAATACAAAGACATCACCAAAAGCTTCATAATCAAGCAGACATTGACTATCACACCAGAATAGGCCCTTCAGGTGTCCTTCCCCATCAACGATGTACTCAAAAAAAATCATGATCTCTGTGCTGAAGTTTTGTCAAGTAGCTCATGACTATTTGAGCGTCACTAGCAGCAATTGTCCTCACCTTATAGTGATGGCAGAAATTATACAGGTCCCTAGTTGTACACAAAACTTTATCATACCCACCAAACTATATTTTCAAAATATCCATTATCTTGTGTTTGCGGACCCCATAACTCTCCATCTCCACAATCTGAGCTTTCAGCTGGTCGTTGATTCTTCTATGTGAACACAAGTAAGCTCTGCTGGCGCCATCGGATGTTTATGTTCATCGATGAAATCCTTCACATACCACTGCCCTTTGATCTGATCTCGTGCAATCACAAATTTAGCAAGACACCCAACAACACGGGTAATATTGCGCGGCTTTTGCTTCTTAATCGCCCTCTTCGGCTGCTTCTCTTCACGGAAACCTTGACGATTGCAAATGAACTTCCGAAGGGTCATCTCGTTATGGCCATTGTCCCACTCACAATAGCTTCTCCTCACACTAAATTCTTTCTCGAAACCGTAGCTGTTGTAGAATTGAAATCCTTCTTCTTCATTAGCAAACATGTTCCTAACAATTTTATTGTACTAACTCAAGATCCGACATTTCCTCCTGTATCCATCAACAATATTAATATAGAACAAATTAAATTCCACATAACTAATTAGACTACTTGAAGAAAGACATGTCTCCTATCAAGCATATGGACTAATGTTGTAGAATAAGTACATATTTAAGGACTGCCCTTGTATTTTACTAGAAAATATAAAAATATATCAGCTTCAAGAATAATATCAATTATTTATAAAACTGCACATATCAAGTTGTACATTCATATGTCATTGTATCCATCAACAATATTACCATAGAACAAATTAAATTCCACATAAACAATTAGACTAATTGAATGTCTCCTATCAAGCATATGGACTAATGTTGTAGAATAAGTACATATTTAAGGACTGCCCTTGTATTTTACTAGAAAATATAAAAATATATCAGCTTCAAGAATAATATCAGTTCTTTATAAAACTGCACGTATGAAGTTGTACATTCATATGTCAGGGCATAAATAGGCTACCTAATGTGTTACCAGCGCATGTTTAGTAAGCTCAAACATTGAGTGATGGCATACTATTTCAGATCTCAAGATAGGGAAAAAATCTGAGTGCAAACTCAAATCACAGTTGCCTATTACTCTAATGACTGCTTAATGGCCCATCTGGTCAGATTTTCAGAGGTAATACCCAAAAGCATTGCTTGAGCCACGAAGACTAAGTATTTTTTCTAAGTCCTACTTCGAACAATAGTGGACTATTATTAACACATGGATGAGAGTTGCAGAGTTACTAGTAGTTAACACCCAAATGGCAAAAGCAAGCATTCACTAAAAAGAATAAAATATATATGCATAGTATATTTAGTACCCAAAAGGCAAAAGCAAGCATTAACTAAAAGGGTATATGCAGCATTGAAATTATTCAGAGTCCACACTGTGATGTAAGACAGCAATTTCCTAGGCTGTGAGAGAACTGGATAAAAGTACGGTTACATCCAATCATCCAGTTTATGCATTCCTAGGCTGATTTCAATGAAGATACACTTGGAAATAAGCACAAACTGATAGGCAGGGTGAATATGCATTTAGTGGCATTACAGAAAGTTGACAAAAAGAACCTGCTTCAAGGCAACTACTACAGGGAAGATTTGATTAACATTATAAGTGAAGACAAATTTAACTGCATTGTTCCCACCCATAAAGAAATTGCGTTTAACTGCACACCACATCCAGCATAAGGTATTTTCAGCATCCATCTAGTGAACAAAAGTAGCAGCAGCAAGCATCTATACTGCAATGTAAACAAATGTAAGCAAGGAGGAACCAAACATGTTTGCATTACATCACATATGCTTGAGTACACATGCTTCATTTAGAAAAAAAGAAAGGTTAACACACATCTGGTTGTCCAATTATTCTCTATTATATATACGGATCTAACAGAAAAGCAAATCAAAATCACTTGGTTTCCTCAAAATCAAATGCAGTAGAAGTGCAGAGGAGGGGAACTTTGGCGTTCTGACTTCAGAGAGTTCTCCACGGAGACGGGGGTGGACGCTGAACTCCAGAGGGGACACGCGAAGGCGACCGCGTGAGCGTTGTCCACGGCAGGGACGGTGGCGAGCGGCTGTCGACGGAGGGCACTCCACGCAGCTGCGACAGTGGCATGGGTGGGGGCAAGACTGTAGGAGCGACGGGCCCTCAGCGTTGAGCACAGGCGAGGTTAGGCCAACAGCTGCGGCGCGCGATGGCGAGGGCGAGGTCACGGCGAGATGCGTCCTTCCATGTGTGGGTTTGGGCATCACATGATGGCGCAGGACGACTGGCGGTGGCAGCAGTGCGAGCTGGCGAGGGTGAGTTGGCAGTGGGAGATGGCGAGGGCGAGACGGCGGCGCAAGATGGCGAGGGCGAGACATCGGCGCGAGATGGCAGCGGTGCTGGGTTGCGGCCTTTTTGCGACTATGTTGGGTTGTGGCCTTGCGTGGGAGGGGTTGTGTGGGAGGGGGTGAAACATAATTACTATAGTAACCTTCTACTCTTTAAATTAATAGAGCTAATAATTTGTCTAGGAACCAAGAGTTATCCCCAACCTCTGTAAAAGAGCTCAAATAATGTACCTCTGCTCCTGCACACTTTTGTACAAGTTGTGGCACGACCGCTACCCCATCTCCTGTCCATATCAACTAACATTTTGTTCCATTATTTAAGCATTTACCAATTTGAAATCATTATACACTAGTACAAAAATGATTTTTAGAGGCGCCTCTCATTTCTAACAGAAATGGTTGTATTAACATGTTGTCGCTAACCTTTGTAGGAGAAGCGATTGTCTTAGCACAACGTTGAGCATCTCCAACAGTTTGGCAAAAACTGTTTGGCAAATCATGACTTTTGGCAAGTTGATAAAAAGGATGGCAAGTCAAATATTTGATGATCTCCAATAGTTTGCCAAAATGACTTAACAAACGTAAAAAAATAGGCCCACAATTACCTGTTTGCAACCGACGGACTCTCCTTCTCCCTTCCACCGGATCGCGCAAGATGGAAAGGAAAGTTTCCTGTGCGCTAGTAGAAAGTTTTCTGTAGACCGGTGGAAAACCTCTTGTGCGCTAATAGAAAGTTTCTTGTATATCGGTGGAAAGTTTATTGTTTACCAGTGGAAAGTTTCCTGTGCACCAGTGGAAAGTTTCCCTGTGTGGCGGGGCACACCTTCAGATCGAGATCTCCGGCTCGGCTAGAGCACCTGGTCTCGCGACGGTCCTTCAAACGACGCCGGTCTGGGAGGAACAACGAGGGCGACAAGACGACGGGCTAAAAGTTTCACTTGCCGCGCGGGAAAGGGAAAGAAGAAGAGGGATCGCGCGTTGCCAAGCGAGTCCGCGCGGCGGATAGCGACGAGCGCGGCTCATGAATTTGCCAAGCGTGTCAATTTGCCAAATGTGTTTGCCAAACTGTTGGAGATGCATTTTTGCCCATTTTGCCAATTTTTCAAGGATGCCAAGTGTTTTTTGCCAAATGTTGGAGATGCTCCCTTTTGTTTCCCTAAAGGAAGCTTACCACTTAAAAATCTACTTCTCAACACTTACCATACAGCTTAATGAAAAAGTATACAAATCTCATTCGTAGTTTGGCCACATGTTCATAATCAGTTATATTAAAAACGATGATACAACTGAAGGACTAATGTATTTTGACTATTATCGGCTTAGCAATCCCAAACAGACAGACTACGCAGAGATCGACTATAGGAGACAACGTAGCATTTTTTCAAATAAATAAATTGACGCGCATTGGCTTGATGTGAAATCTGAAGCACTAGTTAATTATTAGGTAGCTTAATTACCCAGCGCTACGAAACGCATATCTCCATGGACCGGAAACATCAGCCAGCACGCATGCATGGCAAGATGGAAACGTGCATTTCCATTGAAATGCTCTCGGCCGAAAGGGCAAGAAAAGCATCTCCTTCACACGCATGCCCTGCGATTCCTCTTGACGACGGCTACTACTAGTAGTAGGCCAGTAGTAGGCTAGCATCTAGCTGCTGTACAGTGCACCACACGCAACGCCTGTGAGCAGATACGCTGCGAGCTCCGATTCACGGGGGCAGCCTATTTAAGCAGGCAGGGGGCGCGGCGCTGGTCGCTACATCGCTCTCGCTCCCGCCTCCCGCCACGGCCTCCATCATCATCAACGCCGGCTGCAGCTAGCATGGCGGCACCGACGCTGGCACTACTCGTGACGCTGGCAGCGCTGCACAGTGCAGCAGTCGTACTTGCCGGGGACCCGCCGTTCTCGTGCGGCCCTACGTCCGCGGAGGCGTCCGAGGGCCTTGCGTTCTGCGACGTGACGCTGTCCCCGGCGCAGCGCGCCGCGGACCTGGTGTCCCGGCTGACGCCTGCGGAGAAGATCGCGCAGCTGGGCGACCAGGCGACCGGGGTCCCGCGGCTGGGCGTCCCAGGGTACAAGTGGTGGAACGAGGCGCTTCATGGTCTGGCCACCTCGGGCAAGGGGCTTCACTTCGACGTCGTGGGAGGCGTCCGTGCCGCCACCAGCTTCCCGCAGGTGTTGCTCACCGCCGCCGCCTTCGACGACGACCTCTGGTTCCGCATCGGCCAGGTACGTACGTTACGGACGCGACGATGAGCATTTTCTTTTTTTCGATTTTTCTTGCTTGGAACGAACAACGTACTGCGTAGGACGGGCGCGGCGGGCGGGCCTGCCACACTGCCATCACGGGCTGCCGCGCGAGGTGTGGATTGGTTTCCCTGGCACGGGCGGTTGGTTTGGAGCGCCCGCCGGCCGGCCGGCCGGACCCGTGCATCCACAATCGATGCCATGCATGCGCTGGCGCCGCTTCTTCGCTGGCGTCATCCGTGATTTAATCTTACAACATATATGAAGTCCCTGTGTTACCTGCTGATTTTTTTAAAAAAAAATATTCAAGGTTTTTGGTCACATTTAATCTTACAACATATACATAGAATATTAAATATAGATAAAAAATAACTAGTTACATGGTTTGTATGTAATTTGCGAGAAAAAATCTTTTGAGTCTAGTTACTCCATGATTGGAAAATAATTATTGAATACAAACAAAAATGCTAGTAGAATTTTGCAAAACTTTTGAGAAACTAAACAGCCCCTAATCATAATTCTCTCAGATCTCTGATCCATTGTGATGCCATTTTTTTATATTAAAGTGAAGCGTTAACTAACACAGATTATATATTAAATAAAAATGAACAGAATTAATTAGAGGGGTAAAACATTGATGGGAAATTGAATTTGTTCGGTGTGGGTCTAAGGTATTAGACCTTGTAAATGGATCACGTCCTTTTGTCCATTAGTAAATCTAACTTGTAAGGGCACTCCAACACAAAAAGTATTATAATTTTTATGAACATTAATTGTACTACCACCTAATCATTTTGCTGATGTAGCAAAGTATTTATTGAAGAGAGAGAGCAAAAATTATAGAAACCGGGTATAAGTTAGAAACCATGTATACACGAGAACCAAGACATGAAGTGATGTGATTGGTTGAGAATAGAGAGAAAATGAATGTAATTGGATCCATTTAAGACCATGGTTTCTATATGTAGTGTCTATAAAAATTAATAGGTATACAAACTACGTGTAGTTTTTAGCATTGGAGTGCCCTGAAGTTATCTTAAATTAAACTGTTTATTTGATCAAATTTATAGAAATATTTTATAGTAATTTGATGTTACAAATCTTGAAGCTCTTTTCAAAAATCTTAATTAAACTTAAAAATATTTGATTTAAGATAAAAATTGATTTATTCAGAATGGAGGGACCGACAATAAGTTGAAATAGTGTGAGCGTGATGACTTCGTTGGAGTGGTCAACTGGTGAAGTCGTTAATTAGGCGCTAGCCGAAATAGTACGAATTAACTACGGCAATGTTGGAGCTCGACCAAACACCATGTAGCGACTATAAAAAGTTAATTTCGCACCAACAGACCTAGGTACATATTAAATTTGATATCTATTTTTCTCTTCTCTAAGTTACATAGACAGATCTAATGCGTCAATCAATAACATAGAACATGTTTGGTTTGATACCTCCCTAGCAAAAACATGCTCCTGGCATCAATCTCCACTCCCACGCTCAAAATCGAACGTACGAGACAATAAAGAGTAACGAAACCAAACAAGCACTTAGTATGTGATGCATGGCTAAGGTCTTGTTTAGTTTTCCAAACTGTAGCATTTTTGTTTGTATTTAGCAATTATTGTCTAACTATAAACTAACTAAATAGGATTAAAAGATTCATCTCGTGATTTATAGCTAAATTGTGCAATTAGTTTTTGTTTTCGTCTATATTTAAAACTTTATGCATGTGCTGCATGATTCGATGTGACGAAGAATCTTGAAAAGTTTTTGAAAAAAGTCTGCATCACCCCCTAAACTATAGGGTGGTGTCTACTTTAACCCCCAAACTATGAAACGACCTAATTTATCCCCTGAACTATCCAAAACCGTTCAAATCACTCACTGAGTGGTTTTTTATGACGGTTTTGCTACAGCAACAAGTGGTTTTGACTTTTTCTTTTTTTTTCTATTTCTTTTCGTTGAAGCTTTGAAAAATTATAGTAAATCATAAAAAATCATAAAATATAAAATCTAATTTTGTTGGACTCCACGTGAGTAGGTCTATACAATAAATATGTAATATGGTATAGTTTAGTACAAATTTTGTACTCATTTGATCATATATAACTTAGTTATAGATTTATTTAGGTTTATACTTGTTAAATATAAATAAATCTATAACTAAGTTATACATGATCCGATGAGTATGAAATATTTACTATAGTTAAAGCATAGAATAAATAGTCTACCACAAAAATTTCACCACAATTGGACCATAGAAGCTGTAACTATGAATTATTTCAATTAGTTACATTTAAAATTTGATTTTTCTAACTAATTTAAAGCTACAGAAAAAAATTTGTACTAAAGTATACCATATTATATATTCATTGCGTAGTTCTACTCATGCGGAGTCCAACAAAATTAGATTTTTGATATTATGATTTTTATGTCATTTACTATGATTTTTTATAGATTATATGAAAACAAATAGGAAAAAAGAAAAAGACAAAACTAGAGTTACCGTAGCAAAACCATGTTACCGTAGCAAACCGCCGTCAAAAACTACCCTGAGGTGATGTGAATAGTTTTGGATAGTTTAGGAAGTAAATTACACCGTTTCATAGTTTGGAGGTAAAGTAGACACCACTCCATACTTGAGGGGCTGCGGTGGTGATGTAGGGCCTGTTTGGTACAGCTCACAATAGCTTCATAAGCTGTTGTGAGCTGTTTTTTTTTTGCCAAACACTTATTTTCAAAATAGTTTCATGGGTGAAGCTGTTTTTCTCTTCCTCTCACAAAAACATAAGTTGGATGAAGCTGAAAAAAAGTAGCTTATTGCAGTTTCTTCCTCATTTCTCTCTCTCAACTATGCATGAAGTAGTTGGTGAAGCTATTTTGTCAAACACTTTTTCCAAAACAGCTTAGCTTCATCTAGAAAGTCACTCATGAAGCTATTTTCTAAAAAAACAGTTTTACTAGTGAAGTTGAGCTGTGCTAAACAAGCCCGTAGTGTTTTTGGGTTTTAAGCAATTATTAAACCGGACCTAAAGAGTAACGGGTAATATACGTCGTGACAAAAAAAAAAAAAGGTGCTAGCACGTGAACACAGATGCATGTTTGGTTGGTCCGTGCCGAAAAGTGACGATCGCAGAATGTTGGCGTGCAAAAAAGTGGCGCCTTTTCGTTGGGGGACAACGTCACGTGTGCGTGACTGCCGGGCCGGACAGGATCATCTGAATTTCAAGCACGGTCGTTTGGATCTGTATACCTAACTTATAGGTACAGCCTTTTTTTTATCGTCAATCATGGTACAGCCTTGCGGTCATAGTGCCATATCAGTGGGGACCATTGCTCGCTAAGCTTTTTAGTTATAGAGATAGAGATAGCCTCTTGTTTGTGTTTGTTGTCCATACTAGGGTCTTGTTTAGTTTCAAAAAATTTTGCAAAACTTTTCAGATTTCCTGTCACATCGAATCTTTAAACGTATACATGAAGTGTTAAATATAGACGAAAATAAATAGTAATTACACAGTTTGATCGGAATTGATGAGACGAATCTTTTGAGCCTAGTTAGTCCATCATTAGACAATATTTATCAAATACAAATGAAATTGTACTATTCACATTTTGCAAAATATTTTGGAACTAAACAAGGCCTAGTAATATACTACAGCGATTATTTTGTCTGCCACAGTGCCATATGAATTCGTCACATACATGTGGTCGCTCACGTGCAGGCGATCGGCCGGGAGGCTAGGGCGCTGTTCAACGTCGGCCAGGCGGAGGGTCTCACAATCTGGTCCCCGAACGTGAACATCTTCCGGGACCCGCGCTGGGGGCGAGGTCAAGAGACACCCGGCGAGGACCCGGCCGTGGCAAGCCGCTACGCCGTCGCCTTCGTCCGGGGCATCCAGGGGAACAGCTCGTCCTCGCTCCTGCAGACCTCGGCGTGCTGCAAGCACGCTACGGCCTACGACCTGGAGGACTGGAACGGCGTGGCGCGCTACAGTTTCGTGGCCCGCGTGACGGCGCAGGACCTGGAGGACACCTTCAACCCGCCGTTCCGTAGCTGTGTCGTGGAAGGAAAGGCCAGCTGCATCATGTGCGCCTACACGGCCATCAACGGCGTGCCGGCGTGCGCGAACACTGACCTGCTCACCGGGACCGTCAGGGGGGACTGGGGTCTCGACGGGTACGTTGCCTCGGACTGCGATGCCGTGGCCATCATGCGCGACGCGCAGCGGTACGCGCCCACGCCGGAGGATGCCGTCGCCGTCTCGCTCAAGGCTGGTACGTTTCTGTTTCTTGGCCAATGTTGTCCGGAGTCCGGACCCAGGTCTGCGAATGTCCTCTGTTTCTCTGCTTGACCACTACTCCCTCCGTCCCAGAAAAAGTGTCGTTTTAGGTTTTGTTGCCACAAGTTTGACTCGATTTGTAGAAAATACGTGCAATATTTATATCTTTAAATAAATTTGTTAAAAAACTAGATTTAAAGATCTTTTCAATGATATTAATTATGTATTGTAAATATTAATATTTTTTATTATATATTTAGTTAAAGTTATTTCTTGTGAAACGAAAACGACACTTATTTTGAGACGGAGGGAGTACTTTCTCTATTTCCAGGACTGGACATAGACTGTGGCTCTTACATCCAGCAGCATGCCACGGCTGCAATCCAGCAGGGGAAGCTGACGGAGCTGGACATCGACAAGGCCCTCGTCAACCTCTTCGCGGTCCGGATGCGGCTGGGACACTTCGATGGCGACCCGAGGAAAAACATGTACGGCGCCCTCAGCGCCGCGGACATCTGCACGCCGGAGCACAGGAGTCTTGCGCTCGAGGCAGCACAGGACGGCATCGTGCTGCTCAAGAACGATGGCGGCATCCTCCCACTCGACCGGTCCACGGTCACCTCCGCAGCCGTCATCGGCCCCAATTCCAACGACGGCATGGCGCTTATTGCCAACTATTTCGGTCCGCCGTGCGAATCAACGACGCCGCTTCAGGGGCTCCAAAGCTACGTGAACAATGTGAGGTTCCTGGCCGGCTGCAGTTCGGCGGCCTGCGATGTCGCCGTCACGGACCAGGCTGTGGTGCTGTCGGGCTCGGAGGACTACGTGTTCCTGTTCATGGGACTGAGCCAGCAACAGGAGAGTGAAGGGAAGGATAGGACGAGCCTGCTCCTTCCGGGAATGCAGCAGAGCCTCATCACTGCCGTTGCCGACGCGTCAAAGCGACCAGTTATCCTGGTGCTTCTCTCCGGCGGACCGGTGGACATCACGTTCGCGCAGTCCAACCCAAAGATCGGTGCCATCCTGTGGGCTGGGTATCCCGGACAGGCCGGCGGCCTCGCCATCGCCAAAGTGCTATTCGGCGACCACAACCCCAGCGGGAGGCTGCCAATGACGTGGTACCCGGAGGACTTCACCAAGGTGCCCATGACGGACATGAGGATGCGTGCCGACCCGACCAGCGGCTACCCTGGACGGAGTTACCGATTCTACCAGGGCAACGCCGTCTATAAGTTCGGCTACGGCCTCAGCTACTCCACTTTCTCCAGCCGGCTACTCTACGGAACCAGTATGCCTGCGCTCTCGAGCACTGTTCTCGCTGGCTTAAGAGAGACGGTGACAGAGGAAGGCGACCGTAGCTACCACATCGATGACATCGGCACTGACGGATGCGAACAGCTCAAGTTTCCAGCCATGGTGGAGGTACAGAACCACGGCCCCATGGACGGGAAGCACTCGGCGCTGATGTTCCTCCGGTGGCCAAACACGAATGGAGGCCGCCCAGCAAGCCAGCTGATTGGGTTCATGAGCCAGCATCTCAAGGCAGGGGAGACGGCCAACCTCAGATTTGACATCAGTCCGTGTGAGCATTTCAGCAGGGTGAGGGCGGATGGCATGAAGGTGATCGATATTGGGTCTCATTTCCTCACGGTTGACAACCATGCAATCGAGATTAGGTTTGAGGCTTGATTCCTAGATGGAGGGCAAAGTACAGTTCAATACGACGCCATTATTTCTTTGTATGATTTAGAGCTTCATTGTTCATTCATGTTATAGAAAGTGAAAATAATCAAAGAAGAGACATGTTCCCTCTGAATTCAATATGACACAAATGGTGGACACAGATAAATTTGTGTTTGTTTCTTCTTGACGGCATGTCATATTGCAAGTAGAGAGTTTTTCTAGACAGAAAGCTCCCCTGCAATTTCACCAAAGCAAAACGTACACGAGTGATATTACCGAAACATGAAAAAAAACCGGATCAATTGAAGATACATTGAAAAATCATGTGAGAACAAATTAAAAATGATCAAATCTGGATCAATTTAGGCAAAGATTGCTGAAAGGACCATGCCAAGATGGCGTGTGTGCGTTCGGGAGGGGTCTGAATAGGTTATACAAAAAATCATAAAAAACAGCACTTAAAATGCACTACTACAGAATTTATTTCTAGGGACGGCTAGGAACTCTTTGTAAGGGCGGTTGGCCCAGCCGCCCCTTCAGCCTCGCACTTACAAATAAAACATTTGTAAAGGCGGGTGCCCCAGCCGCCCTTACAAATACATTTGTAAGGGCGGCTAGTGTTATCAGCCGCCCTTAGAAATACCATTTGTAAGGGCGGCTGGTGACCCAGCCCCCTTTACAAATAGTATTTCTAAGGGCGGCTGATGACCCAGCCCCCCATACAAATAGTGTTTCTAAGGGCGGCTGAAACAACATCCGCCCCTAAAGTGATATTTTGTAGGGGCGGGTCAATCTACAGCCGCCCCTACAATTTGTTTTTCAGCAAAAAAAAATTCAAATCTGAATTCAAATATGACTAGAGCACGTAATATATAGTTCAAATCTGACCACCACATATATATATATATATTCATCCACAACCACACAAGAACAATGTAAACCACAAATTACATGTCTAATTCATCGCAAAGTCTATTACATAACCATAATTCACAAGTTCAAATATTCCTACAAGTC
>Ga0182004_10002323_pt1 | contig 14703 bp, 9 predicted proteins | sample Sormic07211540_1_FD_120479 | JGI IMG/M metagenome (GOLD analysis project Ga0182004, IMG submission 120479) | Endophyte microbial communities from Sorghum bicolor roots, Mead, Nebraska, USA - 072115-40_1 MetaG | ecosystem: Host-associated > Plants > Roots > Unclassified | place: USA: Nebraska...
CTTTGGCAAATTGACTTGGCATTTGTTGTTATTTGCAAACTCCCATAACAAAATGCAAAGGATAAAAATAGGTCATCTCCAAGGGAATTGGCATTTGGACTTGGCAAATGATAAAAATGGAAGATCTCCAGGCGCGCGCGCTTTTCTCGCGCGTGACTTTGCTCGCGTGATTGGGTTTGCAAAGCCATCCACAACTTGGCATTTTTGCCAAGTTTGCTCCCTCATTTGCCAAGTTGCCCAAATTGCAAACTTCAAATGCAAAACCGTTGGATACCTCTTTTGGAGCTTTTTGGCAAATTACTCAAATGCAAACCTCAAATGCAAAACCTTGCTGATGCTCTTCGCAAACTCACGTAGCCTGTTCGTCATGGGCCCTATTTCCCGTCCGGCCCATCTGGCTTGAGCACTGCTCTCCTTGGCGCGGCACACGCCTCACCTTGTGTGTCCACTGTTGTAGTGTTGTGCCCATCATGCATGGCCCACAACCTAATTCCTTCTGATCCTGTTTTGCTACAAGTTTGGAGGTATTAGATACGGTTGTCACTTGTCAGTCTATATATAAACATGTAATCTTTACCAATCAATAGAAATGATTTTTGCATGATTATCTCCACTATTAGAAACTCAACCAAATCATGCACATTTCACTTTTTCACTGGGCCATCCAGTGCACTGTGCACCCCATCCAAGAAATCCCTACAAATAGGCAGTACCTCGGTTTATGAACCCAACATAGGTTCGACTATACAAACATGGAGGTTCCACTAACGTACTACTCAATGCTAACTGTCTATTATCCCAACTTCCCAAGTGTTTTGCCAAGGTAACAGTTGTGTGCAAATATTCACTAAATTCAAGGTGAGCGATGATGTGTCTAGGTACCCTTAATGTTGCAATTCAGTGGCTGGCTAATTTCGTTTCAAAAAAAAAACGTTTCAAAAAGTGGCTGGCTAATGACATTTCCAGTTCATTGTAACTTTATCCTCTCTCCCAAATCTAGCTTGTTCCTGTTTTGCATCAGATGTGAAGCATTGTGAATCCAAATTTTTTTTTCGAGAAATACAGGCCTTGTTTAGTTTAATTTTTTTTTAACAAAATAGACACGGTAGTATTTTCGTTTATATTTAACATAAATATTGTCTAATCATGACCTAACTAGCATTAAAAGATTCGTCTCGTAATTTTTTAATTTATATTTAATGCTTTATGTATATACGTAAGATTCAATATGATAGAGAATCTAGAAAAATTTTGTAAAATTTTTTTAACTAACCAAGACGTAGATAAGGACCGGCGTGATCCTTGTTGGTTGCAGCATCCAGCCAAAGCCGAACGGCTGAACCCGCACAACAAGGCGCAGTTATGGTAGCTGGGCTCCCAAAGATTCCCCCGCACCGCACGGGCCGCACGCCGAGACGCTGCAAAAGCTCCAGTCGAATCGATTGTAAATAGTAGTAGTACGGCACCGCCGTGCGTTCCGGAAGCGAGAAAGCCTCCATGGCCCCTCCCGCAGTGAGTGAGGCAGGGCCCAGCAGCACAAGAACTGAACTGGTGCCACTGGCGCCTGCACGGCACTAGGCCTTGTTTCGAAAAGTGAAAAGTTTTCGATACTGTAGTACTTTCGTTTGTTTGTGACAAATATTATCCAATCATGGACTAACTAGGATTAAAAGATTTGTCTCGTGATTTACAGCTAAACTGTGTAATTAGTTTTTGTTTTCGTCTATATTTAATGTTTCATGCATATGCCACAAGATTCGATGTGACGGGGAATCTTGAAAACTTTTTGGTTTTTCAGAGTGCACTAAACAAGGCCCTAGTGTAGCGGGGGGCCAGCAGCACTTTGCACGGTGGGTGCAGCCAGGAGTGCCACGCTGTTGACACGACACGGGCCGCAGGTGAATTCGAACCACCCTGACGGTATCGGCGTATCGCTCTCGCTCCCGGTCCCGGCCTCACGCGCGCGTACAAATGCCACCGGGGTCCCCGGCTTCCCTCCTCCTCCTACTCCTAGGCCACCGGCCACCCCAGTTGTTCAGTCACGAGACGCGCGCGGCTGCCCGCGGCCAAAACCCTGCTTCGCTGTTCGCCCAGCCCGCCGCCGCCCCGCCTCGCGTCGCGATTCCCCTGACCTCTCGCAAGTCGTCACGGACTCGCGCGCCTCCGTCTCCAGGCCGTTTTAATCCGCGGGCCTCTTGCGACCGGAGTTGGTTACATCCATCCACAGTCCGTTCCGCTCCAGAAGATCCAGCAGCAATGAAGGGCATGGGCCCGACGATGGAGATGGCGCCGACGCCGGGCAAGGCGGCGGCAGCAGGAGCAGCGTCTTCCTCGCACATGTCGATGATGCACATGTCCTTCTTCTGGGGCGACCGCGCGGTGGTGCTGTTCCCGGGGTGGCCCGGCGCGCGCGGCGCCGGGGCGTACCTGCTCTGCCTCCTCTTCGTGCTCGCGCTCGCCGCGCTCACCGAGGCGCTCGCCGCGGCCTCGCGCTGCGTCGCGCGCCGCGGCGCGGGCGCGGGCGCGGGCGGGCGCGGCGTCCCGGCGTCCTCGGCCGCGCTGCTCACGGCGGCGCACGCGGCCAGGATGGGCACGGCGTACCTCGTCATGCTGGCCGTCATGTCCTTCAACGGCGGCGTGCTCCTCGCCGCCGTGGCCGGCCACGCGCTCGGCTTCCTCCTCGCGCGCAGCAGGGTGCACCCTGGGGGCGGGGGCGCCGCCGCCGCCAGTGGCCACGGGCTCGGTGGCGTGGGCGCTGTCCACCCTCCGGATGGCTCCAAGGCCTAGACTGCAGGGGCAAATGCACTTGGGTGGGTTAAACAAATGACTGTCTCGTCTCGTGTTGTCTCTTGCTGTAGGCATCTGAAAATTCAGGATTATTACTGTGTCATCTCCCTGCCTATCGTGTTATGGATTACAATTACTGTGTGTTGTAAAGATGGTATGGATGTGCTAAAGTTTCCAAGTGAATTGATTATAAACGTTGTATTTGTACTGAAGATCAAGAATTTCTCTTTCTTTTACACTGCAAGCGCATGATAGCTCAATCTGTGGCGGAAATAAGAGTCTCCTCGAAACAGCCACCGTAGCGGCTTTTTTAACGATTCGGGAGGCTCCTATCATCCTCTTCCTTCCACGATTCTAGCTCTGGATAGTGGCCAAGTATTCCCTACTGTGGTTTTTCGGCACCAAAGATAAAAAGATGCTACGTGTTGGTTCTCCAAGATTTTTTCATAGTGAGAACACTGAAAAGCAATTAGAATCACAATAATATCAATAATATCATATTGCTAAAAAAAATACCTATGACATTATCTTTTAACGATGGGATAAAATATTATCCTACCCTCTATATCCAAAAACGACACTGCTGAAAAATGATAATGGTGCCCATTTATAGCCTGTTCGTTTGAGACACGGCACATGATCTTTGATCTTCCTCTGTTTGCAAGAGTATCCAAAACAGTGTCCAATGTGTAGCCCTAATCAAATAGCAACTGCATAATGGATCTGCATTTTGTTTATCACTAGCATGTCCATGTGTTGCAATGGAATATATAACTATTACGTGGTCATCTATACGATTTGTGTTGCGGTTTAGAGATTTATTAAATAATAATGTAATATATTCTAATACATCATAAATTAGACTCCATACTATTGCTAAATGTGTGAAGTGTTCAGTTCTATCTCACATGAGTTTGGATTCTTAGTCCGGGTCACATATGGGATATAAAGAAGTGCTAGGGTATTGTGGGAAGTAAAAAAATGATTAGAAGAATTCTCTCTCTCTCTCTCTCTCTCTCTAATATGTATAGGTACATATACATAGATACATAACAAAAATAGATATAGATATAGATATACGAACATGTTGAAATTCTCAAAGGATGATTTATCCACTAATTAAACTTACAAGCACAACAAAGTTTGATGGTAAAATCCTTATTTCTAATATAAAGCTATGGTCATGAGTTCCGTTCACTATTTTTATATTTGAATTTTCTATTTTACCTTTATTATTCTTATGTTACAATAGACCGTATAATCAATCCTTAAATGCTATGTCCATGTGCAAGAAAAGATTAACTCTACATGAAAAAATTATTGTCTATTGACTCAGCTTAAATAGATAGTTGTTGTGTGTAGCATAAATAGATAGTTGTTGTGTGTAGCTATTGTAAGATTGATAAATATAGAAGATGATCCAAGTGCTCGTGTGGTTTTGTAGCTTCAAAAGCGAGTAAAGTGGAAGAATGAGTGACGAAACATGAGAGGTTGAGAGTGAAGGTGTGACCAATTAAAGGAGAGAAATCTTCACTCTTTAAGATTGAAAATATAAATATACAATGTTGTTTCTACTAAGTCATACTCCCTCCATACAAAAAAGAAAGTCATTTAGGACAACGGCGGTCTCCAAAGTCTAACATTGACTCTTTATTTTTATAAAAATATTTTATCAAAATGTTGTATATGCATAATTTTATGAAAGTATTTTTCAAGACAAATCTATTCATATGATTTTCACATTTTCAAACTCAATAACCTAAAAGTTATTCATGATTTATATTCCTAATGTTTGACTCAAACCTTGTCCAAAACGACTTTCTTTATGGGTATGGAGAGAGTATTGAGAGCACCGACTTTCACCAAGATTTAATGCTTTGTATTCTAGTCCGCTCAATATAACAAAAACAAAAAATGTGTTGATTACTATTATGTGGGTCACAAACAAAAAAATACAAATAATTATCAAAGAAACTTAGCACATTAATTGATAGTAAAAAAATAAAGATGTTGAATTGTCATATCACGGTTATAAGGAAACATCTCTTGCTGCATGTCATCTTTTAATCAACTGCCAATGGTAAATAACCACCTACCAAAGAAAATTCTTTATTTTTAAAGAAACTACAGTGTCGAACAAAACGAATGTAGTGAGCCCGCGACATAATCAATTAAAGCACCCCCAATGCACCACCGTAGCTAATGGTCTTAAGTGCTATTGTCCAAAGAATGGTCAATATCGGAGTTTAATGAACTTTAAATAAACCAGTAAGGGCACTCACAACGCAGACTCTATCATAGAGTCTAAAGTTATTTATTACCTCGAACAATGTGGACTTAGAATCTAAATAAGACTTGGAGTCTTATTTTTTCTACCTCTTTCTTCAATAAATATACTGCCACATCAGCAAAATACCATAAATAATATGTAATCAATTGTCTTAGACTCTATGATAGAGTCTTGCATTGTGAGTGCCCTAAGGGCACTCATAATGCAAGATTTTGTTCAGAGTCCAAGACAATTAATTATATATTATTTATGGTATTTTATTGATGCGACAACATATTTATTGAAGAAAGAGGTAGAAAAAATAAGACTCCAAGTCTTATTTAGACTCCAAGTCCACATTATTCGAGGTAATAAATAATTTTAGACTCTATGATAGAGTCTACATTGTGAGTGCCCTAAGACATAGTATAAACTAAAAGAGATAATAAAAACTTTATAGAATAAAATAATGTTATGCATTGTTTTTAATACAGTATTGGAAACAGGGGACATGAAACCACTACTGAGACTAACATTAGGCTATACTAGGTTAATCGGTAATGCTTTGACTCTGACGTCCGGCCGTTTCCGGACGGAGTGCCTGTTCACTCGGCTTTCTGTTGCTTCGTGTCTATCCACATGTGACTCTTCTCATCCACTTATTTCTGTCTGCATGCAGCTCTTCTCATCCACTCATCTCAAAATATCTACCCCATGGCTCTTCTTGCCCACTCTCTCTCCTGCTACCTGCTCCCTCATTCACTTCTCTCTTCTCTCTCTCTCAGAAATCCACCGCAGCCTTCCATGGTCCCAACCTGGGAGACCTCAACTCAGTGCGGTGCCTTCCCCCATCTCCCTCCTCAACCGAAGCTCGAGCACACAATAGGGGGATCTGTGGAGGCGGCGTCCTCTACCCATCTCGAGCCTGATGTGCGTCCTCCACCCTAGCGTGTCGTCCCCCACCTCGACGTCGGCCATGGTGGCTTTCCCGTGGTGGATCCATGGAGTACTGGCCTTCCCATGGTGGATACATGGAGCACGATGCAGATCCAGTAGCGTGGTGGTCTCCTCCACCCAATAGGCGATGGTGGCCCATCCCCCATCCTATTTATGGAGGCGGCTCAATCTGCACCACGACGGCGCCCCCAACCCATGTGCCTCTCCTCTTTCCCTTTATCTCGCGGCTACAGTGGATTTTGTGGTGTTGCAATCGTCTATCTGAGATGTTTTAGTAGTCTATTCGATATGTTTCAGTAGTAGTTCTTTTGTTGTTGCAATAATATGTTTCTTACTGTTTCAACTTCTTCATCCCAATGTTGTTGTAGTATTGCTTTATTTGCGATGTTGCAGTATATGTTTCAGTTGCTTCAATCTCATGTTGCAGAAGGTGTTTCATGTTGTTGCAGCAGTTTGTTCGGTGTTGTTGCAATAACACGTTCATGGTGTTTCAACTGGTTCAACTTATTTGTTGAAGCACTTTGTTCAGTGTTATTGCATAACACATTTATGGTGTTTCAACTGGTTCAACTTATTTGTTGCAACAATTTGTTCGGTGTTGTTGCAATAACATGTTCATGTTGTTTCAGTCGTTGTTTCATCATATTGTTATAGCGCCAAGCAGGGGGGCTAGGGGTGGGCTGTGGGAGTGAGCTAGCGATGGGTGGAGGTGTTGGGGACCGACGTGGTTGGGGGGGGGGGATCTCGTGGGGGTGGAGAGCGGAGGCGGTTCCTTTCATCTCCGTGCGGAGGCGGGTGCAGTCGGGTTCCCATATCTACTTTTTTTTTTATTTTTTCCTTTCTCAATGTGGAGCGGGTGGGGCGTGATTTGTACAAAGGCTTGGCGTCCGGACGTTAACGCTCAGATCGGACGTCCGGGCGCTAGCAGTACCGTAGGTTAATGCTAGTACGTTGTTACGAGTTTTAAAATTCACATACTCTATGTTTCTTCATTGTTATTTTATTTTTTCTGTCTACATTCTTCCTTTTTTTATTTCTTTTCAGTTTTCGTTTTTTGATTTTATTTTATTTCCTGTCCTTTCCTTATTTTTTTCTTGTTTTAATTTTACCTTTTATTTTCTTTTTCTTTTGGTTTTAATTTTATTGTTCTTCCTTGCTTCTATTTGTTTTTCTTTTTTCTTTTCAGATTTTCTATGTTTCTTCATTCTTATTTTATATTTAATTCCTTTTAATCTTCTTTTTATCCTTATTTAAATTATCTATTTATTTTATTTGCTCTATGCACTTTTTATCATTTGTTAATTATGTTTGTTTTTATATTTTTTTCTTAGTAATTTTATTTTTTATTTTTATTTTCTATGTATATGTGATATTTATGTACTATATATTTAGTGTTCTATATTGTGTTATGTCATGTTTAGGGTTTAGGGTTTGCTATAAGAAATTTAATGGTGCAATCAAAATTTAATTTATATCTTCGGTTTAAGAGTTATGATTTTTTTAATTCGTTAAAACAATTTTGCATGCATGAGTGAGTGGAGCCTGATGAGTTGATGGGATAACCTATCATGACATAGTAAAAAGAGGAGTTGTGGCTTCACCATAGATGTGGTAGATGGGTCCTCTCCATAATTTTTAGTTGTAGATTGGACGTGCTCTTAAAGACATGTACAGTGATTGAACTCTTTCATATTTTTTGGCATCATGCATCTACAAATAGTCGTTATGTAGAGAAAATATGCTTAAATGTTTATTTCCACAGTATGATGTGACATTAAACATGGTTTCTAAATTTTCAAGTGTTATTTCTACATTGTATTCATTTTTTGGCATGGTTTTATTTTTTGGCATCATACATCTATAAATAGTCTGAACAAGTTTGAGGCCGGCCAATAACCTTTACTCTAGTCTCTCTTTTTTTATGTATTGTGGGAGTAGAGTTAGGGATGAGAACCTTTTGTTGGGCTGATCCGTGGCCATATTCAGTTGCTGCCGTGGGCTAGTACTTGGGCCATATGGATAATGGGCCAAGTTGGCAATACATTAGATTGGAAATAACACAGAGCTAAAAGGCCTGAACTGGAATAAGTGGGGGTGAGGCTTCGGTGCACATGCGCTGAAAACCAACAGCGGCGGCATCTCCCAATGCGGTTGTGCAATTTGGGTGTGGGAGAGAAAGGGAAAATGTATGAGTTTCTCTCCTCTTACTTTAAGGGAAGGGCTGGTTTTTCTTCATTGAAAAAAAAGTTAGGACTCGTTTGAATCCTTAAAATTAGATTTATTTTAATAATTATAATATAGACCCATATTTATTAAGCTAATATATATTATGTGCTTTATTTCTACCATAGGGGAGTGAGTTAAAGAGCATGTTATAACTTGCAAACTAGAAACATAGCATAGTGATCTATGAATTAATATTTGTCTCTCATCCTATGAATTTGAGATAAACTCATATATGAACTATAAATTAAGTAGACTAGGAGGATTCTCCGTGCGTTGCCATGGGTACAAAGAAGAAATATAAATATGCCCTCGCTATAGTCTATCGAGTCATCTATATATATAGCTTGATTATTATTAGTCAGTTTTCAAAGAGGAAGAGAGAAAGTCACGTGAGAGAATAATGCTAGCAATATGTGTGTATGGTCATATGTAGGTATCTACTACTAAAATTATTTATAAGTGAGCACTTGTATGTGGGAGCAGGAGAAATGGATGATGACTTGGCTTAAGAATGTGCTAGAGAATTAGGTTAGTGGGGTTTATCTTTATAGTTGTTATAGATTTTAATTCCATCACAGGATCCAAACGACACCTAAAGGAATTTAGAGCTCATTTTTTTCTCATCTAAACTTTAGCACTTTGCACAACGGTCTCCGACGATAAAAAACATGACCAAATATTTGGTCATCATGCATCGGGTCATCCACGTCTAACATCATATATTTGCTCATGTTTGAACACTTGTCCATGCTAAAGTTTAGCTTGGTTACATTTTCATGCACCATGCACATTCAATAATTCCTTAAACCAACCAATGATGGCATCCACTGAAATGGCCGTATTTAGACAGTGCTTTCTAAAATTTCCCAAGCCCGCAAAGCGCGGCGGCGCGTGCTGATCGTGTCTCCGACGTGCCATGCGCGCGCGGCGCCCAGTATAAACATGCCGTGGCGTTCAGACACTGTTCGTTTAGGGAAATGGCCCGCCGCGACAGCTACCCACCAGCGCACTGAAGCCGGGCGAGCTAGCGCGCCGCTAGTGGACGACGGTGAGCTCCGTGCTGCCACGCCGCTGGACGGTGCGCGCTAGTGCTCGCTCCACCGATCCTCTCCGGACTCCGGCCATCATGAGGTCGGACGCTGCTGCTCGCCACGCTTGCACGCGCTCCACGCCACTATATAAGCCGCAGCGCAGCGGCCATGAAGCCACACACCAGTCACGCCGGAGAAGCAAACAGCACCTGCATCACACGAGCAGCGAGCGTGTGTTGGAGATGAGAGGACTCCTGGTGCTCGCCCTGCTGGTCGCGGCCGCCGCGTGCCTCGTGGCGGTGCGCGGCGCGGACGGCGCGGGCGAGTGCGGGGCGACGCCGCCGGACAGGATGGCGCTGAAGCTGGCGCCGTGCGCGTCGGCGGCGCAGAACCCGAGCTCCGCGCCATCCAGCTCCTGCTGCAGCGCGGTGCACAGCATCGGGAAGCAGAGCCCCAAGTGCCTCTGCGCCGTCATGCTGTCCAAGACCGCCAAGAGCGCCGGGATCAAGGCCGAGGTCGCCATCACCATCCCCAAACGCTGCAACCTCGTCGACCGCCCCATCGGCTACAAGTGCGGAGGTAAGCCAACAACAATGTCTGCTCCAATTGCTTCATATATCAGAGATTGTTGTCAGTGGTATAAGCTAGCGGAATAGATTGATTTGTGAGTGTGTGTGATACTCCTATTCTTTACAGATTACACTCTGCCATGAGCTTTGAGAGCTTACTTGAGCACCAGTGCATGATCCGTCGGAGTTAGCACGACGTCTGTGGGAAGTGACGGTGACTGTGTCAGTGTGTGTGTGTGTGTTGCCAGTAAACGAGACTTGTGATTACCATACATGTGGAACTCCAGTATGATACGGGTGTCTCAGTCTCACTAGATACGTGTGTACTTGTACTCTCTTGTAGTCAGAGTCAGGATGTTCCAGAGATGCTGTCCTGCATCCTCCAAATAAAACTTGTTGTCTTGGACAAATTTGGTTAAGGGAGCTGCTTGTGTGCACTCATTGTTTGGTTGAAAAAAATTGCTGTTCGTCCATTTAATAAATAAATAAGAATGAGCACGAATTGAGTTATTTTGGTGAATCCTGCTTTTGAGTCTCCGACTCAATTTCCACTCACGTTTCTAGTGGTAGTTTCTAGGCGTTTCTAGTGATAAGGTAAAAATCCTTCCTTAACTTTACAGAGCTCTTGTGTTTACCGTATTTTAAGCATGCTGATTGCTGATAGACAATAATGACAGGTACGGCATGATTGGTGCTTTGGACAAGTTAATTCACCTATAATCCCTTATAATTTCGGATAAACTTTGAGTGCTTCGATACATTATATTTTAGGATGGAGGGAGTAGTAGGGAAATGGTTTCCGTTGAGCCAGTTTTTTTCCACGGCAGTTCATAACGAATAGAGACAGGTAAAACTCGAAGTGTGGCCCCTTGCTTTGAACAGCCAGTGAAGATACATGTCCCACGGTTTTTCTAAGGTTACCTCCAGTACAAATACCCATCCGAGCACTGGAAATATAATGAGATAATTTCTTGTGATGTATACTTTCTCCATACCTGTTTTAGTTGATGTTCTGGTAACTCAAATGTTTTCATAAAGTTTGACGTTCTGGTCACGCAGGGTTAGGTGCTGGACCTTTGTCCCTACCTTTTCGTTTCGCATTCAATGCATGCTGCGCTCGCATGCAAAAGCAAAAAATGAGTGGTTACCAGGGATCAAATCCGAGACCCAATGCTCTAGCCTCTACGCACTAGCCAATTGAGCTGATTTATTTTCTTATATAGAGAGTACTCGTAGCCATATTTATTAGGGGGAGATATGGAAAACTAACCCCTAATTAATCATTCATTGGTTACCACAATCATGACCTAAACATCAACAATGGGTATGGAGAGAGTATTTGTTACGTTGCTATAATTGGTTGTGACGACTATATAAATTTGAAATATGATCACATTTTAATACTATATGATAGGAACATTCAAATTTGTCAAATATCTTTACATCATGTTATTTAGCTGCCTCTGGAAGTTAATTAACAGTAAATCATTTACACATGCAGTTAGTTTAAGTCTGCCGTCGATGTAAATCATTTTACACTAACAATAAGATGAAGCCTCCTTTTCTAAAAAAGATGAAGCCAACCACCGGTATAAATTAATTTGTATTAACAAATTGTGGTGGTGTGAGTTGGTGTGTGAGTTTTAGATACTACAACTTGCATTTGAAGAGTTGAGGCATAAAAAATGTATTAACAAATCTCAAACTGATGCTAGTGAAAATAAAAAAAAGTGGCGACCAGTAGAAACCTGTACTAGTGAATTTCTTCACTCTTACTGAATAAAAAAATCACTCTTACATCGCCGTAGCTACTTACCAAGTAACCATTGATTGGTGGATCCTAAGGCACTCCACAACATCGTAGGGGTGCCCAAAAGTCACCAAATCTTTGCACCACAATTGAAGGCTCACAGCGGAAGCAAACTCCAGGCATCAGGACTCAACCAAAAAAGAAAAAAACCAAATGCATAAAAAACAGGCAGCACGGATCATAAACAACATTTAATGAACTGGCATCGGTTCCTCTACTTGCTCCGCTCCTTATTTTCTTAGCATTATTGAAATTGGCATCACTTGCTACAATGGAGAGAGTGGTGCCAGAATCATCTCTCTTATTTTGGGCATCACTTAAGCAAAATATTATGGAGGGCCTAAGAGGGTGTTTGGTTGAGTAATTTACAAGACGAATTTTTTAAGCCTAATTAGTCTATAATTGAACAATAATTTTCAAATACGACGAAAATGCTATGTTAAACTTTAACAATCCCAACAAAACACCTCTAATGTTCGATCGACCCTACCGTTACATTAGCAGGACCCCCGCCACCTAGCACGTGCCCAATGCCACGCCCTCTGTCCACCACAAGTCAGGCCTTGTTTACTTTCAACCAAAATCTCAAAAATTTTCAAGATTTCCCGTCACATCCAATCTTTAAACGTATGTATGGAGTATTAAATATAGACAAAAATAAAAACTAACTACACATTTTGGTTGAAATTTACAAATGAATCTTTTAAGCCTAGTTAGACCATGATTGGAAAATAATTACCATAAACAAACGAAAATGCTATAGTGTCGCGAAATCTTTTTGTCCACGAACTAAACACGGCCTCAGGCGTCATGCCATGTGTTGCTCCGTAGCGTTTTTTTCATATAAAGCATTTTAAAAATTTGTAGAAATGATTGGATCCTGATAAAATCTTTTGAAAATACATAATTATTTCATTTTGAACTCTAAACTTATGAAACATGTATTGAATGTTTTACTAAAAGTTGACCTTTGTATCCAAAAAATTATTTTTCTAGTTCTTTTGTATTTCTGGTGCTTCAATACATCAATATATTCTTCTTCCCTTGTGTTAGAAACCTATATGAGCTCTCAGAGGAGGACCCTACTGATCCAATGTATGTAGAAGACTTCGACAACTTGTATAAGGTGTCATATCCCACCCACATATGTAGAATCATACTCTCTCCGTTCCAATCTATAAGACATTTTAATTTCTTTTAGATTCATTGCTTTTGCTATGTATCTACACATGTATATCTAAGTAAATAACAAAAACTATATAAACTATGTACTTATAAAAAAACCCAAAACGTCTTGTAATGTGAAATGAAGGAAGTATGTAGGATGCAAACTTATGTGCTAGGGCTAGCTATTTCTGTCTGATGATCTGAAACGTATGCAAAATGGTCCAATAAGCGTATATACATACTAGTATTTTCTTCTTATTTCTGAATCATTGTGTGTACATCTGTACAGCTTGTCCCACCCTGCACTGCCCCTGGCACCACCGACACTTCAAGCACAGGCAGCTGAACAAACAACTGCAACTGCCCTTCTATTTTTTTCTTTGCTAGAATGAGCGCAGCCGCCGCACTTCGAGAGGCAACATCAAAAAGTGGCGTCCACTGAAAAGAATGCCCGCGCACGCCGATCAGGTTACGCCGGCGGGCACGCCATGGCGTTCAGCCGTTCACACCCTGTTCCTTCGGGCCCAAAGCTGCCTCACCACATCGAACCACCGGGCCGCACTGAGCCGGCTGAGATGTGTGTGGCCGAGCTTGCACGACGCCAATGGCGGAGGCACGGCGTGCTGCCACGCGCCCACGCCGCGTGACGGTGCGCGGCTAGTGCTCGCCGCACCAATCGTCGCCGGCCATCAGCCCATCACGAGGTCGGTTCATGGTGGTCGCCACACCTACACGCTCGACGCCACTATATAAGAAGGGGGCCTTGGCAGCCATGAAGGCGCCGGCTTACACAGCTACGCACAACTCACTAGGAGAAGCAAGAAAGGGGTGAGGTGACGATGAGGAGTCTCTTTGTGGTCGCTCTGATGATCGTGGCCGCGGCCTGCATCGCCGCGCCGCGGGGTGCCGACGGCGCGGGCGAGTGCGGGGCGACGCCGCCGGACATGATGGCGCTGAAGCTGGCGCCGTGCGCGTCGGCGGCGGAGGACCCCAGCTCCGCGCCGTCTAGCTCCTGCTGCGGCGCGGTGCACAGCATCGGGAAGCAGAGCCCCAAGTGCCTCTGCGCCGTCATGCTGTCCAACACTGCCAAGAGCGCCGGGATCAAGGCTGAGGTCGCCATCACCATCCCCAAACGCTGCAACCTCGTCGACCGCCCCGTCGGCTACAAGTGCGGAGGTAATTAAGGAAGCAACAAACTGATGTGTGATATTATTCTTCACTGTTTGCTCCGGTCGTTTATTCTGTGATTACCATGTATGCATCAGCAGTATCAGCAAGATGCAGTAACACTGAATGAGTGTCTGTCTGAGATTCTTCTTTTAATTCTTTATTACAGATTACACTCTGCCATGAGCGGTGAGGATTATTCCAGGGATTTGCTGCATGACGTGCATGTTCGAGTATCACCAAAGCGCGAGCTCTTGTGGCGTGTGTTCGTGTGTGTCAGTCTCTGTGTGTTGCCCATAATAAACAAGACATGCGAGTACCACACATGTGGAACTCTAGTAGTATGATGATGTGTGTATCACTAGATACGTGTACTTAGTTGTGTTCAGTGTCCACAGATGTAGTCTTGCATTGTCGAATCAATAAATCCTGTCTTTCTGATAAGATCGATTGAGAGATAGTAGATGTTGTGCAATATAATTTATGTCTCCACCGTTTGTCAACTGAAAAGCTTGATGCTCGACTACATAAGATTTATTATTTTAGATGATGATAAATAAGAACATGTGTAATACGGACCTTGCAAAAGAAAATCAAGGCAAGTACGTACTGTGTCTTGTTTTGAGCACGGTTGTTTTAGAGTGACGACTAAGATGAGTTGTTGATTTAGGCTTGATGTAATTTGCATTTATGATAGAAAGTGATTTGGGTAATTCTCAA
>Ga0182004_10002324_pt1 | contig 14703 bp, 10 predicted proteins | sample Sormic07211540_1_FD_120479 | JGI IMG/M metagenome (GOLD analysis project Ga0182004, IMG submission 120479) | Endophyte microbial communities from Sorghum bicolor roots, Mead, Nebraska, USA - 072115-40_1 MetaG | ecosystem: Host-associated > Plants > Roots > Unclassified | place: USA: Nebraska...
CAAAAACAAACAGAAAGGCAACGGAATGGCACACAGGACAAAAGAAATTAGTGTCTGGTCACACAGGGACGAGCGAACTTTTTAATGGCACAGGGGAATCGAGCATCTTTTATAATGGCACACAGGGAAAAGGCCCACATAAAGGACAGGCTAGACAAGTGACACTTCCGTGGAGCTTCGGCTGCCAGCCAGGTGTGTACAGTAGGACGTAGGAGTACTGGGCCTTGTTTAGTTCACCCCAAAAACCAAAAAGTTTTCAAGATTCTCTGTCACATCGAATCTTTCAACACATGCATGAAGCATTAAATATAGACGAAAATAAAAACTAATTGCACAGTTTAACTGTAAATCGTGAGATGAATCTTTTGATCCTAGTTAGTCCATGATTGGATAATATTTACCACAAACAAACAAAAGTGCTACAGTAGCGAAATCCAAAATCTTTTCGCATCTAAACAAGCCCTGGTGGTGGTAGGGCTCCAGTACTGCATGTTACTGTTGAGTACTGCTGCCGCTGCTTCGGCGGCTGCCGTGGCTCTATCTATCTATCTAATCCCTCTATCTCATAATAAATAACGTTATAAGATATTAAATTTTCTTAACTTTAATTGAATTTATAGAAAATATATATAATATTTATATCTTAAAATAAATTTATTATGATAATATATTTAACGAGCTATCTAATGATACTAATTATATATTATAAATATTATTCTTGTATATATAATTAGTCAGAGTTTAAAAAGTTGACTTCTCGAAAAACGAAAATGAATTCTATTTTAGAACAAAGTGAGTGTCTATCTATCCATCTATCTATCTATCTATCTATCTATCTACTCCTTTCGTCCCAAAAAATGTCGTTTTAGAATTTAAGATATCTTGTTTGATTATTCGTCTTATTTTAATTTTTTGCATAAATATTATATTTTTATTAAGACTTATTTGATCATTTGTCTTATTTAAATTTTTTGCATAAATATTATATATTTTGTTAAGACTTATTTTATTATTTGTTTGATTATTCGTCTTATTCAAAAAAATTTCATAAATATTATATATTTTGTTAAGACTTATTTTATTATTAGAGATACTTTACTAATAATTTATTTATTTTATAATTTGAAAAAAATAAATAAAATAAATGGTCAAACATGATGTTTAAAAATAAAAAACGTTATTCTTTTTAGGACGAATGGAGTATCTATCTATCTATTCCTTATTTAATGTTGAACTACAAGTTATTGGATTCTTGGGCAATAATTTGTAATAATTAAACATCGATATTTGGACTCTATAAATAGCATTGTGCGTTTGAAGCATGGCATACACAAGGAGATATTGTTATCCTTTGAAGGAAAACATCGTAGCAACAATTGATCTTAGAACCGCGAACATAAAACATGAACATATAGTGGCCAAAAATGAAAAAGTGTAACTCGTGTCAATCCTTGCTATAGTTTTTATCTTGTTCATTGCACATCAAGCAGCGGGTGACACGGATTGTTACAAGGAGAAAAAAGTTGTTGGGAGGATATGCAAGGATTCCATCACAATTCGTGGTGCCTATGTCTCTCCAAATGACTTATGTTAGTAATATGTCAGCCGAGTAGACATGGTCTGTATATGTCACAAACTCAACTTGTGATAATTAGCGCGGTTAAGCTTGTTCATCTTGCCCAAGATTGCCACAAGCCGTTGCCTTCTAGAAGCAAATGTGAAGTAAGTACCTCCCGCTATATAAATTTATTTATATATGCATACCCTACACACTATGTTCATATTAGGTGAGAATTGTACAAGCTATTTTTGTATAGTCTACTACGTAATGTCCACAGTATAATATCATTCGAACTGTGTTCCAAGGTTGGACTGTGCCATCGTCATCACTGAGGACATATCCATGAAAATTCAGGATTGTAGGTGACCCAAGAAATAATAATGTGTTCGCTTACAAGAGTTTCAAGTATTATGGAAATTCGAAGTAATATTCATTTGTCCTAAATGTGGAAGGACTCATTTATTGTGCAATTCTTAGTGTGCCATGCAAGAGAGAGGAGGACAAAATTAGGGAGTTATATTAGGGTGTTCTAATTTGGTAGGACCATAATTATTATGTGCATATAAATCATAGAGTTAAATGCTAGCGGCCCTCAAACTCGTAAGGATGTGTCACTTAGATCTTTCAACTTTGAAAATAGATTTTTAGGTCCCTAACTTTGTTAAGTGGTGCAGCATAGGGTCCATACCAGCCACATAGACGTTTCTTGCTGATGTAGCATGCCAACATGGCATGATTTTTTACATTTAACGCCTTCCCTTCCCTCTTCTCATATGAATGGATCCTTGGTTTCCTCTTCCCTCGTGCCGACCCCAGCCCGTCTGACGCCATAGTTGTCCATGAGATGCAGTCGCCGTAAGAGAAGACGGAAGCACGGAGAAGAAAGGATCTATTCATGTTGAGATGTTTAGTAGACTCAATGTGATTGTGAATGAGCTTAGGAATTTGGGATACAAGGTTGTTGATGATGATGATTTCTCCCACCAGTTGCTAAGGTGCTTGCCTCCCCGGTTTGATACATTGGTCGCTATCATTATGAGGAGGTGGCTTGAAAAGAGTTGCCCACCCAAGTACTAGATGAGACACATACTATGTGGAAGAAGAAGAAGAAGAAGAAGAAGAAGAGTAAGGAAGAAAGAAGATGCTACAAGTGTGAAAGCAAAGATCATCTTATTGCCGATTATCCACACAATGATGAAAATGACAAGAAAGAAGACAACGAAGGCAAGAAGATGACTTTCAAGAAGAAGAAGAAGAAAGAAGAAGAAGAAGAAGAAGAGGAAGAAGAAGAAGAAGAAGAAGAAGAAGAAGAAGAAGAAGAAGAAGAAAGGTCGTGCTCTGTGGGATTCTATTGCTTCAAATGATAGTGATGATGATGAGATGACGTCAAGAAAAGCATAGAGAAGAAGAAAGTACTGTTGACTGATTTATTATGGAATCAAAACACTGCTGAATGGCAAGCAAATTCGGCTGATAAGCTCAAACAAACAAGGCGGACACTTGCAAGTATCACAATCAACAACCAGGCTTCTATCTTCGACACTTCCTTGAAAAAGGCTAATTAATGTCTAGAACTCACTCAAATTGTTTTATTAGTCTATGTTTAGCCCATTACCGTACATTGGACCAAAGTTTAGTATGATAATCCAAATGCGGCCTCAGCTTAGCACTTTAATCATGATAATCCCCCAATATTTCCCTCTAGAAAACTAGCTTTGAATGACCTCAATTGCGGGTATACAAGAACGCAAAATTTCTATGCCGAAGGACACGCCTAATACCACTTGGAGCCTGACACCGGTGGTGCTCATCATAGTTATTTGAACCGGACCGGACCGGCGGTCGGACCGCTAAAAGACCGAACCAGAGCCTTCACCGGTCTGGTTCACTTAAAAGACCGTTCATGCAATCGAACCGCTAAAAACCGGTTAAACCGGCTGGTTTTTTACAGAAGAGGTGAACCGGCCAGCTTTGTGTGAACCGGGGCGGTTTTTTAAGTTATCAAAAAATTCCCTCTGTGTGTTGAGGAGAAGCTCATCCATTCAAGGGTATTATTGGAAAAGTGTCTCAATGTACTCCTTTAGGGCTTAGGGCTAATGGACTGGGTCACGCATCTGGGCGGCGCATCTTGCTTGGCTAGCGGCGACGCATCTTGCTTGGTTAGCGGCGGCACATAGCAGAGCAGGGGGCTAGGGGCGGGTCAGCTCAACACTCACAGCACTCCGACGAGCGACAGCGCATCGTGCTCCGGCGTCCGGCTAGGGACGGCTGGGCGACCAGTAGCTGCAGGCTGCAGCTGTGCGGGCGCCGAGCGACACTGCGGTACAGCTGTAGTGTGGCAGGCGGTAGCGGCGGCTCCTCTGGTCGTGGCCCTGCTCCAGCACCTGTCATCCAGGCTTCCGTCTGAGGCTCTGAGCAATAACAAGAACATGACAGCTCCACTACTGCTGCTCCTTTACTGCTAGTGTTACACGGCTCCACTAGAAGCAATAACAAGAACATGGCTACTGGTGAGCTTCTGAGCCTGAGCTTTTAAATTATAATTTTTAGATTTTCTATAGATCTCTGTTAGTATTATTAGTGCTGGAGAATATTAGGAGTGTCTAGATCTGATTAATTTATATTTAAGTTTAACAATTTCAATCATATGACTATTGGTAAATGATAACTTGTCTTACTGTGTTTTTGTGTTTTCAGTTGTTTCCAACATAGTGGATTCTTCACAGACTTCTGCTCCAGTTGGCACTGATAATACTAACCAGAATTCAACACCATCCCAAGAGGTTTCCACAGAAGGAAAGACAAGAAGAAAAACTGATCCAACATGGGGATATTGTACACAGATTATGGAAGGAGGAAAAAAGAAGATCAAATGCATGTTCTGTGAAATGACTTTTCAAGGAGGAGGAATCCATCGTTTCAAGGAACATTTGGCCAAATACCCCGGTAATGTAGCTGCATGTAAAAAGGTTGATCCTGAGGTAGAGCATGCAATGTATCAAAATATTGAAGATTGGAATACGAAGAAAAAGAAGATTCAACAAGAATATGAGGAAGAGAACCAATATGGGCCAGAACCTGGAGAAGAAGATGTTGTTGAAGTCTCCAATACTAATGCAGCCCCATCACGTCGTGTTGCAGCTGCATTAGATAAAGGGAAAAAAAGACCAACTGCTACTCCTAGCATTGGCAAATATTTTAAGCCTAGAACTGGACCAGGGGATCAACCAACAAAGTGTTCTTCAAGGAGAAGTAGTAAAAGAGAAGACAGATTTGTGTGTGACAAGATGGTTTCTTGATGCATCTATTCCATTTAATGCAAGCAATTCTGTTTTTTATCAGCCAATGTTTGATGTTGTTTGTGCATTTGGTTCTAGATACAAGGCACCACTTTTTAATCAGTTGCGTGGTACATTTCTTGCAAAATGTGTTAAAGAGACTAGGCAGTTTGTTGATGGATTTCGCCAAACTTGGAGGGAAACTGGTTGTACTGTTATGGCTGATGGATGGACTGATAGAAAGAGAAGGACGCTCATCAACTTCTTGGTCTACTGTCCCAAAGGTACTGTCTTTCTCAAGTCAGTTGATGTCACTAATAGCTCCAAAACTTGAGATTTTTTGTTTATAATGTTCAAAGATGTAGTTAATCATGTTGGGCCTCAAAATGTGGTTCATTTTGTCACTGATAATGCCTCAAACATGGTTGCTGCTGGTAGAAGGTTAGAAGATAAATTTCCATCTATTTATTGGTCCCCTTGTGCTGCCCATTGTTTGAATTTGATATTGTCGGACTTTGGTAAGGAGGATTTAGTGAAAAGTACCATTGCTCATGCATCAGTCATTACAAAATATGTGTACAACCATTGTTTCCCATTGTATCTAATGAGGAAGTACACTAAAGGTCATGAGATTCTCCGCCCAGCCCAAACTCGTTTTGCTACTAATTTTATTGCATTAAAAGCATATATAAGCACAAGACTGATCTACAAGCAATGGTTGTCTCCAATGAGTGGACAACTTGTGCATACTATAAGGAAGCAAAAGCCAAAAAGTTCACTAAAGCTGTGCTAGATCAAAAATTTTGGAAAGATTGTGCTATTATTTGTCAAATATCAAAACCAATAGTTCGGGTGCTGCGAATAGTGGACAGTGATGAGCGACCTGCAATGGGCTACCTATTTGGAGCATTCCATGCTTCAAGAGAGGAAATTGTGAAGAGATTTCAGAGAAAGAAGGAACTAGTGAAGCCTTTCTTGAAATACATAGATGCACGGTGGGATAGGCACTTTGATAAAAATCTTCATGCTGCTGGCTTTTGGTTCAATCCTAATAACCAATATGACAATGACCTGAGAGAGAAGTACAACTTCACTACTTCTAGAGTTCTTGATGTCATAGAGAAATATGCTGGCAAAGATATTGCCCTTAGAAGTGCTTTGACAAGAGAAATTAAGACTTTTAGAAATGGAGAAGGTGATTTTGGACGTTCAACTGCTAAAAATGATCGCCGTTACATGCTTGCTGGTAAGTCACACATTTCAGCAGCACTAAAAATCTGTTTTTCACACAAATCAGCAGCACTAAACTCTATTTTTTCACACAGATGAGTGGTGGCAAACTTATGGCTGCAGTGCACCAAATTTACAGAAGCTAGCTCTGCGTGTGTTGAGCCAAACTTGTAGTGCATCTGGATGTGAGAGGAGCTGGAGCTACTTTGAGCATGTGCACTCTAAAAAGAGAAATAAACTAGAGCATCAAAGGTTTAATGATATTGTGTATGTGCATTGTAACCTAAGACTGCGTCAAAGGTAACCCTTCTCTTGTTTCTTACATTCATTGTCTTTTTGTTTGAACTGCTTGCATAAATAAAATATCTCACTGAATTCAAATTTCAAACATTAGGTCCAAATCCTCTACTAGAAATTATGACCCAATAAGTTTGGAAGAAATTGGAAAGGGAATGAAGCTTGGATTTTAGAAGATGATCCACCTCGCCTTAACTCAGAAGAGCTAGAAGCCTTTCGCACTGAATTATCTACACTGAGTATACAATGTAGTGATGGTAATATCTCTTGTGAAATCAATTTAACATATGTACAAGTTTTTGCTTATATGCCATTACCATCACATATAAATTGACAAATAAAATTTCAGATTTGGTGTTAAACTTGGATGCCTTGGAGGAAAGCGATGAGATTATGGAGGACCAAAGCCTAAGGCATCAGGAAGATGCATTTGATTATGGTGGTATTTCACTTGATGTTGGCAGAGCAAGTCCTGGTGGTGCTGATGCTGCAGTTCAAGATGAATGGGATCCACTGAACTTTTATTGAGTACCATGCTATATGTGTTTCTATCTTATTATCACGCACTTGATATTTGAGTTATGAACTTGTGAGGCTATGTAGCTGTCTGATACTCAGTAGTGAGTACTGAATACTATGATTCTATATTTCTGTGATGTGCGAACTATGTGCGAAGTGAAGTGTGAACCTTATGTTATCAGTTTATCACTCACTTTGTATTTTAAATTTGAGACCATATCATTCTATATTTACATGATGTATGCACCTTGCAGTTGTGCAATTAAATTATATCATTCCATATGTCAATTATTAAATTATATCATATATATATATACTGTTTCTATGCTCAATTTTTAATTATATCATATTTATATATACCGGTTCAAAGTATTTGTGACCGGTTCGATTTGACCGGTCTGAACTAATTGAACCGGCGGTTCAACCGATTTAAAACGGTTGGACCAATAAACTATTGACTCACCGGTTCGATTTCCAGTCCGGTCCTAATAACTAACTATAGTGCTCATGCATGGAGCCGGACGATCTCTCCACATGCTTTACAGTCCAGACCCTGTCGAAATATATACCTTTTTTCGTGCGATGCGATGTCCTACAGGACACATCAGCAGTTTTTTCTCGCCCGGTTGCTTGTTTTGTTCTCGTGGTTCTGGGAGGGCTCCATCGGCGTCTTTTCAGATGATGAGGGAGGAGCAGAGGGGCATGGCACCCTGAAACGAAACGAAACGAGCTGGATGGGACTAGACGCTGCGTACAGGAGCACGCCTGCCTGGCCAAAGTGGCTTTACTGCTCTCTACTCCTACACAGTAGATGTAACCAAAAGTTTAACAAGGACATAGCCTTGTTTAGTTCACCTCAAAAATTAAAAACTTTTCAAAATTTCCTGTCATATTGAATCTTACGCCACATGTATGAAGCATTAAATATAGATAAAAATAAAAACTAATTGTACAGTTTTCTGTAATTTGCATTAAATATAGATAAAAATAAAAACTAATTGTACAGTTTTCTGTAATTTGCGAGACGAATCTTATGAGCCTAATTACTCTATAATTAGACATTGTTTGTCAAATACAAATAAAAATACTATAGTAGTGTTTCCCGAAATTTTTTGGCAACTAAACAAGGCCACAGGTGTGCGAATTACTAGTAGTAGTCAGTAGATCAGAGATGATGAATATCCGAGCAAGTGCGCTTGCATGCTCTTCCTCTTTTTCGGTGGTTGTTTGCTTATGATTGGAAGATACTCTAAATTCATGCTCAGACAAATGGGTCCCGCGAAACATGGCCAATCGAGCTAGAAATCCACAGTGAAGCTTGTCGTTGAGGGTTGAGACAGGGGTGTGTGTTCACTTGTGAAGGAAAAGGACAGCAGCCTCAAGCACTGTAACGCAAGCTTAAACGTGTCACTTGAGGTCTAAACATCACCAATCAGAATGTATACACCAGTGTGGTGTGCTAGCAACAATGATGGCCAAAGCCAGCACAACAAAAAGGCAACAGAAATGTGATGTGAACTTTTGTCAGCGGTGTACTCGTAACTGATAAAAGTGTCTACCGCATACTCTGCTTTCGGCTGCACAAAAGAACCGCTACGATCTGCATGCAGACCAGGAGAAGCACACACTATCACTGCCACTATTATCAAGCACCATTTTATGTTGTTCATCTGCTTTTGTGTGCCCAATTAACATAGGAGTAGCTCATACAAAAGTTACCACCTGCAAAAAAGGCCATCTGGTCAAGTTTGGTTCGGCCATTAGAATTTGTGACACATCAACATCATGAAGCACAACACCAATAGTGTGATTGACGGGGACCTGAAAAAAGGCACACCATGTTCTGAATGCAGTGAGCAAAATAGTCAAAAGGAGACTGAAAGCCCCTCAGCATAGACAGATTCACCAGCCAAAGTGCCAGTAAGATCAGCAACGTGAAAGGTGTTGGAAAAGCTGTGCAACCCTTTTTAGACAATGCATTCAGCAGAACAATCTGACTAGCATGTAACTTACAGAATACAGAAAGTGTTTGGTGGCACCAACAGATGCGATCGGCAATGCACTCTGATGTTACTGACATTGTTCCAAATGTTAATGCTATTACTCTTATCATGTGAAAGATTGTGAAAAAGAATATGAATCGTCTGGAACCATATGACTTGAAGTTCCATTAGATTCTACAACAATTCAATTCAATGTATAGTCTGTTGTATGCAGTATATATGTTACAATTGATATAGCTGAGCTGGTACTGTCGAGATTAGTGCTCAGGCTCTGGCCATGGCATTGAAGTACGTTGGCAAGTTGAACTGTGCCCTTTTCTCTGCAAAGTCTGGTGGTCGCTGGTAAACAACTGAAGCAGCATGGATCAGGATGCCAGCCGTCAGACCCCAAATCATGTACTTCTCGTTCTCCTTCGCATAACTGAAGTGATGGATTGTAAACTCCTGCCCCATCCATTCTAGGTCATTAGATGTCCGGTTCTCATCCTGCACCATTCACAAATAGATCACAGGATGAATGAATGCATAATACAAGGTATCACAGAAAATGGAACAGATTCCTTTGGTCTTTCTGGGAACCAATTACTTTATGTCATCATAGTTTGCTATTCTGCCAAGTAAGAGACAGCAGTACATGTTATCATATAACATTGTAAATTGCAGCAGTATGGTAGAACATATGACTAACATCTTTTTGTGAGGATATGGTTAACATGTTGAATCAGTAATCTAATAATGTCTTGGTACATGGCAAAGCCAGCAACACACTTCAAATTACCAATGTCAAATACAATAATTATATGGTAATCCTATGCAATCTGTAGTTAGGATGGTAAGGACACCAATTTACTGACCTTGAGGAACATCTCCAGGGGCACATCAAAAATTTTGTCCACCTCAGCAGCATTAGGAACAGGCTTAAATGTGTTTATGTCTGAAAGTATGCCAACAATAGGAACAACTACCAGAAGATGCTGCCAAAGACATGCACGACAGTATTTATAATGATGAATCTTAAGTGCTCTCTCCAACCACATATATAAGTCATTGAGGATAGCTGAAGGTGGAAGTGAAACTAGCAGTCTCTATAAAAATATGATACCTAAAATAAACAAGACTATATGTTATGTAACGAATTTTCATGAGGAATCTACAAGCATCTTACATTATCAATCTATCTAATTTATATTTTTTTTTGAGGAAGTAATTTTTATATATTAATCGTTCAAGTTGGAAAAAATTGACATCAATCCTAAAAATGAACTCTTACAGTCAAGTATGTAATAGTACGAGTCTACGACTACTCTACTACTATTGAATTAAAGTCTAAGTCAGGTATCGTAATTTGTTTGGGGCATCAGTCATCAGCTACATCAAAGACTGGCACTTCAGGATTCAGTACAAATATGCCATTTCATGAGTCACTAAATATGGGGTCACATGTTAGTGAGACAAGGGATAAATGTATTTTTTTGGGGTGGCAAAAATTTTGTATGCGAGTCTTGCACAGAAAGGAGAACCTGAATCCTGACCTACTTGATTAGACATTATAAATTCGGCAGCTGAATTTTAGGAACTTAGCTTCTGCTCTATATCTGAATGATATGGATCGACAAAACTGCGTGATTATTTTCTACGAATTTCATATGAATTTTATCATCATGTGATGATGTGGATAAGCACCGCTGTAATCTTGAGACTTAAGAGAAATTTGACAAGTACATTTTAAAGACCAAATTTATCACATGATCTGAAACAAAGCGTTGATAGATTAATGATAAGGCTAACATGTACATAGTATAATCTAATCATGAAACAAGACCATCATGATTAAGAAGATGGCCATGCATACGAGCACGCCTCCTTAAAAACAAAGACAATATGTACCGTCTTGACAAGCTGGATAGTTGAAACATAGGAATGGCAGCATAATTTGGTTAACATCATGTTACAACACATAATTTTCATATTTCTGATAGGTAAAGCACTTGCTGTGCAATTCATCTAGTAGAACTTATGATGATAGTCCTGGACACTGGAAGGATCAAAATTTGAGCTCCTATGTGATGGAAAATGATTGCTGTCCTGTTCACAAAAGATTTTTAACAGAGAAACTGTGATCTGCTTATAGAAATTCTCTAATAAACCTATAACAAGATCGCGAGTGAAGTTAGTTTAGCTGCACTTGGTTCTGACATTTGAACAACAAAAAGGGAAAACCCCTATGCTCCTCCATTGATATGTTGATAGTTTACCAAACGTGAGAAAGTATTCCATAGGGATTTGAGTGAGAACAGAAGTATACTTTGGACAAGACATGTTCAAGCGATGTAACGACTGTGACCAGAGCTGGATCAAGCCCAATCTCCTCTTTTGACTCCCTTAATGCTGTTGCTGCATCATCAGCATCACCTTCCTCGGCCTTTCCACCTGGTAATGCAACTTCCCCTGAAAATTACAGATGGAGAAAACAAATTCAGAAAAAGAAAGGATGGATAAAAGTGGTCACCTGTCATGTTCATGACCTCAACAAATATTTACCTACAAGTTTTGATGGTTTAGAAAGTAAGGGTCCATTTGTGAGCCTGATTTTCCAAATGTAAAAGTGATTGCAAGCCTAATATGAACAGAGCAAAAATCAAGGTTAGCTGTGGCAGGATTAATGTTGCCTCAACTTTGTTTCACTCAGGGAAAACCTGTTAATCACAACTCCTGAAAACCTCGTCCTGGACCAGGGAAATAAGGCCTTGGAGCCCTGGTAGCTTGAAGATATAATTAGTAAGCATCTGCAGCACCTAATTTTAGTATTTAATTGGTATGTCACGGTTAGACCCATGTTATTAGGACCGAACCGGACCGGTGGTCTGACCGACTATACCGGTTCGGTTCACTTCAAAGATCAGTTACGCAATTGGACCGCTAAAAACCGGGTGAAACTGGCTGGTTTTTTATAGAACCACTGAACCGGCCGGTTCCATTCAAACCGGAGCGGCTCGAAAGGCTGGTGTGCGGCAGCGTGCTCTGGCCTCTGGCTGCTGACTGGTGGCGTGCGTGCACGGTGCACCTGCGCGGCTGCGCCTGCCGCGGGAGAGGGTGGACCATGCAGGGCCCACCTATCTACTGTTGCCGCTGCTCCTGGTGATTTGCGATTGGATTGGAGATTTGGACTGGACACTTGGGCCCTGTTTGGTTCCCCTTGCTAAATTTTAGCTAGCTAAAATTATTTCTCGTAAATTTTAGCTAGCTAAAGACCATGCGTACTGGACTTTGGTGGCGCTGCAGCTGACGTCAACGCTTTCTTTTAATTTCAAAATTTTAATAACTTTTTAATATGAGCTTTGAACTAGACAAATAATATATTCATCTTAATTATTTCTCGTAATAGTGCAATCTATTTCAGCATCTAAAGATTGTTTTTTATCACGATGAATATTTAAATTAGTATCAACATCTAAGATTGTTTTTATAACGATGAATATTTAAATTACTATTCAAGTTCTTTTTTTACCAATTTGTAAGTGCTCCGTATGTTCTTTTTTCATGTTTAATTTTTACAGATATTGTAAAACAACTCTAGAATTGGTTATATAATTGTGTGTTTTACCATTTTATGTGTGCATTGATTAAATATATGTTGCTAATTATTCATTGTATATCATTAAATTGCACCGGTTCAAAGTATTTGTGAGCAGTTCAATTCATCCGGTTCAAAATAATTGAACCAGCGGTTCAACCGGTTCTTAACGGTTGGACCAGTGAACCAGCGAACCGAAGGTCTCACCGGTTCGATGTCCGGTCCGGTCCTAATAACTATGGGTTAGACCCAAACATAGGGATACATTGCCATTATTTGTAGCACGTATTAAGGATAGTCAACTCATTAAGTGGTGTGATGATCAGGTTAACTAATACATGAAAAAACCACTGGAAAATATATATATATATATATATTGCTGTGATTCCATTTCTAATGCATCATCTTGTGACATTTAATGAGAAAACAGTTGCCTCTATCATTCTGAATTACAAGAAATGATCACGAATACTTTGCAAGTCTTTGGATGCTTCTTTTTTTAAAAAAATAAAAAATAAAAAAGTAGTCCTTGGATGCTTTTGGAAGTACAGGACATGATCACAAACAGCATCCTCACAGATTATTATCTAACTTTCTAACACCGTAATGTAGCATAACTGAGCAGCTAATACCACATAGGCTGGAAGCCTGGAACAGGGGGCCAATCAGTTGAAACAACCCGAAATTTCTGCTCGGCTCTGCTCCAATTTTCGGCAGGAAACCCAGCCCACCCAATTTTTGGGCTGAACCCCAAATTCAATGCTCAGAACTAAGCTCCATACCAATTCCCATCGGGTATAGTAACATATTTTTCCCATTAAGGACGCTAGCGCTTTTAGGCCTTGTTTAGTTCCCAGAAAATTTTGCAAAATTTTTCAGATTCCCCGTCACATCGAATCTTTAGAGGTATTAAATATAGACGAAAATAAAAACTAATTATACAGTTTGGTCGAAATTGAACAGACGAATCTTTTGAGCGTAGTTAGGCCATAATTGGACAATATTTGTCAAATACAAACGAAAATGGTACTATTCATGTTTTGCCAAAAATTTTGGAACTAAACAAGGTTACTAAGATCGGGATCGATTTCGCGGAGAAGCAAGCAAGCGACGAAGAAGAGAGCGAGGTGCTCACCGGAGTGGGTGGAGAGTGAGGAGGAGCGCTTGGTGAGTATGACTCGGAGCTCTCCGGCTGCGCCCCGGAAGAGGCAAACCAGAACGGCGGCCCTCCGTGGCCGGAACAGCTCGCCGGCGCCAGGAGCAGGGGCAGGGGCCACCGCGGCTGAGAGTTCGTACGGGGAGGGGGCCGGGCGGTGGAGCCTCAGACGGCGGACGAGCGCCTCCATGTCCGCGCCGGGGCCCACCTCCTCTTCCATGGCGGCGGAAACCGGGATCGAAGAAGCTGGTCCCCGGTGAGACAGGCGGTCGCCGGAGGATTTGCCGGTTTGGTTTGGCTGACCCTGAAAACCAAAAAAGTTGTCGCATCGAATCTTGTGGTACATGTATAAAACATTAAGGCCCTGTTTGGTTCTACTAGCTAAATTTTAGCTAGCTTAGCTACTCTTAGGTGACTAATGGAACTAAACTATTTTAGTCCCTTTTAGTCAATGTGTTTAGAACTTTAGCTACTAAAGTGACTAAAGTTTAGCTAGCTAAAATTTAGTTGGTGGAACCAAACAAGGCCTAAATATAGACAAAAATAAAAACTAATTACACAGTTTAGCTGTAAATCACAAGAACTTTTGATCCTAGTTAGTCCATAATTGGATAATATTTGTCACAAACAAACAAAAGTGCTACAGTATCGAAAACTTTTCACTTTTAAGAACTAAACAAGGCCCAAGACTGACATCATCCCCATGAAGACCCAAGGGTCCGAAACACGCCAGCACAACCCCGTTGACTCTGCTCGCTGCACGGCTGAAAACAACAGCAACTGCTCGTTCGCTTAAAGAGTCATGGTAAAAAATTGTTTGAATGTAGTCGGATTCGCATTAATCTATATATTGAAGTGGGTTGGAGTAAAACTTGAACTAAATTCCACCCAAATCCACTTCAAACATGTGGATTGATGAGAATCCGACAACATCCAAACAAAGTCTCACCAATGATTTCAGATCGTCCGATTAATCGCGATTAATCGCGATTAATCGTCCAGGTCGCTCCTAGGATTCGATTAGGAGGTCCGACTCGATTAGTTCGACCAGAAAGCTGGTCGTCCGATTAATCGTCGATTAATCG
>Ga0182004_10002325_pt1 | contig 14702 bp, 9 predicted proteins | sample Sormic07211540_1_FD_120479 | JGI IMG/M metagenome (GOLD analysis project Ga0182004, IMG submission 120479) | Endophyte microbial communities from Sorghum bicolor roots, Mead, Nebraska, USA - 072115-40_1 MetaG | ecosystem: Host-associated > Plants > Roots > Unclassified | place: USA: Nebraska...
AAAATATAATATATATATATATATATATATATATATATATATATATATATATATATATATAGTACTAAATATAGACTAATTATAAAATTAAAAATACAGCTAGAAAATAATCTGCGAGACGGATCTTTTAAGCTTAATTAGTTTATGATTGAACACTAATTATCAAATAAAATAAAAATATTATAATACCTATTAAACTTTAATACCTTCAACAAAAACAGTCCCTCGGTCACTCACTCACTGCATAGGGTGGATCAATGGCTGGTGGGCCCAAACGTCCATCTTGACCCCTCGGAGACAACACAACCATGAGAGATACTGTGCGCTTTGTTTGTGATTAGGACATCTGGATCTGTGGTAGTAGTTGACGTTGCATTTCGGCGGTTGAGCCTCAATTATGGTCCTAGATTCTTGCTACGAAGTTTGTTTGTTGCTCCTGTACCCTTGGCGTGTACTTGTGCTCACCAGCTTCGTGTCATGAACTCATGGTCTCATGGAGCAAACGTCCTGGTTTTTTTCACCAGCATCTTGATGCCAACTGCTAGCTAGCTGCTCCTGTTTGGAAGCACCGAGCAGAACAACCACCTCATACCTTGTTTGCTTCAACTTGTCACGACGTTTATTAGTCATTGTCTCCCATGACAAATCATCAAACAATATTATTCAGTATTAGCATAAGCCAAATTTTAGCGAAACGAGTATTTCGGATCAATTCCTTTCATCCTATCTTGGATTTGTTGGGAAGCATTATCAGCTCACACACACACACACAAAGTAGGAGCACTCGGTTGCCAATGGGCGCTGCTGGTAAGCCTATATCAAATTGACACAGTGCGGCCTAAATCGCTGAGGTGGCCATGCTTAGTGGCAGCTACCTTGCAAATGCAGCAACACGCCGCTTGCCACCAGCAAGGCAGCAAACACCGATTAGTCTTGTTCTCGAACGAAACGACAGTTAGCCGGCAAATGCAGGTTTACACGTGTGTTAGAGATCGTTCAGGCACCATCCTTTTCGCCATTGGATCTTGAACGATGTGGGTCGGATCGGTTTGCTGGAACGAAGCCTGCAGCAGATGAATCATGGCTGCCTACCTTTTGCGCACCCGTCGCCAGTTCGGCATCATCGATGATCGATGTGGCGGAGCGCAGACCGCAGAGCAAATGGTGAATGCGACTCCAGATCACCCAGGGGACACAATGATGCACCGAGGAAGATCATGACCGCCAATTCCTAGGACGTGTTTGGTATGACTTCGGGTCCTCCCCATAAAAACTGTAAGGGCGCTCTTATCATAGAGTCTAAGGGCTTGTTTAGATCCAAAAATTTTTTAGATTTTGACACTGTAGCACTTTCGTTTTTATTTGATAAACATTGTCTAATCATGATGTAACTAGGCTTAAAAGATTCGTCTCATGATTTATAGACAAATTGTGTAATTAGTTTTTGTTTTGATCTATATTTAATGCTCCATTCATGTGCCGTAAGATTAGATGTGTCGTGGAATCTTGAAAAGTTTTTTGTTTTTAGGGTAAACTTGTATCTAGTCATTGCAATTACATTTTGTTTTTAGACTTATACAGCTCCACTGGTACAAGATGGGTGGAAGAGACTGACCAAATACTAGAGCTAGTGGGAGCCGTGCCTAACTGAGCCAGCCTAACTCTTATTAGTCGTCTGGCCATCCATGATCGATAGACTTGCTTTCTATACATAAGGATTACTACATGGTCAATTTTCTTGCGCAAAAGTACAGCAAGATTAATCTTAAAGTTATTGGCTTGAGTGCAAAGTTTCACATGTTCTCAAAAGGAATAATTTAGATCAAGGCCTTGTTTAGTTTTAAATTTTTTTGCAAAATAAGAATAGTACCATTTTTGTTTGTATTTGACAAATATTATTCAATCATGTACTAACTAGACTTAAAAGAATTTGTTTCGTCAATTTTGATCAAACTGTACAATTAGTTTTTATTTTTGTTTATATTTAATACTTCATGCATACGTCTAAAAATTTGATGTGACGAGAAATTAAAAAATTTTACAAAATTTTTTAAACTAAACAAGACCGATGAGCCCCAGTACCGCGATGCAATAGCTACGGTAGCTACCTACTCCTACTACGGAGTAGTACCTGGAGTCGTCACATCGTACGTGAGTGTCGGACGTATTGCGCCTCCATCTTGTGTCTGTGTGCCAGGCCATCATCGTTTCTTCACGAGAGTAGCGCAGGGAGGAGCAGGGCGTGCCGAGAATACCTCATGTCGCATCATGTCGCGCTTCAGAAGCCGGGATGGGAAGGAGATGTAGAGGCTTCAAGCTGGCGCGTGCTCCGATTGGTGAAACGCTGCAGCCATGAGAGTGACACTGTGCAAAGGAGAAGGCGTGTCCAGCCTCACAATTTGACGCGCCAATTTGACTACTGACTGCGTGGGGTATTTTGCCACAGTGATGGCAATTGGCAGTCAAAATAAAGCTGCCGTATTTGCCAAAGCTGTCATACCGTGGCGTCAGAGGTTAGGGCGCCTCACTGAAACCATGGAAATGATTCATATCCGGGCGAGGTGAAATCATTATACTGTAGGCTTGCCACCTACTCATGCACACGGGGAATCAATTTCTTTTCCATAATGATACAACTTCACTGCACGCATCTCGTCCTGCTTGTGTAATCTAACCAGTACTTACCGCAAATATCTTCAATATAATAAAACATTCAATATTAAGACATCTGTCAGTTTTTTCTTTAATTTTTACTCTCATTGACGCTATCATTAGGTAGATAGATAGATAAGCACACAGGCCAGGGTATATCATATTTAAGGAGTGCACAAATGCATCCACACAAAATCTAAAAATAGACTTTTTTTACAAAAAATCCACTATATAAATTCTACTCAAATGCATAGCTAGAATAACACATAAATGGGGACAGAGAGAGTAAATACATATATTTGCACATACAAGACAAGTGTACTTGTTTCTAATTTGTTCTTCATAGATAGATAGATGGACTGAATTCATAATTATATATGATATTATTTTTTCATACGTCTAAGAATGAGATTTTGTTTACGATATCTAATAAGTGCAAAACATTTCTCTTTGTGCTAAACCATATTACATTGTAAAGAAAATAAAACCACATTGAATGGCAAGGTAGTAACATGTTTCTATGTGTGTTTTTCGTATACTTATAGGTATACACATTATGATTGTTTCCTATGTTTTTTGTGTCTCAAAAAATGAGATCTAATAGCTCATACAATATCTTTGTTAAAACATGCAATATGAAAACCTCTAACCTAGTGTTCTCCTTAAGTTTTGTCATAGTGTTGGTACCTCATCGGCGATACGCTTACGTAATAGATATATAGACATATAGATAGATAAATCGAGGACTGTATACGTCATTGCGGATGTTAATTATCTTTTCGCATTACTTATATGTGTGAGAGATGTTTATCATGATATCTAAGAAATAAAAAACATTTCTTTCTTGCTAAACCATGTTAGGCATAAAGAAATAAACCATATTTACAAGCAAATGACATTGGTACTGTGACATATGTTTTTATGCGCGCTTGTCATAAATGATATGAAAGACGGAGAAATCTTCTATACATGTCAAGCGTAAAGAAATAAAACATATCTACAAGCAACGAACATTGCTACCGCAATGTGTTCTATGTGTGGTTGTCATAAATAAATCATGAGAAAGATAAACAATTCTATACGTCTCATAAGGATGCCAATGGGTGTCTATGATGTTCTTTTTGGGGTCAGCTAATTAATTAGAGATAAATATTGTTCTAGCTTATTTTTCTCTCACTCAACTTACAACTTAAGTAATATCATTCTAGTTCATTTAAGTAAGCTCAGCCCCAATAACTCAAAGTAATTAGAACTTGCATCCCTTATCTCCCGAACTAAGTTATGCGCAATATAAGGCCCTATTTGGTTCCCTTTGCTAAATTTTAGGTAGCTAAACTTTAGTCACTTTAGTAGCTAAAGTACCAAACACATTGACTAAAAAGAGCTAAAATAGTTTAGTCCCATTAGTCACCCAAGAGTAACTAAAATAATTTTAGCTAGCTAAAGTTTAGCAAAGGGAACCAAACAGGCCCTAAGTATAGTTTCTCTATCTAACCAAAGGTGTTTTTTCCTACCATATATGCGTAAACACAGGACATTCCTCTTTCAATGTGGAATTGGCATTTTCTATTTTGTACCTTTTACATGAAAAATGGTATATGTATAATATGATGTTTTATTGAAAGAAATAAGTGGCAAAAACCAATGAAAAGAAACCGCCGCTGCATTGCCAACTCCACTGTATCCGGCTATCCGCCCATTATTATTATTATCCACAGATGACAGATCACAGGAAGCAGTCTTGAGCTACACTCTTTGTCCATCCTTCTTGACCCATGGGTGGGCCGTGGTCATGGCCATAAGATGTTGAGACCTCAGAGCTCAACCTCCTGCTCTCACCCTCTCCCCCGGCAAGCACAGGCTTTTCTTTCCCTTTCTCGCTCTTCTTTTCCCCTCGCTGTGTGTGTGCAGCACATAATAATCCGTTCTCTCTCCCCCGGTTTCTCCTTGTCTTCTTGCGGCAATGGACCAAGAAACCTCACGGGAACCCCACCCCTCGAGGACCCGTCCACTACCGCATTAGTAGTGGGTTCCATTCCATTCGCGATCGCATTGCCCGCCTTTCTTTTGGCCCTCTTGGTTCGCTCTTGATTCTTGGACGAGGCGGGATTTGGAGAGCCGAGAGCGCTGCGGCGGCGGCGGCGGCGGCTGATGTTTTCTTGGTATAAATCTGTGTTCTTGATGAGTTGGGTTTTGATCTTGGCAAGCGCTAGCTAGATTAATTGGTTCTGGTTTTCGTGATTAATTCCTTTCGTCTGAGTAGATTGTTTCCATCCCTGGAGGAGAGGATGGTGGGCGGTGGAGAGCATTCGTCCATGGACCACCACCCTGACGCCGAAGACCTCGAGCGCGGCGAGCTGCGCCGTGACGTGCCTGAGTTTGCGGACGGCGACGACGGGGACGAGGTAGAAACCCAGTACTTCTCGGACGCGGAGGACCGGTCGTGGGCGTCGCACTCGCGCCAGGACTCCACCGCCTACCAGGACTGCATCTCGCCGTGCGCCTCCGCCCGCGCGAGCTCCGTCGACGCCGACGCCGATGGCGACGCCGCTGGAGAACACTGCAGGAAGTCGTCATGCGTGTCAGAGGGCTCGCTGGAGGACGTTGACCTGGAGGCCGGACTGAGCGAGATCATCAAGGCCAGTCCTGAGAAGGCCGAACAGAACTGCCGCATTTGCCACCTTGGCCTGGAGAGCACGGCGGCTGAGTCCGGCGCCGGCATCACGCTCGGCTGCTCCTGCAAGGGGGACTTATCCTACGCCCACAAGCAGTGCGCCGACACCTGGTTCAAGATCAGAGGCAACAAGTAAGTCCCACTCCATGAACTCTCGGTGATTCAGTCCGATTCAATTTAGTTCATTAGGATTTAGGAGCAATGTGCAAACTCGTCATTTTCTTTTCCTTCTGAAATTGTCCTCCTAATTTTTAAGTAGGAGATACACAATGCAGATGTAATAAGGCCTTGTTTAGTTCCAAAAAATTTTCAAGATTCTCCATCACATTGAATCTTGCGGCACATGCATGGAGCATTAAATATACATGAAAACAAAAACTATTTGCACAGTTCATCTGTAAACCACGAGATGCATCTTTTGAGCCTAGTTACTCTATAATTGGACAATATTTGTCAAATAAAAACGAAAGTGCTACAGTGCCATTTTTCACAAGTTTTTGCGAACTGAACAAGGCCTAAGACATTAAACGCACGCTAACCAACGCCGGCCTGCCCTTTAGGCCTACACCCTACGAACGCAACACAGATTTTCAGGGTTTACTGACTGCAGATATAGGTTTTATCTGAAAGGTAATGCATTTGGTGGTGCACGAACACATGGTTAGGGAATCTTAGCAGGTGGCGGTTGTTTTCGTTCGCTTTAGGTGGCCAAAGGTAAAAGCAGCAAATGGGGAGGAAAAGCAAAGCAAATGATTAATTAGTAGGCTTGTAGGATTCCCGAATGTTGAGATTGTTGAAGAGGATAAAGTTCGCATGTGTTCTTTCAGTCTGCTTTCTCACAGATTCTGTGCATTATCTGTTTGCTCTTGGAGTGTTCTTTTTTTTTCTTTAAGAATTTGTAGAGCTTATGGAGTGTTGTGTTGACCAAGTGTGTTCTTGATAGATTGACGTGGTCTGGCTTGAGTACTTGTGACATGGGTTTTTGTTTTTTGTTTTGTGGCATAGGGGGTAGTGTAGTTGTGTCACTTTCCACTACACAAGGTATATGCTTTCATAAAAATTGATGTGGGCAGCAGTCAGCAATCATAAAGTGTTGCACTTGAATCTCATTGATAAGTGTTTCCCTTACAGGAAGTAGGTGCAGATATTTCTAGAGAAGAGCGGCTTTCAATTATGTATTTAGCACACATTGGAATTCTGTAGTTCAGTAGATTGATGGTGCTTTATAGAACTTTGTACTGCAGAAGAATAGGAGTACTTTGCTATCTCTAGTTATTGGAAACAAGAACTGCCACCTTAATCAATATTGGGGCTTAGGAGTCACAAATTGAGCACAAGGGTTTTCCCTACAAATTCATTTTGTCTGCTAAATTTCTCTACAGTATAAATCTTAAAACAGGTAGGATGTTTTTTTTTGGTAATTAGTTCAAACTTGTAACACATACTGGTGATTTTAGTTTGAATTAGCAATCGCAATTAAGGACAGAAACATTGTTAACAAAAGAAGTAAATGAACCTTAGAAGTAAATGAACCTGTGTTTATTCTTCATGTTTTATGCCACTTTGTCAAAAAAAAATGTGCTCTGACTTGACCACATGCAAATTAGGCAAACATCCAAATAATACACGCAGAGATGGCTACGCCTGTTGTGTAGAACATAAAACACTTTCGTCGGTGCATCCATTTGGAACATAGATCTGTTTCAAGCCATGTGGCTTAAGCCTTTCTTTCAGAGGAGTATCAGCTCTTATACTTGTTAGGACAGCTGATTGTCTTTGCTTTTTAATCCCTTGCATGATATGAAGCCAAGTTTGCTACCTTGTTCTCTTTTACATGCTTAGAGACATCGAATTATTACCCTTCTGCTGTGAAAAAGAAAATAAAAATAAAGTACCGTATAGTTCTTATGATTTGTATGCAATTTGATAGCGTATATGAACTAAATGTCTCTCGTGTTCTTTGCTATAGGATCTGTGAGATATGTAGCTCAACTGCATCCAACGTAGTAGTTTTGGGGGATCCAGAGTTCAGTGACCAGTGGAGTGAAACAGGCAACGTAGCTGCAGTGCAAGCGCCACCGGCTGAAACTCGGAGGTTCTGGCAAGGGCATCGGTTTCTCAACTTCCTCCTTGCTTGCATGGTGTTCGCCTTCGTCATCTCTTGGCTCTTTCACTTCAATGTCCCTGGCTAATTAAGTTGTTGGCGCACATGGGCCCTGAATAAAAAGCTCCAAAGCCATTACTCCAAACATGTCGGTAAGATCTAGCAAAATCTGAAAGAACAGGCTGGGTTGAAGCAAAAGTTTGAAGATGGTAGTACAAGAAAGAGTACATGGTGGGGATGATGATGATAGTGCATTTATGTATGATGATGATGCACTCTTTGTGTTGGTAAAAAGAGAGAAAGATCAGAGATGGTGACGATCCCGCAAGAAAGGGAACATGATTGAGCGTTTCTTTCTCTGCCCAATCTAGATGTAGTTAGTTGAAAGCAAGGAATAGAAGATCTGTTGCTTCGTGGTTGGTGTTATCATCGTGTGGAGTGGAGGTGAGAGGGTTGTTAGTCTACTAGTCATTTTCTAGCTTCCAAACGGTTTTGTTGTTCTGGCGTGTTGATTTGGGGTCATCATGTGAGGATTCCTCTCAGATCGCGCTTTGTTCCGATGCTTCTAATCCTTGTGAAATGGTGAGCTGGTTACTCTCGTTGAGGCATGTCTCTGGAAGTAATTAATAAAGAAAAGGTTGTCAAAATGCTCTCGCTTCTGTGTGCGATATTGCGTTTTTCGTTGATCTTTGCGCATGTTGTCTTTGGTTTGTTTCATGGTGGGGAGTGCAGACAGAGGGTGGGCAGTGACATGATCCTTCCTTTTCCTTGGGTGAGCTCGATCTGCCTGCCTCAGAATTCTGGGAGCCTGCAGTTATCAGCGTTGCAGAGAGGCAGAGGAACACAATAAAAGACCTGATCTATCTGATTCACGGGATACGTTCCTGCTTGCGGGCCCGATTATAAATGCACGATCGAGGCGTTGCGAGTAAACGCGCCTTGCAAGTGCAATTAACGTGCATGGACGTGTTTGAATTTCGAAGTGTACTATAGCGCAATGAGTTTTTCTTCAGAGCTGCAGGGATTCGGATCCTATCTATACGTACAACGGTACGTGCGTACAGCAAGCGAGGATCATGCCTTCCTGTGGTTACAGGAAAAGTTCACAAATAACGCCTTGTTTACTTCCACCTAAAAACCCAAAATTTTTTCAAGATTTCCCGTCACATCGAATCTTTAGACGCTGAAGTATTAAATATAGACGAAAATAAAAACTAAATAAACAGTTTGACCGGAATTGACGAGACGAATCTTTTGAGCCTAGTTAATTTATAGTTGGACAATAATTACCACAAACAAACGAAAGTGCTACAGTGTCGCGAAATTTTTTTTCTTAAGGAACTAAACAAGGCGGAGAAGTTCACAAATCACAACAACACCGTAACACTTGCGGATGCGCTTGTAAACTCTACTCTTCCTTTACTTAAACTGCGGTTCATCAGAGGATTAGCTTTCTATAGTTTCTGTGATTGTCTGATTGGTTTTCCCAACCAAAAAGGTGGTCCTGTCTAGCCTCTTGCTTTTGGAAGGATGATGAAGACATCCACATGACCGCACCCATATGGCCATATATCAAGTTTGAGGGTGCTACTATCTGTCTGTCTTGGCACAGAGAACATATCCTGAGCCACTTTTTTGGTTCCATTTCAAAAAAAAAAAACACACACACACACACACAAAAGTGCTTGAAAAACACAACTAAAATATGAATGGAATAGATTAATAGATGATGCAAGTTGTTCATGTAAAAATTTAGAATAAAATAAATTCGTCGAGGAGAAATAGAAAAGAGAAATCATGATATGATTTTTCTTTGAATTATAGTCATAATATAATTGGGTCAGTTGCACCTCGATCCATAACCCGCTTACCCGCACATTTTTTTTGTTCCTTCTCTTTTGTATATTTTCTTCATCCTCAAATTTTGCACGATGAAACTTTGCATCGTTTATCTGTACTCTTTAGTAGAGCCTGGTGGAACATCTGGTGGCGCTTTCTTTAGTAGTCTTTTTTCTAATAGTTGGATGCTCACACATAACCCTATTTAATTTGTGTTCCGCTGCTTATTTTGAGCTCTCTCCGACCCGAAATAGGTACACACATAATGGAAGGCATTGTGAAGGGTTTGAGGACAATTCAAGTCAATGAGTTCATGTTTGCGCTCTTGGTTTAGAGTTTGATCAAGTGAAGATTGGAGACTTGGTACTCTTCGAGTTCGTTACCTCCTAAATGTCTCGGTAGAGGACTATGTGACTTTGGTGGAGTTGTTGTTGGGAGGCTCCTAATTGTGTGCTTGGTTTGAGACTGCCAATTCAGAGTGAAGAATTGGTCTTAATAGATCTTGAGCCTTGGTGAGAAAGCTAGCGCTTCAGGTTAAAGTTAGACTCATTTGGCACAGCTCAGCTTCACTAGTGAGCTTCATTAGCAACTTTCTAGACGCAGTTGAGCTATTTTGAAAAAAAAAATGTTTGGCAAAACAGCTTCATCAACACCTTCATGCATGGATGAAAGAGAGAAATGAGGGAGAGGACTAGGATAAGCTATTTTTTGCAGTTTCATCTCAACTCATATCTTTGTAAGTGAAGAAAAACACCTTCACCCATGAAGCTATTTTGAAAATGAGCGTTTGCCAAAAAAAACTCATAATAGCTCATAAAAACTGTTGTGAGCTATGCCAAACAAACCCTTAAACTTGGGGTCAGACCGAGAAAAAGACTAGGCATGAGGAGTTAAGCGGCAACGACGTGTGGCCATAGGGATAAAGGAGAAAAATGTTATATAGGCTAACGTTTGGGGAGCACCATGTCACCATCTCATCTCTAGTTTTGTGTCCAAAGTCCAAACCAAACATAAAAACAGAAACAGTCTTATCTCTTTTTAACTAAAAAAGAAATAAAAATAACGCCATCACCAAATTTAGGATAGGAGCATTCAATCTCCTTTATCCAAAAACTAAACCAAAAACTACCTAAGAGTAACTCAAATCTAAGTCTCGAACCTAAGAGCATCTCCAAAAGTATTTCAAAAATTCACTTTCTAAATTGAAGAGTTATTGTGGACTGCTCTGACCTTATTGTGGACTGCAAAACAGCTTCATCAACACCTCAACTGAAGAGTTATCTACATAAAAAATCATTTTCTATATGCTTTCATACTCCAACAGCTTTTCTATATCTTGTATATACTCTAGAGAACTATTTTCGCTATCTATCTTCGGCTAGCGAGAAATCCAGAATAGATGATAGCTATATTTAGATAACCACTTAAACAAGTTGTTTGAGGGTATTTTTTTTCGATATCTCTATTCCTATCGATTAGAAATAATATAAAGAATCTCTTCGAGTTGCTCTTAAGCCCAATCCAGAGGCTGGAGAAGGTCATGGAGCCCTTGCGTTGTGATTCAAATGAAATGATCAACAGTTAAAAAAAAGAAATTTTCTCAAAAAAAAAAGTTAAAAAAATGAAATGCTCAACCGAGAGTCTAGCTTTCTTTTTTTGTGTGTTAGTGTGGACTCATGGTGCTATGCTGGTCCCATGCAACGACTTGAATGCAGCACAGCATCACTCACGGTAAATCTGCGGTTCGTGAAGGATAGATCAGCTAACCAGGTTAATCGTCGTCTGAACAGTTGGGCTGCAGCACCGCCGTACCGGACACAGATTCGATGAATGCTGCCCAGGCGCGTCACAGCCAAAATCATCTGAATCTAGTTCATTCGAGAAAACAGGTTGTCCCGCTGCCTCACTCGATGGCGCTCGAGGCACGCTTCGCACGTCTTTCGCAGCTCCCACAGACAACCCACAAAGCGACTCCACAACTCACCACATGCGCCGCTCGACGCCTGCTCGCAGTCCCAGCTCCGCCGTATACGCGACGCAACAGAACGCACGTGCAGGGCTTCCCGCGCTGTCGCTTGGCCTTAACGTGCCGTCTTGTGGACTGCTCTGACCTTATCCAGCGCAGCACGAAACGAATATGAGTGCGTTGGCACGAAGGAACACCAACCTGCACACTTCAGGCACCAGCCATCGAAGCATCATTGCTCATCGAGGTGGAAGGCCGCGGCGAATGCACGCATGTTTTAGCGGATCAATATGTACAACAAGATCATTTTTTCCCCCTGTGCCATCCTGAGAAATGTCATTGCAATGAGGTATGATGCAAAACTGTACCGAGGAACGCCACGAGATTCTGATTCTTGCGCAGCGCAACGCAACGGCGGTTCAGGAAGATGCATGTGAATGCTGCGGCTGGATTGCTGGAATCTCGGACGGCTTCAGGACAACAGGCGGCCGGCCGAAACCGGGCAGTTTTTCTCGGCACCCGCGAGGATTCTCCTCCGAGCGCCAAGGACAAAGCTCCCGGCGAAAAGCAGATGCCGCCAGCCCCCTACGTGCCGTTGGCAGTGGCCTCGGAGAGCGCGTGATTGATGTCTTCGTCGTGCCTCCCGTTCATCTGTGCCCGCTGTCGCTGAAAGCCAGGAACAGGCACGGTTAAGTACAGCATTGTGGGCCGCGATAGGACATAGCACAAGCACAACACATACAGGCAGCAATGCCTAGACAAAAGGGATTCAGGAGAGGTTTGGAAGTAATTAAACTAATAGATCCTTGAAAAGGGTTATTAGTGATAAAACAAAGATCAACAATTAGCAGTCTAATGCAGTTGTGACAGAGATGGCTACGCAGATCCAAATAGGATGAGTAGGGTTGCCTGGTAAAGAGTTGTTTTAGTATAAAATCTACATTACCCGATCAGTAGCATCCACATGGTTCCCATTCAGTAACTTGTGGAACTCATCCTTCAGTTTACTGTCTTTCTCCTCCTTCTGCCTGGCCTCTTTATCTTTGGAGCTTAATGGAAGCAAAGGTAGCCCGCTCGTCCGATCCGGCATTTCTACAGAAATGTCAGCAAGCCCTGTTAAAAAAAGTATACCTACCAAGGTGTGCATAAATCATAAGTCGTAATATGACATAAACCAGTACCTGGCAGCTTGTTGTCAACAAAGAATACTACTAAGTTTACGGTATACCTGCATTATGAAAAAACAGTTTAACAGCAAGGCAGTACCCAAAGAACAGAGAAGTGAGACAGAAGTTAGCATACCATGCAACAACAACATCAACGGAGTAGTGCTTGCGAGAAGCAATTATAAGGAGACTCTGAATTATAGCCATGAACCAAGCAAGGAACTTAATAAACCTGAATACAATATACACAGTTCAGCTTCATTTCAGGAATAATCACAGGAGACAGTAAGAACATGATAGGGTTCAAACAAAAAGATTAGGTGTAAAACATAATTACCTTTTCGAACCATATTTATGGTAAGTTCGAACGAAAACCAGGGTGAAAATCATGTGAGATGAAAATATCAAATCACCACAACCATAAAGTACTCCACGAGGAACTGCAAAGGGCGTTTCAAATTGCTGGTTTATCAGAGAGAATTCAATACAGAATCTGCCGACCAACAAAATAGACTTACAGTTAATCAGGAGCACTTCAAGTACACTATTGGGTGGTGGAAGAGTTGCCAGTTTTGAGCCCTACAGAGATAATGCTATATGACTTCATATATGACAGAGTGACATGTGTTCACAAGCTGCAATCCAGAACAGAGCATAATATCAAACGAAAAGGTTACCTCACGACAATGATAATTTGGACCTGGGAGCTGGGTCGAATAGAATGTAATAATCCTTAAAAATTGTGAAGCCTAGATAAAAGAATATGAAATACACTAAGTACTTCAGGGCAAACATAAGAAACATATATGGATGAAAACTAGGAACACTATACTTACAACTAAAAAAGCAAGCACCCTGCGCCAGATTAGCACAGTATAGAAACGTTTGCTGTGATAAATAAAAGGATGGAAAGTCCACTGCATAAAGATAATCATGTTGTGAGATCAAGTTTGATACAGTATAAGATGGCTCGTCACAAAAAGTGCCCAAAAGAAAGGAAGAACTGCAGATCCCGTGATCAAAAGAATGTCAAACAGAATGATACTATGAACAACAGTTAGCTAACGTTTCCAGCAAACATTTTTTATGATATATTCTTGACTTCTGCTGCTATTAAAGATGTTAAACCCAAGAAATGGCAACCAAACCAAAAAAAAAAATCAATGTGATAAGTTGACTATGATCCATTACCCAAAAGACCGAATACCAAATATACACTGGAGGACTAAATAATGAATACAATCAGGTTTCATTTAAAGCAATCACGACCAGTGGTGGAGGGTGGACCAAGATTAAGGAGGGACAAATTGAAAAAACTACTGCTGCTCCTAGCTATCAAAGTTTTTCAGATATGACTATAACTGCAGTCTATAAGCATCTATGAGATTACAGTCTACCAAAGCTAGGATTAATAACTACCAAAGCATAGAGGATGGGGGGCGGAGGCCCAGTTTTGCCTCCATGAGCCTCTGCCCCTGATCACGACAACAATCAACTGTGTAATTCTTATGTAAAACAAGATTAATCTCAGGCTAACTTTTAACCCATACAACATGCCACCAGTGTTTGGCTTTTCAGTTCATATTTATTTTGAACCATTATCTTAACAGATGAGAAGAACAGACACATGAGAACACATGCATACAAGAAGAGAACACATGCATACAAGAAGGGTAAACAGAGTAAAAGACTAACAGGAGCAATCAAGTAGAAAAACAGCAAGGGTTACCTACCAAGACAAAGGAGATGAAGATGGAAGAAAATATACTCTCACTAAGATAACCTTTGTCTTGCCCGAGCTCCTAATAAAAGGATTAGATAGTGCCCAACTGATTAGTGAGTTTCTACTAACTACACTCTAACCGAAAGGAAAAGAAATGAAGCAATTCACTTACTGGAAGGGCCATAAATCCCAAGTCCTGGAGCAGTGGTCCAGGTCGATGCAAATAATGCACTCCTCGAGCAGCCAATCCATGAATATACTATTTATAGGCAAAATCATTGTATATGAATCTCCACAGTAATCCATTAATCAACTGAGAAACATAGCTGAATAAGTAATCCTAGATAGCTAAATACACACAAACAAAAAGTGAAGAACAGAAAACTTTCATCATATCAGGAAAAGACAACCTGCAGAGACTTAGGGAAGAAATGATTAACAATAAAAATGCATTATTTGCTCACGAAGTAAAGTAATAATCACCCTGTGTATATAACTAGGCTAGCCATTTGGACTTTGATTGCCGATTCTGAAACAGCAGATGTCAAGAACAACATTGCTTGGTGTGATTTGACAAA
>Ga0182004_10002326_pt1 | contig 14701 bp, 15 predicted proteins | sample Sormic07211540_1_FD_120479 | JGI IMG/M metagenome (GOLD analysis project Ga0182004, IMG submission 120479) | Endophyte microbial communities from Sorghum bicolor roots, Mead, Nebraska, USA - 072115-40_1 MetaG | ecosystem: Host-associated > Plants > Roots > Unclassified | place: USA: Nebraska...
ATTATGCTTAATAAATTTGTCTTGCAGTTTCCTGACGAGCTATGTAATTTGTTTTTTTATTAGTTTCTAAAAACCCCTCCCGACATCCTTCCGACACATCCGATGTGACACCCAAAAATTTTTTATACCCAATCTAAACAGGCCCTATATCCATCTCTTTTCTGTTTGGGTATGCATTTCTGGCGTGCCCATAGATCACACAGCATCACCGGGAGCTTTGCATGCGTTCATGCCTGGTGGTGAGCCACTAGTCTTTGGTCTCTGGTGGTGGTAGTATAGTACTATAGTAGGAGCGAATTTGCCGTTGTTGGCGCTGGCGTTTCTGCGTCTGGAGCGGGGGCCACTGAACCTTCTTCCTTTGACCAACAAATTAAGTGTGCAGCCACGCACACACACTTCCCGGCCAAATCCACATCTAACAGTCACCATGACAAGGCCATCTCTCCAGACCACACTTGCTGTCACTCTCAGCTAGCCCCCACGCCACACACTTTTCCATTTTCGAGAGAGAGAGAGAGAGAGAGATCGATCTAACAACAAGAAGTGCCGTTATGACTCGATCGGGTCGAACAGCCACCAAGATGCACACATACTACATACAGTCTGTAGCGGAGTGGAGTAACATGGGCCTGTGCTCTTCGATCGACCAGTGTCCCCGCCCCAAACCAGACCACCCAACATGGATGGTACGCCTCCCACAGTTGACTGCTGACTCACTCCCCAGTGTCCCATGGCCCTTTGCGGGCTCGGCGGTTCGGTTCCAGTTCCATCCTCGCTCGCACTTGTGTCATGGACCACAGCACCACCACCGCACAAGTGGAGGACCAGATCGATTACGAGATGCCCATCTGGATCTGGTGCGGCGCCTGCCGGCGAAATGGTGGGGCGATCCAGCACCAGTTCTTCTGTCCTTTTTTTGGTTATATATGCTCTCTTTCACTAAATCTCTGTCCTCCACCTCCACGGTTGGGGAGTCAGGGCTCACCATCAGCACCAAGTAGTAGGCGTGAGGTGAGCCAACGGAGCAATTCGGCGACATGACACATGAACACACTCCAGAGGCCTGCCAAAACTTTAAGAGCAGCAAGCGAATCAGGTGGGCAGGTCCTTTCTGCAAAATGGAACTGGAACCAAAATAGCTTAGCTTGCTGAGTCAAGACAAAACTATCTGAAAGCAACAAGGCAGATCACTCCTCCCCCACAAAATATATATCGCTATAATGAGTGAAGTGTACATACAGTACAGAGGGCAAAGGCGTAAAGTGGGAAGCATGACAGAGAAATGGGAACGAAAGCTGAAGAAGTTGCGTGACACCAGATGTTTTCCATGCAGATGACAGGATGGCTGCTGAAAAATATGGTCAGATGGATACATGGAGCCGTCACCTGCAACAAAACAACGACTATTTTCTCACGTTTTATTATGTGTGAATCAAAACACACTTGGCCTTGCCTGTTTACCTCAGATACCAGCACATGTTAAATTGGTTTTTAGTGGTGCACACACACAATTAACCTCCCAAGTAATAAAGAAACAAGACTAACACACACAACATATGCTCAGGCTGAATGTATACACCACTGTTGAAAAAGACACACTTTAGATATTTGTATATAAAGTTTGGCAGCGCCTGTGCCCAAACTGATGAGATCAGAACTCTAAGTCAATAGTTTTGTATTCAAGAGTTGTCGAGCATAATCAATAATATCAAGTAATGAATCTGAACAAATGTGAGTGATACAGAACATGTCAACAAGGAACTTGACAGAGAGTGGTACAGACATCAACAAAATAGGTTATGCCAAGAAAGGTACAGTACATGAGAATGGGGATAAAGAAGATTGGGCTTGCACCCTTAATGTACGTCTGAGGGGATTCACTAAGCTCAAGAATGCAGGCCTGAGGAGATGCTCCGGAAATATCACTACTACAGAGCCCGGGATATGTTCTTAAACTCGTTCAAACAGGACAGCAAAATCTTCTGACGTTTGAGAAGAGATTGGCGCTCATTCTGGATAGCATCAACTGCCCCAGGGGCGACAAACATGTCCATGAACTTGTCATCACTCACAGCGAATAGCTCAAAGCCAAGTGCCAGAAATAACCTTTCACGGCTGCATTTCACCAGTGGAAGAAGCACGTCAGAAATAACTTCAAACATACTGGGCAGGCATGTGTATGTTAAAAATGGCTACAACCTGCTAACAATCTGATTTTGAACACACTACAGACCTACTAGATGTGCTAGCTGCTATACCAAAAAATGATTCAGGCAGTCCAAATCTAATCTTGCAAATCAAACTATTTAGTGCCAAAAATAGTTAAAATGCAACTTCATGTACATCAGTAGACTGAAAATTTCTATTTGGGATTGTGTTTGATTCATATGCTGTCAATTGGTTCCGTAGTGTTACTGGTTACTCATGGTGAATATGATCATGCGATCAGCCAGTTGACAAAATCAGTTGTGAGTTCAGTGACTGGTGATCTGGAAATTAGTATAGGTAGATGTGGTCAAGTAGCTGAAAGCATCAACTTCAATATGTATGTCGTAGTAAACTCACTAGGCCCTGTTTAGTTCCTCATTGAATGTAAAATGCAACATGCCAACTACTTTGGAATGATGAAATATAAAATGCCAAAATTTTTAGGGTTATGTTTAGTTCCATCCAAAATGCCAAAATTTTCAGAGTTAGGTGGGGGTAGTGAAGGCTCTTTTGAGTTTTTTTGGCCTCTTGAGGCCAAAATCCAGAATGCAAAATGGTAACCATTTTGCCAAAAAATTGGATGGGTGTGTAGTTCCATTCTGCAAAATGGTGGGCCAAAACACAATTTTTTTTTGGCTCAAATGGGGAACTAAACAGGCCCTAACTGAACAAAGCAGAAAGAGTAACAACATGGCATAAATATCAGTTTGAGCATACCATGGTGTTAAGAATCCAGAGTTCAATGCAGAGGGAACATTTCTTTCAATCAGGACTTCTCGCATTTTGGCAAAATATTGAGCAGATATTGCGCATATGGTGGAGTATGATGACCCTGACTTCGAGCCCATGTCATCAGCAGCAATCATACTGTTATGGTGATTTCTGTTTGTATATGCTGCCATCCTTGCTTGTCTTTTCCTTGGGCCACCGTCATTTGGGATCCCATTATCTTTCTTCTTACCACCATGTACATCAGATGGAAGATCAGGAGAAGGCGTCTCAGGTACTGTTAGTTGGCTTTCTCTGAGAACCTCCTTTGACTCATTCCCTTTATTAGGTGGTGTCATATGCTGCTGATCTCTTGGAGGCAAGTTCTCCTGAGCTTCCTCTAAAGCTGATCCACTGTCCGCTAGATCAAAGGATGTAACTCCAGTAAAGTGATTAAACCTACTCATGGAGTTTGCTACAGATCCAACACCACTCAAAAAGTCGTTGTCATAGCAAATATGGGAGTAGGGGCTCGTAACTGAATCAAGGTGATGACGCACTATCTGCTTGCATTGCTTGGACAATTCTTTGACAAACTTATAATATGAGCACCGGAGAGCAGCAAGAAAGCCAACATAACTATCCATATCTTCAACATTTTGATGATCTGTTACCCCCCAAAAAAACATTTAGCAAATGGTGAAAGCACAAAGTAACAATACCACTTGGCACTGACAATGTAAAAAATGACAGGACATGGTGGCTTATATTTTCAACATTTTGTTGATTTGTTAACCCCCCCTCCCTCCAAAAAGAAATGGTGAAAGTACAAAGTAATAATACCACTTAGTGCTGACAATGTAAAAACTGCCAGGACATGGTGGCTTAAAGCATGAAAACAGTAACACGGCAATTGATCCATCTTAAATCAAAATGCAGGGAAACAATACCCATGCGGTTATGGAAAATTGATCAATAGTCATAGCAAAAGTGTGAATAATCTGAAGTTGGGGAATGCAGATGACTAAATATGTGGTAGAGAAAAATGCAATCCATACCTACCTTTTGACGAACATGTTGAACAAAATATAAGCTACATACTAACTAAACAGTGATAATTTACTTCACTATGAACCAAATGATACCCAGGGAAATGTAGAAAGCAAGATGAACCAGCATCAAGAGAAAGGTCAAGCTCTTACATTGTGCGTCCTTATTGCGGTTGCGCTCCATAGCGAGATCAAATAGACTTTGTAGGACAAATGCAAGCCGGTCACATGCAGTATCAATAAGAGGAGCAAGCCATGATCTTGCAGCCGCCCGAGCTATCTCAGCTGCTGCCTCAGTCAACCTACTGCTTCCACCTCTTCCAGCATGGGCAAGTAGTATGTTCGCAACCTAGTGACATTAGTATATATAAGTAATTCTCCCAAAAAAAAAGTGCATATATGGTTCCAGGCTAAAGAGTACCTTCTCCCTTGACACTTGTGGGCATTCCATTGAATATGTTGCACAGCGAAATTCATGCATTACTCTCTCAAAAGCTGCACCGCCATACAACTTAAGGCTGGAGTTGGCAGGTTTTACAGGCATATTAATGCCAGGCCAGCTGCCAATACCACTATGCATCTGTTCCTCCTCAGTAGTTTTCCCCCATATTTCTGGAGCTGGATCAGCAGCTCCATCAAGTAATGCATGCTTTGATACGAAAAGGAAACGCAATCAGTTCAAGTCCAAGTGTCAGCAACATAAACGAGAATGTTAATACGTTGCATTGTGTTTGTAATACCAAGTGTGTGCAAATAGAAGCTGCATGAAGCATTGCCGATCTCCGGAGCTGAGAGACATCAGACGTTGCTTGTAGTTTGGAATCTAGTCTTGTTAGGTCCATTGAGACATCAGTGCACCTCTGCTCTAACAATGCCAGTGTAGCTGGAGTTGCTTCTTTGTACCTCTTCTGAAGTTCAGACTCGAGGTACTTCCTGAGGCAGCTGAACCCAATGTACGATCCATATTTCTCTTCATTGAAACCCCCTTTTACATTATCTCGCAAGTGACGTAGCACATCAATATCAACCTGACAGATCTGCCTCCGGAACTCCTCATTGGAAATTGTTCCACGGTCCTTTGGAAGAGCCACGAAGAACGGGTGGATATTATCCCCAAGGTAGCCACTTGCACTCAAGAAGGTATCGACCTCCCACCTCTCCGTGAATTCCTTCAAATGACCAAGAGCAAATGACATTTTCATAAGACACAGACACAGTGACACAACTTGTTCGCACTGAAGACAAGTCAAGCTCAAGTACCAACTGCTCATTGTTCTACGGGCATACCTTGAGGCGGTTGTCAAACTTGGAGATGACTATCATGGTGCGCCTGAAAGTAGGATCAATCTCTTTAAGCGTGTCGAGCCAGATCGACGAGCACCACTCGACGCTGCTTTGCTGGAGGAACAGAACGAGGCGGTGGGGAGGGGTCGCGAGGGACTTCACCATCGACCGTATCTCATCCGGTGTGCTCTCTGGCTCGCCTCTCTTAGCCTGCAGCAAGCAAACAATAGCATCAGTCGGACAGCTGACCAACACCATCTCTGACGTCTGAGAACTAAGAAGCCCCAAGTTCACCTCTGTACTGTACCTTAAGCACGAAACCTGGGGTGTCGATGATTGTGAGGTTGGGGCAGTGGGCGTACTCAGCCCTCATAACGATGGGCTTGGATGAGACAGCGGCCTGGATCTTCCGGAGGTGTGATTCAGTCCGCTGCTTGATGAGGTCGGCGATGGCCGTAGCCATTACCATCGGGCTCCCGTATTCCTCGGAGTCCTCCTCCTGCAACGCGCCGCACAACAAACCACGTCAAGCAACCGCTCGTCGAGTTCACATTCATTCATTACTAGACTCGATCTGGGAGAAGCAACGGGAGAAAACCTAGGAGAGGAATCGGAGCACACGCACCTGGAATCGGCATCTGGGCTCGAGGGCGGTGGGGTCGTGGACCATCTGGAGAACGAGAGGACGGCGGGTGCCCATCTCGACCTCGCGGACGTTGAAGCGAAAGCCAAGGAGCGCCTCGAGGAGAGAGCTCTTCCCATCAGACTGGCCTCCTATCGCCACTATCTCTGGGATGGGGAGCTTCTCGCCGAACGCCACCGCCGCTGCCTGCAGCCGGTTGTAAGCCTCGAACCGTGCCTTCGAGTCCGCCGCGGCCACCGCAGCCGCCGCCGACGCCGCATCTGCTGCCATCCGGCGGGTGGATGGGGATGGTGACGGCGCCGGCGCTGATTTCAGGTTCGGCGTTCGGCTGGCCGCCGGGGACGAGAGGGAGCTGGCCGCCATGGGGTGTGAACGGCAGCACTTGGGGAAGAGGGGGATTTGAATTTGGAGGAGGCGTTCGGATCAGATGGGATGGGAGCCGTTCGGGTTCGGGGATAGCCGTTATATTAATGGATCAGATGGGCTGGGCTGTTCTGGCACGGAGTTGTACAGCCCAACTAGTACCCATTGGTAATAATGCGGCTTCAGAACCGTTGGATCAGATGGGCTGGGCTGTTCTGTTTGTTTGTTTTTTCTTGTTATTATGGTTCCCACAAACATTTTGTTTAGTTTAGCCAAAAACCCAAAACTTTTCAAGATTTTCCATCACATCGAATCTTGCGGCACATGCATAGAACATTAAATATAGATGAAAACAAAAACTAATTGCACAGTTTGCTTGTAAATCACAATATGAAAATTTTAAGCCTAGTTACCCCATGATTGGACAATGTTTGTCAAATAAAAACAAAAATGCTACAGCGTCAAAATACCAAAAAATTTTGGATCTATACAAGGCCTCAGTTTTGTCGAAAAACCCCAACAGGAGTATGCCGAGCATATATTAATAGAGAAGAAGCAATTAAAAAAATACAACCTCACGAAGGAGCAACAACAAACTACCACTGCAAGAAACACAAAAACCACGATCCTCAGAAACAACAGCTATCGTAAACTAGTAGGAGTAGATTTCTACAGCAATGCCTCTAAGGAGGGTAACGATATCCGTAGATGCCAACAATGACGAAAGGAGAACCCGGGGTTTTCAACCAAACTCCTATAGGGTAAGAGGGGTCTCACGACAATGCCTCTAACGAGGAATGTGCTACTAAAGGCATCACCATTGTCGGCCAAAGCCAAGAGCCTTGCATGGCTTTCGCCCAAAAACCCCCAACACCCAAGCCCAAACCAGTCACATCGTGGACGACCACAACTAACCGCCACCAGTAGGAGATCGTTGTGTCAACAACAAGGTCAAAGGCATGCTTGACCTGCCACCACCACGCCAGCCCGCTAGAGCCGCCTCCCTCCTACATGGTACCAGCAACTGTGAGTAGCCACTTGCCTTAAAAAAACTGTGAGTAGCCACATCTTGTTCCTGCAGTGAGCAAAGAGCACCGCCAACACCATTGCACATCGACGCCCCCGCAAGCTTCTATAGAAACCACGAACATCCCCACACAAAGCTGCCCCCTTTAGCGAGCCGCCACCCGCTGGTTGTCGCAGCGACGACGAGCCAGCCACAGGCATATGTGGCCAATTGCAACCGCGTCGGTCGATAGACCGCAGCCAACCAGTAGATACCAACCCCCGAAGATCAACCCTTGGAGGAAGCATGTTGCTCCACTATCCGCTTGTACGAGTGCCGCAACCGAACCCTTCCGATGAACTCCACAGAAAGCGTTAGTTATGCATTATTGCCACCAACGTAACCAAAGTACCTCACCAAGTAAAAGAGCCGCCATGACCTTGCCGACACAGACCATCGCTAAGCGAGGTCAGCCGTCGAGGCCAAGATCGAGGTGAGTCGTCGTAGACCAGTTGTCGTTGCCGCACCAAAGACTGATGCAGTGCCGGTCGTCGAACCGTCGTCAACCAAACCAACACGGGCCACCACAGGATGCTTCAGCATGAAACAAGGTAACCCTGTAGCGCAGCCCCTAGCAGAGCTGCACCACCTCCGCCTGCAAGTCAGGCCGCTGCCGCACAAGCAACAGCACCACCCAGCCTCTCTCGGCCTCCGTGACCGCAGCATCCTCGAGCGCGTGCCCATCTGCCTCCGTGCGTGTAGCACCACGGCCCGCTCCGCCTCGCTTTAGACCATCCAACGCGCACAGGGAGGACGATGGGTGGAGCCGAAGCAGCTGTAGCTGCCGTACCTCTGCACAGGCGGGCCTAGATCCACCACTGCCGAACAGCATTGCTGCTGTGCCCCCAAGGCTGCCCTGATCCGAACGCACAGGCCAGCAGGACCCGCAGGGCCACCGGATCTAGCCACCGCGTTGCCGGATCTGGCCCCTAGGCCGCCGGAAGTGCCGCTGGATTGTTTAGCTATAAAAAATATAAATGATCTCGCCTGCTATCCTTTTAAGTTGAGATTTCTGCCTGAAAAATTCTAAAAATTTACACATCTGGAATACCAGGTGAATTCCCCGTACATTGCTGCGGGATTTTCTTAAAAATAAATCATTATATATAGATTATTACTATATAGTATTCAGTATATTTTGTATACATATATATAAATTTAACTTGCATGTTATTTTATTGTATTAAATTCGGTATAAACAATCACTAAGCTAATAGAAGAAAAATAATAGAATATTTGATTATATTATAGAGAAATAGGTGATCAAACAAGTAGCATATGTAACTTGTCAAAAAAAAACAAATAGCATATGTAGATGACTTGTATGTTAATAGATTAATTATTTAAAGTATTTCACGTGCTATAGATGACATAGATATTTTTTATAATTAATATAAGATGACATAAATTAGTGAGAATAATATGGATATTTTGCATGAAGAGATAAAACATTTAGTGGGAAATGACGTGGACACCTTGTATGGAGAGAAAAATCATCTAATAAAGTTTAGCTTTATAAAAGTATATGATAACCACTCCCCACACAAAGCACAAAGCAAGGTAAGGTCCCTGGGTCAGTATTATCTGACCCTTCTAGCAATGTCAAATCGCATGCCGTGCAAGTGTGCAACCCAGATAACATGGGCTCTCATGCAGAAGAAAGGCAACTGCACAAATTCACAAGCACGTTGAATACTTCAGGTTCAAGAGGTTCACATAAGAAATTATTGACAAGCCAAGCAAGTCTCTAAAAGAAACACATACGCAGCTGCTACAACAACAAAGGGTTTTTGCTTCTCGACAACTAAGGTCGTCACTCATTCAGCCATCAAGACTGGATATGTAGTCTTAAAGTAATCCGTAGTCAAAATTCGATGCGGAGGATCAAAAGTTCACATCACGGCATCACCTGAACTTCTGCCGCCGTCTCAGCTCCCGCTGTATAGCCTTTCTTCTAGTCTCGTCTGAAAATTCTACACTCTCTTGAGACCGAGCTTGGGGGTTTATGACACTCCCTGAAGCACCACCAAGATGGTTTTCTCCAGGTCCATATCCTGGTGGAAAGGCTTCCAAGTTCATGCTCCTTGAACCACCAGTTCCCTGGATTCCTACAGGGCTATATCCTGGCAGGCCGACTTCGTTCGGGATGGTTGAAGCGGTAAACATTCTCTGCTTGTTGCCGGTCGAAATCCACGAAGTGGTATTGCCCTGATTTTCCGCAGGCCCGTATCCTGGCGGGCCTACTTCTCTTGAGATGTCTGTAGGACTCATAAACACTCCCTGCTCATAACTCATATTCCAAGAAGCACCATTGCCCTGATTTTCCTGTCCATACCCTGGCAGGCCTACTTCTCTTGAGATGGTTGTAGGACTCGTAAATGATGGACTCGTAAACGCTCTCTGTTTGCTGCTCATATACCATGGAGTGCCATTGCCCTGGTTCTCCCCAGACCCAAATCCTGGAGGACAGGCTTCTCTTGAGATGGTTTTGGGACTCGTAAACACTCCCTGCTGGTAATTCGTAGTCCATGAAGTGTCGTTGCCCTTGTTTTTACCAATAAGCTCATATCCTGGTGGCCCAACTTCTCTGGAGATGGTTGTAGGACTTGTAAACATTCTCAACTCACAGCTCGTACTGTCATTCTCCTGGTTTTCTCCAGGCCCATATCCTGGTGGACCGTCTTCTCTTGAGGTGGTCACAGGACTCGTAAATACTCCCGACTCGTAGCTTGTATTCCATGAAGTGATACTGCGCTGGTTTTCTCCAGGCCCATATCCTGGTGGACCAAGTTCTCTTGAGATAGTTGTAGGACTCATAAACAATATTTGCTCACTGCTTGTATACCAGGAAATGCCACTGCCTCGGTTTTCTTCAGGCTCATATCCTGGAGGACCGACTTCTCTTGAGCTGGTCGCAGGACTCATAAACAGTCTTCGCTCACAGCTTGTATTCCATGGAGCCCCATTGCCCTGGTTTTCTCCAAGTGCATATCCTGGTGGACTAACTTCTCCTGCGATAGTGGTAGGAGCCATTATCACACTCTGCTCACAGCTAGTATTCCTTGAACTGACCTGAAGAAAGTTTTCTCCAGGACCATATCCTGGAGGACCAGCTTCCGTTGAGATGGCAGCTGGAGTCATAGTTACTTTCTCTTCACACCTAGTATATTGGCTCGGTGGGATATCTTCTTCAATGCCTTCGTTAAGATTAATTTGGACCATCAACTTTTCAGAAATCATATCATTTATATCTGCAGCTGGTTTATCTATCAACCCAACATTGGGTTCAAGTACTTGTATGCCATCAAAGGTTGTGCTATTATTATTCTCCGTAGTATTTTCTCCCAGATGTTTTTGGTTCTTGGCAACAGCATCTCTTGAATAATGACGAGTAGCAGAGAACCACTTACTGATCTGTTAGAAGAAACTATATTAAGACAAGAGTGAACAATAACAGCCCAATAAGAATACAGAACAAAATTCTTTAGGGCGGCAATAATACCTGATTACATGTCAGTCCTAGCTCTCGTGCCAGACTCTCTTTCGTTGCGCGACAAGGATATGGATCTTTTTCAAAATGTTCCTTCAGTTTCTGCAAGAAAAGTACAGTGTCAACAATGCAATCTATATCAGACCACAATTAATTGGACTGATTTGTTAGCACAAAGTGATTCCAAGAAAAAATGGATAACTATTATAACTATACTAAAAGGAGAGATTTTATATACCTGACTAACTATAGGGCCAAAATGATATTTTGAGACTTTGCCAGTGCTGACATTGGAGCGAAGAACTTCAGTTTGCTGCTCCCTTGCAGAACCATGAAGCTGCTCTCTAGTTTGCTGCTCGCTCTGAGTATGTTCATTATTCTGCTCCCTAGCTGCTGCTCTTCTGGAACACCGTTTTGAAGAACGTAGTGATTCAGTAAGTGATGCTTTTTCATTGTCTTGTAATCTTGTTTTTCGTGGTGTGCTAAATGCGGACCACTCTTCATCACTCGAGTCAGATGATTCTTGTCCGTAAGACTCCTTTAGAATTGCACATGAAACAAATGGAAGGGAAATGAGTAAAGCTAAGGTATGGATTCAAAAGTTCATTTTCTATTTTCATATTCTGAAATGAATACACTCACTATCAAAACCTACCATCTCAATTTCTGTTCCAGAAAGCACGATATCTTCAATATTACTTTGGTTAAGATTGCTCTCCACCACCGGTTCCTCAGGAACAATGTCATTTCTATCCCTAATCAACTTTTCCATCACTCCTTGGTTAAGATTGTTCTGCACCATCGGTTTCTCAGGAACAATGTCATTTCTATCCCTAGTCAACTTTTCCATCACCCCAGCACTGGGTTGTCTTGCTTGCATTCTGTCTACAGTTGTGCTATCATTATTCTCACTAATATGGCTGTCAGGATGCATTTCCTTTTTTGCAGAAGCAACCCTTGAATAGTGACGAGTACTAGAGAACCATCTGGAGACCTGTTAACAGAAACTCCATTAAGGAAGGAGAAGTATAACTACAACTCGAACAAGCGTATGGCACAGCAGAAAATTCTTGGGAGGGAGAACAAATGCTCCGCTCAAAAAAAAAAGGGAGAACAAATGCAGAATTTAGTACCTGATTAAATGTCAAGCCTAGTTCTTCTGATAGATTCACTTTCGTTTCACGGCTAGGATATGGATCTTTCTCAAAATGTACCTTCAATTTCTGCAAGAGAGTAATGGCATAACTGATCTCATGTCATGATTAATTGGTTCAACTTGTTAACACAAAGGAGCTCGGTGAAACTCCAGACAACTAACGCAACAGAGATATTTAAAAATTTTCTATACCTGGGTAACTACAGGACCAAACTTCCGTCCTGTGCTACTGCTGCCATTGGACCGAAGAATTTCAGTTTTCTGCTCACTTTCAGGACCAAACTTCTGTGGTGTATGTTCAATATTCTGCTGCCCTGCTGGTGCTTTTCTAGAGCACCGTTTTACAGGACGAAGTCGCTCACCAAGCGAATCTGTTTCACTGCCTTCTAATAGTTCTTTTCCAGACCACTCTTCCTCATCACTTGAATTAGATGATTCTTCCTCATATGCCTCCTTTGTATTGCCAATGCAATAAATGAAAGAGATTAGAGAAAGGAGTAAGGCCAGAGCATGCATTGATGCATACGATAATTTGCTTTAGTGTGCAATGTGGTTTCAGTATAAGTCGTAAGCTGATTGCTTCACTGAAGATAAAATTCCATTGACAAAGAAATTATGAATGTTACTACCCCTATCACTATTCCAATTTCTCTTTTTTTTGGGTGCTTGTTTACCTTCCTATTTATTTGTTGATTTTAGTGTCCCTTGTTAGGTTTCATCTCTAGCCTACTCCAACTTGCTTGGGAATAAAAAGGCTTTGATTGACTTCAGTTAATTGTCATTTCTATGCATGTATGCTTGACAGCATGGCCTGGTTTAAATTTTATTTTCTCGAACATGCAGTGTATCATTATATTAAGAAAAATGGCCTAGTTTTAATTGCTTGAAGCACTTTCCGCTTAATGATATGTAAATATATTCATCATGTGTATAACATAAGATAGGGGCTGCATTTTTCCGCTTGAAGGCCTTGCAGGCATATAGAAAAATGAAGTTTTGTAATCATTAATACAAATAGCATGATGGGGCAGACATAATCCGATTTTCCCCTTTGTCAGAAGCATTGGCTCTTGCTGCTACTAGAAAAGAAACACAGGAGAGAAATAGATGGAAAAGGTAGATTTGTGTTGTATATGGCAAAGAGACCAAGGTTGCTTGTTCTCAACCTTACTATTTGACTACATTCAACTATGAAAGAAAGATAAACATTTGATGTTTACTGGATGAAATTGGGTTGCATTCTTAGCTTTCCTATCTCTTATATTGTTAAACTAGGACTTAAATTATTCATATTAGGGATTAACAAGAGGTAGGGAACACCGGATACAGAAAACATGTACTCATGGTACAGGGAAAATACGAGAGAGATGGCATACATACATCATATAGTTTTTTGTAATCCAACCGTTCAACCTGCCGCCTGCTTGAAACTGGAAGCTCCATGTCCATAAATGCATTATTGTGGTTTTCTTCATTAGAGCGGTTACCGGCGGCCCTGAGTTTCATTCTATCAGTACGGTTTATCACATTTGATAATGGAGATGCCAAGACTTCATCCTGGCCGCAAGATTTAGCAATCTCAGCACAAAAATCATCAGAGTCGGATGTGAAATCTGACTCTTCTGAGTTCAATCCATCTTTTTGGTCTTCACTAGAATCTGGACCTGCTGGATCGAAGTCACCATCCCCTGAGTCCTCCGAAGGCAAGCCAAGGTCATCCGCTGTACTTGCATTATTGGAAGCAAGGTCGTTAGTATCCAGTTCATCCTAGAACTTATGATAGATCCTACCAAGCTGAAAAGAGCCCATCCCATCCCACAATGGCTCTTGAATTTCATAGTACCCCGATCTTACATGGAAGTTCCATATGATCCTATAAGTTCGGTAGGATCTTACATAGGATCATGATCCTAAATCCTACATAATAATTTATTTTGATGACTTTTTACATGACATGATTAGTCGCTTGTGATAAAATATTATTTAAAGTTAAGGTGGATTGAAAATAAATGTCAACAAATTCACATAAATTTACAAAAAGTTAAGTAAATTAATTAATAATATAGGCTTCCATCTTTGATAACATAGGTCCTGTTTGGCGCACAAGCTTTTCAGCATTTATTTATTTTTATTAAGCCACAACAGGTGCCAAACGCGCAGCTTACCAAGCGGCTTAAAAAGTAGAGCTTATGAAGAATGAACTTTTTCCTCAAACGTGCAGGAGAGCTGCTTATCATTATATTAAGAAGGAAAAAAAAGGAAGTAACAACCCTTGCAAAACCACACACCCCCATCAACCAAGCTCTCAAACTAGCATTCGCTCCTAATACAACTTGTCAGTCTGAAGAATGAACTAGATGCCAGCTTATAGAAAAGTTTAAGCTGTGCCAATCAGGCTCTCTCTCTCTCTCTCTCTCTCTCTCTCTATATATATATATATATATATATATATATATATATATATATATATATATATATATATATATATTATACAAGTGCTATTCTACACCCTAGGTGTAGAATACTATTCTACACCAAAGTATTATACTGAACTAAATTCAGTATTGTTCAATACCCGTGTTTCAGTATTATTTAGTATTTCGCGGTCCTGGGTGTACGACTGGATGATACTGAACGTTGTTCAGTATTGCTCAGTATTTTTTCTGCTTAGTTTTGACTTGCGGTGTAGAATAATATTCTACACCTAGGGTGTAGAATAGCGCTACCGTATATA
>Ga0182004_10002327_pt1 | contig 14699 bp, 12 predicted proteins | sample Sormic07211540_1_FD_120479 | JGI IMG/M metagenome (GOLD analysis project Ga0182004, IMG submission 120479) | Endophyte microbial communities from Sorghum bicolor roots, Mead, Nebraska, USA - 072115-40_1 MetaG | ecosystem: Host-associated > Plants > Roots > Unclassified | place: USA: Nebraska...
TATGGATTTTAAAATCCACATACTCTATGTTTTTTTATTGTTATTTTATTTTTTTGTCTATATTTTTTATTTTTCATTTCTTTTCAGTTTTTGTTTTTCGATTTTATTTTATTTTCTGTCCTTTCCTTATTCTTATTTTGTTTTAATTTTACCTTTTATTTTCTTTTTCTTTTAGTTTTATTTTTATTATTCTTCCTTGCTTCTATTTGTTTTTCTTTTTTCTTTTCAGGTTTTCTATGTTTCTTCATTCTTATTTTATATTTTATTTCCTTTTAATCTTCTTTTTATTCCTATTTAAATTATTCTTTATTTTATTTGCTCTATGCACTTTTTACCATTTGTTAATCATGTTTGTTTTAATATTTTTCTTCTTTGTAATTTTATTTTTTATTTTTATTTTCTATATATATGTGATGTTTACGTAGTATATATTTAGTGTTCTATATTGTGTTATGTCATGTTTACATAGTATACATATGATGTTCTATGATGTTTTTTATAGTGTTCACTTAGTATACATGTAAATCTATAATAGATGTGATGTCCTATAATATATTTAATGATGTTCTATGATGTATTTACTGATGTTAATGTTCTATAAATATATTTAAGATATTTGAAAAGTAACCCTTTGACATTATTTGAAATTTTTCTCCATTTTGTGTTTTTATTTTTTTTTCTTATGCTTTTTAATCTAGGTTTTATTATTATTTTTATCTATGTCATGTATTTATGTATTTTTATGTATATTGTAATATCAGTTTCATAAACCTAAAACCAAAATACTATTCTTCTAAATCGATAACATTTTTTATAAAGACAGAACATTGTCTGTTGAACCTAGAATATTGTCTCTACTTAATAAAAAAATATTTTATCTTTATAAGATAAATATTCATTAATAAAATTTTATCTAAATATATCTATGTGTGATCTTATTTTGAAGGATTTGTTATAAGAATTTTAATAGTGCAATCAGAATTTAATTTATCTCTAGTTTAGGAGTTATGATTTTTTTTAATTCGCTAAAACAATTTTGCATGCATCGGTGAGTGGGGCCTAGGTTGATGGGATAGCGTGTTATCGTGCAGTAAAAAAGACCACCAAAGGAATGAGAGTTGTGGACGGGTTTTCTCTATAATTTTTAGTTGTAGAGATAAATATTTATTAATAGAATTTTATCTAAATATATCCATGTGTGATCTTGTTTTGAAGGATTTGTTATAAGAAATTTAATAGTGCAATTGAAATTTAATTTATATCTTCGGTTTAAGAGTTATGTCTTTTTTTAATTCGCTAAAACAATTTTGCATGCATTGGTGAGTGGGGTCTGGATTGATAGAATAGGCTATTATGACATAGTAAAAAGGACGGAAGTTGTGGCTTCACCATGGATATAGTAGACGGATCATTTTTATAATTTTTAGTTGTAGAGATTCCAAGAATCTTGGAGAGTCAAAGTTTTTCAAGTTTGACCAAATTTATATAGCAAAATAACATTTTTAGTACCAACCAAGTATCATTAGATTCTTTGTTAGTTATATTTTCATAGTGTACCTATATTATGACATAAATCTTTATATTTCTCTTTATATTTTTTTGTCAAACTTAAAAATACTTTGACTCTTCGAGATTCGTGGAATGACTTATCATTTCGAACTGAGGGAGTACAAGAGAAGCGACTGCACGAGAGCCAAACCCAAACAAGGCTTCATCGATAAACTTAGCGAAGCGATGTGACAGGTCCTTTGAGTTCCTACTAGCCTAGACGGAGTTACAACATGGAACATGGAGCCAGACGGAGTACAGGCACCAGCGGTGACCGGAAACGAACGGGGAGATGGACGTTTCGGCTCTGTCACGGCTCATGGCAAGGGAGGACGATTCTCGGCCGGACCGCAGCTCAGGACGAGCACAGGGAGGCCTTCTGCTTCGCCAGCATCTGGTTCAGCTTGCCGACGAGCTGCCGGTTGCTGCACATGTACTCCCGGAAAGACGCCCGCAGGCTCTGGAGCGCGGCCACGTCGCTGTCGTTCGAGGGCGGGTTCAGCAGCGTCGAGAAGAGCTTCTGCCACAGATCAACGTTCCAGTACCTGCGATCCAACGACATTGGGACGACGGACCAGTTGCTCGCTCAGTTGCTTCACGCACGGCTGCACGAGTCAAAGAGGAAGAAGATCGCAGCGCACCTTTTAAACGGCAGTTTAGGTCGGTATTCGGAGCCTCCACCAATCCTGGGCACCTTCTCGACGCTCATGCCTGTCCCGTGCAGCATCATGTGCACAACGACGCAGAGGCCGTATGTGTCGACCTACAGGCAGAAGAGAGCAGGGCACTGTATCAGAATCAGATAGCGGCATTTTTAGGACTCCTAGAGTTAACTGATGAAAGCACAGGCTCCTGACCTGATAAGTCCAGTTTCTATGTTCTTGCATCTCAATGCATCTGAATCCTGAGGTTCCGCAGTCCCCGTTAAACTCCGTGGGGGAGGGGAAAAGATTCAGATCAATGCCACGGCCCCAGTCAACAAGGCAGAGACCCTGAAATGCAGATTCCATAAGCATCATAAAAGGGAGCTGCGATACCTCTAACGTGTTAGGACGGATATGCTGACCTGATTCTTCTCATATCTTTTTTCACTTCGGAAAGTGTCCTCTGTGATCTCCCCACTTTACATAACAAGAGAAGGATGACACTGATTAGTGAGCAACTAGATATATCAAAATAAAACGAGCTGACAAAGGTAACATGTTGAGCGAGAGCATGGGTAGGGAAGTCAAAGAATAGGCTATTATGCTAGATAGTACTCTTGTGCTTACTTTTTCAAGAGCTTCTTTAAATGGACACATTAAATATTTTCTTATGAGTTACCTTGGGTAAAAAGGGTCAAAATCATGCTTCCAAATAGAACGCCTGCTTTAACTACTTATTAGTTTGCTATTATTGTCAAAAATCTTATTTCTCAAAAGAACGAGAGACCAGAACATCAACATTCAGCAGAAAACCAGAATAAAAGCATCAAAATGGGGATTCCCATTACTACTCGGAGGTAATGCAGATACAGTAAATCAGTATGTTTCTGCACCCACCAGGCCACCAATCCAACACTTATGGGTTACGGGCAGCCAATGGAGCGATTATGAAGTTCAAATACTTGCACCAATCAAATTATCTATCCTAGCTACAATAAAGACCAGCATCTGATCTACTTATAGTTGTAAGTGTCTCCTATGTATGTGGATATAAATTAATGTCATCCTAAGAAACTAGACAAAAAAGATACGGCCTTTGCAACCATGAATGGCAATAATGATCCAACATTACAGGTTCTATATCTGAGATTTGCGATCTGAACACTTAATAGCAGAGAAAAGATTGCATGGTTATTAAGTAAACAGATACTGCTGAACAGATGCATAAAGTGGTAACAGTAATGGTAATATGGTATAGCTACCTCGGGTAGCAAACAAGGATGTTGTCAGGCTTGACATCACCATGGATTAGGCCAACACTATGCAGTGTTTCCAGCATGTTCAGCATCTCTATGGTATAATACATGCATAGAACTTCATCCATGCACCGACCGACTACCAAGTGAGAATTTATGACATCCTGTAGAAGGCTCAAGTTATATCTCATCACATCTTAGCAACCTCGATTGGTTGTAGTTACATATTCATTAAAATAGATAACCAACAAACAAAATAGTTTTGTGGATTCTTTTATGCATATAATGTAATTATTACCAGGAGAGTTCCGTACGGCAGGTAATCACAAACTAACACACTGACATCCGAGAAGATATGCATGTCATGCGCATAGCCAAAGCTTGGTCTCTGGAAGTAAAACAATGTATATTATTAAATATCATTATGATTTACGAAAGAATGTTGAGGCTGTTCTTAACATAAATTATGTACCTCAACATCAGATATACGCAGATCAAGTTGGCGATACATGTAAAATTCCAAAACAAACAAGGGATTCTGAATCTGCATATAATGAACAGCTTTTAAAACTGGACCAAACCATGAAAGGCGAGTTTATGGAGACAATAGAAACATGACTCACCTTCAAAGCAACCATTTCTTCCGTACCATCAACAGTGGCTTTGTATACTTTAGCAAAAGCACCAGTGCCGGTAGATCCTTTGATCTGATACTTTCTACCACCTTGACACAAAAAGGAATTGTAGTTGCATTTTGTAATAATAACACAAAAAAACTTTATTGAAAGAAAGAAGAGGATACATTTGTTAATTAATGTACTCATTGTAACTTGGGAGCATTAATCATTCAAGTAGTCAAATTAGAAACATGATTCAGAATGTATGGCAACATTGTGCAAGACTGAGAAACAAAACAATTACAGTTATACCTAACTCAATGACCTTGTTTCTTAAAACATTCAGCGGAGAAGTCAAGGGCACCTTTCCATAGTACACCTTGTTACTCTTATGATAGCCCTGTTAAGGATTTGTGGAGCCATGATGAGTCTCATGTGGCACATCAGAGAACATACATGCTACTAGTGAACTTACAGAAAACGTCCTCAAGTCACCATTGATTTTCTCCAGTAAAGTGTTCCTAGTAGAAGCAGACCACGGATCTACCACAGAAGGTTCATTCTTCTGTTTCTTTGATGGTTTGGGCTGAAGGCAAGAACAAACAAAATAGAGCAAAGGATGTATATTAATCCACTTCGATGACAGGTATGTATACATGAAAATAATACTATGTGAAACAATGAGAAACCATGAAAACTTTTAATAGAGAAAGTTTGAAATAAAAAAATGGAATAATATTTTGAATAATACTTAACAGGCTTATGGGTGCTATAATTTTTTACTGCCAAGTCTGAAAGGTAAGGTCACATGTTCCATTTTTCTTTGTTTATACTCCATAACAGTGCTTGGTTTTCTAAAGCTATACAAATCCTCTGTAACAGTGTTTGGTTTTCTAAAGCTATACAAATTCTCTGCCCTGGCATATCCCAAAACTTCTCCGGTAAACACTGGTGAATTCACAATAGAACATATGGACAGCATTTTTTTCTCTTGAACAACGCAGGAGAACTGCGTGTCGTTTCATTAAGAAAGAGGGGACCGTACAAAATGTACCCAAAAAAACGGCGGAGGGGTCAAGAGGTCTCCCTGTACAAAAACCCAACACACACAACCTGTTTTACTAGCCTTTTACACGAGTACGGGTACGAGTATCGGATACAATACGTATCGGATACGCGGATACACACTTTCTAAAAACAAAACCCACTAAAATGGTGTATCCGAGTATCCGTATCCGTGTATCCGACGAGTATCGGATACGGATACGTCACCCTCCTTGGAGTATCCGTGTAACATAGGCCTTTGAACTAGAGACAACTGCGACCTTCAGAATCTGCCTAGACCCTAAAGGTCAGGGGAGAGCGACCTTATGAGAAGCTCCTGGAGGGCCGTAGCACCAGCCATGCACCACAAACTTCCCTCCTCAGCCACAAAGTATAAGAGGGTCTGAACATTTGGGCAATATCCCTCAAAAACACAGGTGTTCATGAGCTTCCAGAGCTCCCAAGCAACAAGGATGATCAGGGAATTATGTCCTTTGTGCACCTCTTTTGGAACACTTCTTAGCGCCTGATTGTTGGGTGGCTTCCCAGCCGAGCCTGGCTTGCTCTGGGCATGCAGGCCCATGGCAGCCATGCTGGAGACGTGCAACACAGAGCATTTCCAAGCAATCAGGATCCCTCCACGCATGCAACTTGCCGGCAGGGCCACAAACTTATAATAATCAGAGCCAAAAACAAGGAAAAAAAGCTGCCGATTTATAGAGGCAACCTTGGTTACTTTGGTTTCCTGGAGGCAAACCACATCAGCCTTGGCAGAGAGGATAACATCCTGAACTGAATTACACCGCACTTTATTATTAAGACCACGGGCGTTCCAAACTAGAATTGCAGAAGGATTCATGAGGAAATATGTTTTGAACGGCCACCAAACAGGCCCAATCAGAAAGCCGCCAAGATTTCCGTGTAGCGGACCTCTTCACCCTCACCAGCCTTCCACCCAAAGATGGCAGCCAAGGCACTGAGGTGTGCATCAGAAAGGGGATTATCAAACAACTTGCTGTAATTGTCTTGAGCTGATTGGATCTAGCCATAAGAGGAATGCTTGGTATAAATAAGCCACTTCTTGGTCTTCGCCCCCCTACGTCACTACGAGCGCCCCTGATCAGTGCAATGGGATGTGGCTATTTATCTATCTCTTGACTCGAAATGGGAGCAGAGCAGGTTTGAAAAAGGATCTGGTTATCTTCACCTCCACGGCAGAGAGGCCCAAGCAACGAATCACTCTCTTCTGCACATCAGAGATCACCAGCCCTGGAGAACATGGACCAGCACCGGCCACATGTCTGCTACGGTGGGGGAGTGATCCTGACAGTTTGGGGAATGAGCTTCACTACGGGCTTTGTTACCTTATCCAGAAGCTTGTCCCGCGTAGTCGGCGACAGTGTCATGATGATTGGATCCAACGCAGCCGTCGTGGGTGTCGGCATACAGGGGCGACGCCGTTTCCGGGAGTACACCCTCAGGGGACGGGACGACACTCCCAGAGGAGCAATGGGGGTAGCAGAAGGCGAACAGCATGAATCAAAGAAAAGTGAAGCCTGAATGCAATCCCAGAATCAAATATATTTCTACCTCAAAACGTGATAACCAGTCTAAGCAACGAGAGGTGTATTATTTTTCAAATAGTCTTAGTTTAATGCAGGCCATGGGAATTGAAGCAACAAACTTCCAACTAATTAACATGGATCCAAGTGAAAACACTTTTTTTAATGTATAAGTTAAAATAATGTAACAAGTATGAAGCAGACATTAATGCACACATTAGCCTCAACACCCATGTTTAAATCTCAAGCGACAAGCAATACATAAACAGATCAATGAAAGGAAACTAATCAAAAGCACAGGAATGTGCATCAAGCTACTGTGTGCAAACAGAAGCATTTCACCACACAAGAAATAGAAAAAATCCTTAGTTATTGATATAAAGGAATCCAAAAATAAAATATGGATGGATCACATATATGAGCTAATGCATTGCATTGGTGATTGATCCTACAATTCATTAGCTATGAATGCAATTATCAAAGAATCTTAATGTAAATCAAGCTAACTAAAAATGAACTGCCACATTTATGAAGCCTACAAAACAACCCAATAGGCTTCAGCTTCTCTGTAGACTTAATATTAGAAGTATAAAGCTCTAGGCTACCCTCAACAGGAACAGAAGATTTCTACAGTTTCACATTAAATGATAAGTACTTAACAGCTTTTTCTTCTTAATACAAAGATGTACAGCTCTCCTGTGTGTTCAAAAAAAATTAGTTAACAGACTATACATTATCTCTTCCCTGCAATACAAGGTTTGCAGGAACTCATAGAAATTAATGCAAGGTTTACACAGTAGTAAGCTAATCCATTTACTGGTCACAAAAATGCATCAATAGACTTGGGAAGTAAAGTATGGACATGATTGAAAATATAGAATGTAAAATCTTCAGGTTGAAAGCAGTTCAAAATATGTTTGCTGGAGAGCACTGAGAATTCTAGTGGCAATACATAACAAGCAGCCTAATGGTCATACATCAAATGGCACAGGTCAACCATGAGAATCTCATATGAAGGTTGCAGTTAATTACGAAGCCCATGACCTATTTGACAAACACAGAAGTGTAATGCTCAACATACCCGTGAGCTATTTCTGTGGTCAGCATACTCATGGATACAAAAAAACACTGAGAGGTTTGATAAACACAGAAGTTTGGTGCTCAACATGCAGGTTGGAAACAACTAAATCACAGCATGTGGTTACGCTACCTTTTCTTCCGCATCAGCTTCTTCAACAATATTCTCCAAATGTTTCAGAAACCTCAAGTGCATCTTCTTCAAATTATCAAGGGGTTCTGCTTTCCTAGTTAAGCCACAGACCATAATTTCAGATCACATGGACCTGTGAATATCAGGTTGTATCTGCTTAAAAAGAGGTGAATTTCAAGTGGAAAATATTTTCCACTCACACTAACCTGGAAATACCGATTCCATACACCTTATCAGCCTCAGTCACTTTCCCATGAGCAATTAGATACAGTGCATATGATTCGTAGAGTAGTGCATGCTCCAGAAACATTCTTTTCTCCTCCAGCTGGTTGTAAACACTGGGGAAGTCCTCAATTGCATCTGCCTAAAAAGCAAGAATCACAAAAGACCCCAAAAAAGATAAGCAAAATAATAAAGAGCACCCGATCGGAAATGATGTATAAAATCAATCAGGTTACATAGAGGATCCAGATCTTGAGGAGCCGTGGATCAGTGGAGTATTGGTAGTCGTCCCCATACTTTGCAATGCATTCGATCAAGTAATGCTTGAGCCTGTCTAAGGTTGCCATGTCATACTGAGGGCCTGTACCGAGCTCATCCATGGCCCTGCTGATAGACCTGAATACAAACACAGAAACGAATATTAGCAACCCAAGCACAGCTCACACCAATACGTACATGAATTTTCTAGAAGAGGAAAATCAGACCAATATGCAGCCTAATTGAGACCGAAGTCAAGGTCCCACACATTGCAGCCTCACAAGCATTCGAATTCGGAATCAACATATACTAGTACATCCCAGCTCAATCCCACAAGGGTACTGGTAGGCATCAGTAACCAGAGCTGAATCGCGGAGGTAGAGCCGCGCAAGCTAAACCAAACGCCCAAATTGCACATGCTTACATTCAACCAAACGGCGGAACCTTCAGATACACTAGCACACGGACGGACGCACCCGTGCAGGCGTGCACTAAGCGAGCTCCCCCCACGGATTCGCACACGCTAAGAGAATCCAAGCAACGGAGACAGATCTCGAGGTCGATTCGGGAGTACCTGAGGTACGGGAGGATGGGGTCCGAGGGCGGCGACGGCGAGGCCACCTCCCGCGAAAACCTAGGCGACTTCCGGAGCGGGCTAGAGGCGGCCCCCGGCGCCGCGCCCGGCGTGCGCTCCAGAACCACCATGCCCGGATACGGAGAGCCTCTGGGACGACCCCTGCGGCGATCGCCGGCCGCGAGACGGCGACGAGCAGCTCTACAATTTGCTCTCGGGTGTGTGACAGCGTGAGCCGGTGACGGCACTGGAGATGGTTGTCAGCCTGGCAAGAAGGGGAAAATTTTGAAAAAAATCGCCCCGGCCGTTGCTGACTTGCTGCGGCGCGGACCTAAGTCAGGATCTCGTGAGGCCACTCGTCAGGAGAAACGTGGTTTTCTCCTACCACTCGTGACTCGTTAGCACGGGCTGGGCTTTCATGGGCCGGGAGTTGGCGTGTCCGTGACGTGTCTGTAATAAAAATACTAGAAGCGACGAACGATGGACGTCCGTGATTGTTTGGAACGGCAGCGTGTTGGAGCCGGTGCCGCCGTCCGTCTGGGGTAGCGACGGCGCCACGGCCCACGGTGGCTTCCGCCTTGTGCGCGTGTGTGTCCGGGCGAGAGTGAGAGGGAGAGAGGAGCTGGGAAGGGATGGAGGCGCTGAGGAAGCAGGCGAGCAAGTTCAAGGAGCAGGTCGCCAAGCAGCAGCAGGTTCCGGATCCCGCTCCCGAGCACCCGATTCTTCATTCCGCCTCTCGGTTCTGTACTCCTGCCGTTGCGCGTAGAAAATGGGCGTGATTTCGCGGTGTTTGGTTGCTCAATGTGTCGCGAGGCTGCCGCCAGGATGTGGCTGAGAGATTGATTTCGGCTTTAGGGGGTCTCGCAGTTGACATGTAGCTGGATCTCGGGGTTCCAACGCGAATTTGCATTTCTTGTACCGCGTGGATCTGCGAGCCATGGGGGTCGGAGCTTTGGGGCCAAGAGCTGGTTTTTTAGGATGCACGAGACCTTTTTATGTTCTGTTGCCTTGCTAATTTGGAATGTGAATTTTCCATTAATCATTATAGCTCTCGTGTGAAGCGGACTCGCAGTTCATTGTTCATTAATCCATTCCTTGCTTACATTTGTGATTTTTCAGGCTGTTATAAAGCAGTTCAGTACTACTGGTTATGAGCGGTCAGATTCCGTTGTAATTGATGAGGTTGAACTACAGAGACATCAACAGCTTGAGAAATTGTATACTTCTACTCGTTCTGGAAGGGTAAGAAGGGGAGAATTATAGATGGCCTTTTGACCTATCAATTGATGTGAACACCTGGCCAAAAATTGATGTTGCATTTGCACTGTTCAATATACATCAAACATAATCTTTGTATATTCAGTGCACTAGTAAGTATTTTTTTCGAAGGAAGTGAAGATTTCATGATTGCAGTATGCCCTTTGCTGAGTTCCATCATGGCAGTTGTTACATTTCTGTGATGTATCGACTCTAACAGGATTTCCAGAAGGACATAGTTAGAGCAGCTGAAGGTTTGGTGTCTATTGGAAACAAACATATTGAAGTGGGTATGTAGCTCATGTCAGTTATCCATGGTTAATTCTGTCAGGTTGAGATTTCTTAACAGGAAAAGAAAGTTACATTGTTATTTTATCTTATTACATTTTCTCACTTAGTAGAGCCATTGGTTAGGGTTAGAAATAGGATATCTACCCTCCAAAACTTAGTGTAGTCTGATACTTTGTGCTAGAATAGTGATTTTGTGAGTTGTGGCTGCAGCTATCTAGGATGATAAATTCATATGCACTCCATCTTGAGAAGGAAACACTACTATTTTTCAATGGTTATCATCACTATATTTTCTAGAGGTTATTTTAGCTTATTTGAAAAACTCGTGAATTTCAAACAGTGGGTAATCAGTTTATTTCTTTCCTTTAGCAGTGCATGCTGTTACACTTGTATGCAAGTCTCCCAATTCAATATCTATGAAATAGTTTGTTAAACTCCTGCATCTATTCTTTCTTTTGGCCATAGGAACAAAATTTTCTGAGGACTGCTATAGATATGGAGGTGAAAATACTGCAAGCGACGAAGCCCTTGGAAAAGCAGCATCACTATATGGAGGTGCTTTGAGAAATATTGAGAAAGAGTATGAGGATTTCAACAGAATTTTATCTTCTCAGGTAAGTGACTGATCTTTGAGTTAAGGCCTGTTTAGTTGGAGATCACTTGTGGGAATTTATGTGTAAGGGGGTTTTGAATTTTTGAAGGCTCTTGGTTGGTTGTCTGGTTGGTGGGCAGAAAATATAGGTGTTATGGGGAATGCATATTTCAGGGCACAGTCACCATTCATGGAGTGAGTTGCTGATTGGAATGGATTTGAATAACTTTTTGAGGCAGATGAATATATCTCAGGCACTTAAAGTGACTTATTTTTAGCATGGCGTTACTTCCTAAAATTTATAGAAGATATCATTGGTGGATGTGAATGTATTGAAAGTTTCCATTGACATCTGGAGAGTGTGGTGACACCCTAGAATATCCAAGGTGTTGGAAGCCTTTTTTGTTTGAGTAAAATTTGCACAGGTCCATCTTACTCTCATGAAAACCAAAATGTTGAAAGTCTCCTTAGTGGTAACTTTCCGATACTAATAATCCAAGTTACCAAGCATATCATTATGTTTCTGCTTTGCCTTTTACTTCCCAATTCATATGATATCAGTAGCTTGTGTATGGTATACTGGAATCAATCACCATAGGCATAATTTCTGATTATTTGCTTGGAACAGCCTTTTCCAGTGCAAGTTTGATCAGGGAATCCTTCTGAAATATATCTTATATGCCATTCTGATAGAAATAAGAACACACGTATGTGTGAGGTATTTGGATCTCATTTAGATGCATTTTAAGTTTCTTACATTTGTTGACATTTCAGACTATAGACCCATTGAGGTCAATGGCTATGGGTGCACCCCTGGAAGATGCTCGTGGTCTTGCACAGCGCTATAGCCGGATGAGACATGAAGCTGAGATCCTTGTATGTTCTAGTGGCTTAATCCTTCGCTGCAAGTGAGAAAATTCCAATTGCTGCTACTTCCATTTACCCTGTCCTTCTTGTTTGTTCAATAGTCGGCTGAAATTGCTAGAAGAAAGGCACGGGTAAGAGAAGCCCCAATTCCTGAGCACACTACAAAGCTTCAGCAGTCAGAAGCTAAAATGATAGAGCACAAAGCAAGCATGGCTGTGTTAGGAAAGGAAGCAGCAGCTGCACTTGCAGCTGTTGAATCTCAGCAGCAACGAGTGACCCTTCAGAGGCTGGTTGGCGTGGTAAGATTGCTTACTTATAATATGTGCCTATTCTATTTGCGTTGTTTGTTACATTCATTTATTTCTTGTCCTTGCCAATTCGTCTTGTTGAAGGTAGAAGCAGAAAAGTTATTCCATCTGAGATTAGCTGCTATCCTTGATGACGTTGAAGCAGAGGTAGAGTTTTCACTTTTCACTTTTATTGTTATGGGAAGTTGTGAAAATTCTCTTGTGTTCCTTTTTTTATGATTTCTTCTTTGTAGATGTCCTCTGAGAAGCAAAGGAGAGAATCAGCACCACCTATTATATCTTTGCATAAGCGTGCTGAGAAAGCCCAGTACTTCCTTGCTGAGGTGAAACTGAGTATCTGGCAGTAAAAAGCAAGTATACTATTTTCCATTTATATGTACAGTATCAATCTTTTCTGTGCTGCAGGCAATGCATAATTTCAATGGAACCACAGAGAAGGAACTGAGCTTAATTGTTGGCGACTATGTTGTCGTTCGTCAGGTCAGTGTGCTCTTAACGGTTTCAGCTATGGAAGTAATGTAGTACCCACTGGCTAACCTGGCTTAAAAATTGTGAACGTGATCATAAGAAACCATCTAGTCGAAGATGATCAATTAGTATATGGACAATTGTCGTCCTGCAGTGAGTGCAAACTGTACAGTAACTGCCTACAGGCTTGTACGATGAATTAGTCCATAAGTTGCTGAAAAGAACTGAATGGTGGAAGGAATATAAGAACGAATTAGCCTGTCCAACCAAAAACACTGAAACGGCTTGTAGGATGAGTTAGTAGTTGCTCAAAAGAACCGTACTATGGTGGAAGGAATATAAGAACGAATTAGCATGTCCAAGCAAAAACACTGAAACGGCTTGTAGGACGAATTAGTCTATCAGTTGCTGAAAAGAACCGTACTATGGTGGAAGCAATATAAGAACGAATTAGCTAACCAAAAACACTGAAACGGCTTGTAGGATGAATTAGTCCATCAGTTGCTGAAAAGAACCATACTATGGTGGAAGGAATATAAGAATGAATTAGCCTGTCCGACCAAAAACACTGAAACTAGTTAACCCACTAACTGTCAATACTATTTTACTGTATGATTGCATCCTTATTCTTTCTGTGCCTGCACCAGATTGCTCCCAATGGCTGGGCGGAAGGAGAATGCCGAGGGAAGGCTGGTTGGTTTCCAGCCGCCTATGTTGAGAGGCGAGAAAATATCCCCCCAAATAAAGTTTTCCCACAAGCATAAGATCACAAGGGTCAAGGGGTCATCTGTTTCCCACTGTGCAGAGTTTGTGGGTTGCAAATAACATTCCCTGCCATTGGTGCGACCTGACCCTGGCATTGGGGTTGGGGAGTTGTAAGCCTGTATGTAACTTCCAACCGGTTTGATGCTTTGGTTCTTGTGGTGGTCTAGACTTAGAGCAAGATATGTCGGCACGTGCTGTGCCTGCACGCACATTGAAGATGTAGATTCGCATGTGTAACTATCCTTGATGTATCTATCATGGCAGAAACTACTGTTCGCTGATTTGTTGTGAGAGAAAAACAATGTTGAATGGCTGGCAGATTCGGCTGATAAGCTTCGAATAGGCTGCATGTGAGGTCTTCCCTTTCTCTGCTACTGATGAGCATAAACTGTAAAGTGATTCTTGCTCTTTTTTGGTGTGTATCAGCTGTTGTTCTGCACAATATGAACGGTACCGTTTGGCCATCAGAGCTTTGACCCGTCGAAGTTGTTTTCCACCTGTTTCAGCCATGGTGATCTTGTGAAGGCTCGTGGTATGGTTCGGTATTGGAATTCATTGGATGAACACACGGTGTATGAGTTGTTGCTATGACTGATCAAGGAGGAATTCAATCCTTGGAATCAGCTTATCATCAGCTTACTTGAAATCGGCTTACAGCTTTATCAACAGCTTACTTAGGTTGTGTACGCTTTGAGGATCCTAAGACCATACTTATAAAAAAGTCATTTTGGAAAAAAGTTATACTTATAAAGAAAGTTATTTTGGAAAAAGAGTTATTTTAGATAAGATTTGGATTAAACATTAAGAATATAAATCATAAATAACTTGAATAACTTTTAAGTTATTGAGTTTGAAAATGTGAAAACCATATGAATAAATTTGTCTTTAAAAAATACTTTCATATATATATATACAACTAAAAATTATAAAAATGACCCATCTATTACACCCATGGTGAAGCCACAACTCCCATCTCTTTTACTGTGCTATGACAGGCTATCTCATCAACCCAGGTCTTACTCACCCATGCATGCAAAATTGTTTTAGTGAATTAAAAAAAGTCATAACTCTTAAACCGAAGATATAAATTAAATTCAGATTGCACCATTAAATTTCTTATAACAAATCATTCAAAACAAGATCACACATGGATATATTTAGATTAATTTTTATTAATGAATATTTATCTCTATATATAGAAAATAAAAATAAAAAA
>Ga0182004_10002328_pt1 | contig 14695 bp, 9 predicted proteins | sample Sormic07211540_1_FD_120479 | JGI IMG/M metagenome (GOLD analysis project Ga0182004, IMG submission 120479) | Endophyte microbial communities from Sorghum bicolor roots, Mead, Nebraska, USA - 072115-40_1 MetaG | ecosystem: Host-associated > Plants > Roots > Unclassified | place: USA: Nebraska...
AAGAGCAGGGTTTTTTGTTCAGCGGCAATGTGATCTTTAGATCCTGTAACTGCTGATGTAAACGTTTTCAAGCGTTGAAATGTAATCAGGAAAGGATTACAAAAATCTCTGCTATATGAACGAGGCACTGGCATAACCAAAGGCTGAATCTATTCCTTAGGTTTACCCTTTTCTACTGGCATAAGAACAAGATGTGTAGTTCGCTGGGAAACAGGTGTGCAGTCAAAAGGAATCACCTGAAGACGGTTGAGAACATATGTATACTTGCCCCAAAGTTCTGGTCTACTTTCCACACGGGACAGGTCTAGCACCCGATGGATACACCAGACACCAAAACTAACAATCAGTGAAGCCTGCCAAACACAACCATCTCCGCAATTTGGCACTCTGTGCACAGAACTGGTATCTCTGTCATCACTGGTTCCTCCCTGTGAAACTCTCTCGGCTTCAGAGACTTTATCAATTAGATTTTCATCACAACCGCCATTCTGACGAAACAGCCACTCCGATCCTTCCAGCTTCAAGAGCTTCATGATGCAAAATCTAAGAGACTTAAGAAGTTCTGCCTCAAACTGTGTGTAAGAGAAATCATCCTTCATGGCACTACATGCTCCCTGGCCAGTGTTCACCTCACTCCTATTCACCTCTGAACTTAACACACCAAATAATTGTTCAAATGGCTGTTGGGACCAAAGGAATTTGGTTTTGGTGTTTGTACCCGAATGTGTAGAGAGCATCTCTCTCTGAACATTATGTTGTGACAACTCAGTAAGTGGAGATGATGGTCTGACTGCTAAGTCCACATACCGTGATTTTTCAGATGCCAAACTAGTCAGGTATGCTAGATTTGCAGCAGGACCCAAACTTGCTTCATTCAACAAAGCATCTCTGCTCGCAGCAATTACCGCAGATATGTTAGGTGAACTGTGGTACTTCTTTGAGTTAGCAGATGAGCCAACACTATCACTCCCACCAATGGAGATAGGATCATAATAGGATCTTTCCACTGCCATTGTACTTGAGCGGTTCAATGTCGGGCTTTGCAAAGAGCTATCTCCAAATGAACCAAGGAGATTATGCGTATGAGCATTCATTGCAGAGCCAGTATAGGTGGGAATAGCAGATTCAGAAGATCTAGGAGGTTGCCATGGGTCCAATGGAGTGCTAGAGTATGGATTTCGACTTGCATTTATCCCTTTCAAATAGTTTGCTAGCTGATACCCATGAATGGTAGCCGGTTGATAAAACTGGTTACTGGAGTAAGATGGAGTATGAAAATTTGAAAATAATTTAGCATTTTGCTCAAAGAAGGTTCTGCCTGAACTTGGAATATCTCTATTTGGTAAATGCATGCTTTGAGACCATGTTGGTGGACCCATGGTACCCACCTGCAGACAGATACCTGTGTCTTGATTAGTGATATCTTTATCATGAGAATCCCATGTGTTCAATACAGTAGCTGACCCTTGCATTACATCTCTCATCATTGAGTTACTGGAAGCTTCAATTGATAGGTTATCTTTCCTCACAGCAGAACCAGCTGCTCTCAAGTCCAGTCCAATCAAATAGTTGAAGCTTTTATTGTTGGCCTCTTGTGTAAGTTTACCACGATAATCAAAAAGTTGCCCCCAGAACTCATCAAGAATTGCTGCTAACTGTCTCCTTGCTGCACGTCCCAAACCAGACTGTTTTGAGATGAAACCACTGACATTACCAGCATCAGTATCATCTCCCCTGCTCAACATAAGAGATGGTGGGCCACCAGAAGGGAAAGAAGGTACCTTACCTCCATAGGACTTGTCAAATTCCAAATCATGTGACACCTCAGAATCCTTCTGTGCGCAAACATCTGGTTCCACTGGAACAATCTTCTCAGTCGCGCTCTTCACTTTGATGTTCTCTGCAGTACTTTGTTCTACTATGGTGTCAGTACAAACTATTGACATTGGCTCTGTCCAGTCAACCTCAACAAATTTTGGCTCATCACGGAATGCAGGCGGTGAGAGGTGAGCTTCAGGATCCACTGTCCTATGAGATGTTGGTTCTTGAGCATCATGATCAGACTCTGTAGCGGTATCAGAACACTCGGTATACTCCAAAGCTGATTTATGATGACCTTCAAACGAATCCCTCGGAGCAACAGCAATAGACGACCACTGAACTTCTTCAAGTGGAACACTTTCAAGAGAAGTCTCTTCTCTATAGTGAGCAATGTTCAATGCTTCACTATGTGAGCACACAGACAAATTCTCGTTTTCAGCTTCATTACTTGCTGACTTTAGTGGAGTAACAGCAAGGAATAGCGTAAAAGCAATACTTGCAAAAGAAGTTAGGACTATGACAATATATGGAAGTAAAACAGGGCCGGATCCGGTGTTTCCTTTGAGGTTGTTTGTCCAGGTGCTATCACCAAACAGGATTTCCGCCACAAAAATGATATTTGCAAACAGCATAAGAAGAAATGCAAGAGTGGCAAGTATTTCAACATATAAAGATATTTTGTAGCAGCCCATGATTAATCTTGATGAGGAAATACGGATAAGGGGGATAACAGTGGAAGGAAGGAACATAGCCTGGATAACTGGACAGATAATAAGTAACTGATATATCCCTTCAAAACCAGCGACCTTTCCACAGTAGATACAAGGAATGATGGCGAAACCCTTAAGTAGGAGATGATGTGCAGAATCTGGCAGTTTAACACCAAAAGTGTTCTTTAAAATCACATCACTACCGATAATAGATGTCAACGAGATGATGTGGCTTGAGAAGATTAGGATCACTAACAACAAAACTGGTGCCACAGGACTCTCAAACATCTGCAGAAGACAACAATACACAAACTTAGTAAGGAGCTTCAATGAAGAATCCATACTCAAAGTGATAGTGCTTTTCTCAGTTTCCATGCTGTTACAGGCTGTGTAAGGGTGACAACATGAACAAGATAGGAATAAGGAAACATGTTATGTTCTCTGAGTTCGATTCCTTCTAGAACAGCAATAGGCAATAGCACAAAGGGCTAACAGATATTGGACGAACCTGGTTCATTAACTCAATACCATCTTGATAGTTAACAAGTGTTATATTACTGGATTCATCTGCTGCTGAGCTCAATAGAACATAGTTCACAAGAAAAACCCCAGTAAATACGAATAATACAGAAAACAGGTGATCATGAAACAGGGAACCAAGGGTAGGAGCTAGAGATCTTCTTTGCACCTGCACATATGATATCTGAATTAACATACAATCAAATAAGTAGAGAACAAATCAACGAAAATGGCCTGGTTTATCAAAGTGGAGTGCAGAGTGCAAAAGTATTAACACAATGACTTGATGTGTTTTATAGTATTTTAAGGGAAGATTTTGAATGTTGTGTTAGTGGGCATGCATTTTGAATATGATATAACTAAATTGCATTCTAGTGAGATTTCTAATGTCTCATTAAATATAACTTCCTCGGTTCAGTTTTTGGCCTATCATGACGTTACTATGAATCAGAAGATTTTTTTTCTGTTTTAGTCACTGTGAATCAGGTTATCAAGTTATAAACATGCTGCTAATAAATAGTATCATACACCACGAAGATCAATAAATTGCTGTAGACTAATGATGAATGTGATGCATTATATGAGAAATACTGCGGATGGATACACATAAGTGAAAATAAAATGTACACATAAGTTGCTTTCGACATGAAACAAACACAACTGAAGCAATAATCCAGTCATCCTTTGGTAATAAGCATTATATTACTGTGTATTTAAGAAAAGTTACTCCTCCAGTGGTATTATTTGATTGCGAAAACATGAAACATTCTATACACTAAGAAGATGTGTCCGGCAATGAAAAACGCACATTAACTTAGTGCACCAGATGTAACTCCAAAGAGTCTCTGACAATTGTGATAAAGACTAATAATGAGCAATGGACAGCTAGATTACCTGAACAACCGATGAATGAACATAAAAACCGTATGTTATTACATTTGCGCCAAGAAGTGCCATCAGCGAGTAAGCACTCTCACCACTCAACTTGGGGAACATCACATTCACATTGACAGGGACCTTTGGTTGACTGACTAATAAACCAAGCACAAAGCAAAGAAGTGTAAAGCCTGCTATGCAGGCATTGAATGTTCCAGCCATCCTCCTGCCCTAGAATGAGCACAACCACGAAACCAGAAATATATAAGATATTAAAGAAGGTCGTCCTTTTTTGTGCAGCTCTTTGGGTTAATAAATTACCAGACGGGAGATAACATGTGGCAGCAGATAGACTACAACACTTGAAAAACATAGGCCTGTTATAATACCACCATATTCAAAAACAAGGTTGAAACCAACTGTTATGCCTGAAACCTGACAATACCAAATGTTAAATGTTTAAAAGATGGGGACCAGTTACATGCGCTAGCAGTGGCTAAAAGTAGTCTATCCATAACATGAACACGAATGTTCCCTAATGAAGCATGGACAAAAGATGAATCTGTCCAAGTGTGCAGACATACCATTGTTAGTTCTGCAATAATCAAGGACAGCCCTGCCTGAAGACTAAGAACAACATTTATTGTCTCACTGTACTCCTGGCAGCAAATCTACCGTCCATGTAAAAGTATGGCAAGTAATAGGTTAAGAAAATCAGAGGAATATGCTGAAAACATGAAGAAAACACATATCACAGAGGATCATTTTTCTTATAGACTTAAACATCAAACTAAAAGTCTGTTGATAGATGTGAATATCTAAAGGGGCATACTTATCTTTTTTTTCAAGGGCTAACTATGAAATATTTAAATACAAACCCCCCCCCCCCCACACACACACACAAGGGGAAAATCACAACAGCAGGAAATTATGCTTTGACTCTTAGATCGCAACATGTTTCTTTTTAGTCCAATAGTATTAAATGACAATATAGCATTACTACAACAGCATTGAGACATGTGAAGACAAAGCCCATCACGTGGTTAATCAAATACTCCTGCTAACTTCTGCCTACATGAAAAATGCTTGCTTGGCAAACAGGTGAACCATGAAATTAACATCCCAACTTACATATGAAACATGGAAATTCTCAAATTTTAATTTATCTCTTGCATCATGAGTTAGAACCAATAACATCTCTTCACAGTAGCTGTGACGAGAGTTCTACAAAATACTAAAGCAAGCAAGCACTCACTATACCCATACCTCTTTAAGATTCTTCCCAGTGACCATACCAATACAAATTGATTGATACTGGAATAGAATGGCTGAGAAATTGAAAAGCAGCACCAGCAACACTTGATCATACCCAAACCGAGATCCAGCGTCCATAGTCGCCAACCACTTTCCAAGGTCAATATACCCCATTGAAATCAGGAGTGTTGGCCCAAGGGTACGGAACAGATTAGGCCGACCATCCCCAGCGGCCAGAGATTCTATACTTCGCACACTGATCATGGTGAAGAAATAATGATGATCTGCAATGGATCAGTATGGATGCACACCTTCGAACAAAATATCCAATTGCTGCTTTGATCCAAGCACCTAATACAACTCTTTGAAGCTGAAGCTGGTGACCATCCACATCAACATAGAAGTTCTGAACATGGCATCCCCTTACCAATCTCTCCAACTATTCACAAAAATGATGACTGCACAATTGTCGCAACTGTGTTTTCCTTGTACAGGAGTAGTGAGACCCACACCACAGCAGAGTTAATCATGCGCGACCAGGCCGAGTGTCTTCCTCCAAACCAGACATGAAGGCTTTAGATTCCCCCCACAACAATTATTCCAGAACCTCGCGACCGTATTGAAGCCGTAACCCCTGACACGACCCACCTAAAACAAAAATCGAGACACCATATTAGGCATAAGCAAACCGAAATCAAGCGCTTCACTTCACAGGATCAAATGAAGAAACGAAAAATGCGGCAGGAAAACGTCGGGACCAAAGAACCAGCTTTCGAGCTCAGTGCTTCCCCTATGTTTTTCCCCCATTTATTTATTACAAGGGCCCTTCCTAGTTTGGCTTGGGATTCACCAACCGCCGAGCGCTCCGAAAAGCAAAACAACACGATCATCTTACCTCAGTCGTCGCCGTCGAGTGGCCGCAGCCTGCAAGGACGGCCGGAGGGCAGGCAGCGCGGTGCGGCGGCGGAGTCAAGCGGAGGCGTGAGTAGGGATGATCCCCCGAGCAAGGAAGCGGAGCGGGGGTGCGTTGCGTATGTACGTGGCGAGTAGCCGACTAGCGAAGCGGGTCGCGGCGCGGGGCTAGAACTAGAAGAACCGGGGCGAGCGGCTGGCGGCTGGCTTCGCCGGTCTGCTGTTTCAGGGGTCTTGGACGGTGGTGACTAAGGCATTAAGCGGCAGATTACTGAAAAGTGAAAACCACCAGGCACCGGTTGGTGACTTTGGTCCACCTTGGCACTGAGTGATCACAGTAAGGCCATGTTTAGTTCCCCACCCAAAAACTTCTCACTTATTACATCAAACTAGTTAGTATACCCGTACGTTGCTACGGGATAGCTAAACTTTTATACTAAAATATATGGATCGCACAATAAGATAATAATACTATGAAAAAAATATCAAAGTTAAAATGACATTTAATCAAAGAAAGCAAAGTTCACAAAACTTGTGAACTTGAATAAACTAACAATTATATTCCAAAAGATATTATCGTTCCGGTGATAACTTCTTTGAAATTACATATACTGAGTCATGGAAAGAGTCGAGCAACCAAAATAAAACTTAGAGTGACCAACAAATTATAATTGCCATGGGGCTAGGTACAGCCCATGCCATCATGAAACCTGATCGTAATTGGGCATCTCAATATTTCAACTTGAACACATTGAAACTCAGTTAACTGACAATCAATCAGTGAGAGACAATAATCAATTAAGAGGATTTCAATTAAGAGTCAAGCACTATTAAACATTATGTATTCTCTTTCACAAGCAGACCTAGAGCCTAACGTATCATTAACAAAACCAGGTTTGCAAATGTTATGTCCTCCCATGCAACTGCATTAGATATAAATACTGCATATAGGTATGTAATCACCAATTAAAAACAGTAAGTTGTTCCTGAAATTCCAAAACTTAACATGAGTTTCTTCAGTGCCTTTTGCCTAAGGTGCTGCTCTTCTCTTCTTAGTGAGCCCGGGGCGGTGGCAGTGTGGAGTCCAAGCTCTGCACAATACCCCTAGAACAATAATAGGAGATTAGGATCAATTCAGCCTAGTTGGCAACTGCTGTGAGGAGGGGGGCACATGAACTAAGACCTCATTGGTGAAATCGATGGCAACATCGCTGTGGATTGAACACACACTGCCAATATGCTGCGCTAAATGTTTAATGAAAGTTTTTGAGCCATCAGATAAGCACTTGATGTGGTCCATTCAGCAGGTTTGAGATGAACCACACATTTAGAAGATATAAAAAAATCAATGATTATAAGGATAGCTTTGAAGCCTAGCATGCTATAAAAACTGGATCAAGCTAATTATTCACGGAATGCAAAAAAAAGTAGCATTATCAAGCCTATTACTTCATTGTAGCATCGCTCAAAAACGCTGAAATTTCAGGAAGGACGGATCCTCCAAACTATCAACATTGTCTGATTCAATGTTCAAAGAATCTATTATTCGCAAAAGAATCTAAACCTAATAAATAAATAAAGCAAATACATGTTTGCTCAAATAAGTTTAGCCCTTTGTTCCTGAATCTAAGCCTAATAAATAAATCAGAGCACAAGATATTGTGTCATTTGCAGGATTTGCACAAGATAAATCAGAGCAAACCGGCGTCAGCGGAGGTGAAGGGGCACAGGCCGCAGAGACGGATCGATCGGGGCTGCGGACGGCCGTGCGGCCGGCGGCCGGTCTCGTGGTCACGATGGAGTCCAAGATTAAAGAAGGCCATGAAGCTTTCATCAAACTGGCATCAGCGGAGGTGTGGGGTGCAGACCGCGGAGACGGATTGGGGCTGCAGACTGCCGCACAGTCGGCGACTGGTGTCGATCTTGGTCAGGATGGAGGCCACCGTGATGCTTCGTGAGGTCGTTCACGATGTGAGGTCGTACGATAATTTGTTTTAGGGATGATGTGTGATCTCCGGTTTCCAAATTCGCGAAGAAGACTACAGGCCGGGCGAGGGCGATGGAGATTGTGTTTTGTTTTCTTAGCCGTGACCGAAATTTTTGCTACTTAGGATTGGAAAGTGCTAGGGTGATGAAAATTCACATAAAAAATCCTTTATTTTTTCTTATTTCATTTCGCACCTTCCACATCTCTGATTAAGTGATTATATATTATTCTCTATTGTAAATTTGCATCAGGAATCATTTCTTGTTTTTTATTTCAATTTTCACCCTTCCACCTCCTATACGGCACGGCATCGGTTGTTTCGCACGTAGAGGGGAGCGGGAGCGACCCAAAAAAAGTCGCACCATCTGGTGGTCTTACTTTTGTTCTTTTTAGTTGTAGGAGATTTGTCGATATATACAGAGGACATTAAATATAGACGAAAACAAAAACTAATTATATAATTTTCCTGTAAATTATGAGACGAATCTTTTAAGCCTTGCCAAATAAAACAAAAATGCTACGGTAGCCAATTTAAAAAGATTTTGATCTAAACAAGGCCTAATACCATCAGTGCCACATTGCCACCCTTAATCATCACCACCTCAGCAAAACTTTACTGTGCATAAAAGGTTAATGTTATTAGTAATATCATGAGTCTTTTTTTCAACGCAGAGATCCCTACATAAATATCACAAGAGGACACCTAAAAAATGGTCGGCCGTCTTTTTCTCTGAGGCCAGCGGCTCTCTCTCCCTTGCCTTTCTCTTCTCCGGCGCCCCTCCTCTCTAGTTGCCCTTGCCCCTGCCTTGGCACGTTAGGGCTTCTAGCACGCCACTACCTTCTCCCCCCTCTCGCCAGAGCTCCCTTGCCCTGACTTCGTTCGGCCGCCACCACTGCCGCTAGGGCCCCTAAATACCCTCCAGTTATTCTCATCGCCTGACTGGCCTTCCTCCCACCAAACCTTCCTTTTAAGCTCACCGAAGTTTGGGGAGATAAGAGAGAGGATTTGACGGAACCCTAACTCGCAAATCCAAGAGGAGAAGGAGGAGGAGGAGGAAGCCGCCTACCTCGCCGGTGCCGATGTCGGTGTCGCCAAAACCCACCGCCGCCACTAGAAGGGGAGGGTAGGAGCTACGTGGGAAGGAAGAAGGTGACACGCATGGGGGACCAGATGCGTTGACCGTGTGCGTGCGATGCGTTAAAAAAGTGGCCAGTTGTGTTAAAGTCATTACCACTGCAAGATCTAATTAATAAAAAAACTTTAGTATTGGTTTATATGCTAGTCACATCATTGCATGATATTTTATGATCAAATGTGTCATATACTCATATAAAAAATATAACTACTTGTAGTGCTATATAAATAAAGTAGCATATAGCGAACTAAGCGAATGGTTACTTGTGTTGGAACTTGTCCAATCAAGTTCAAGGTTCAAATCCTTGAATATTTTAGTATTTTTTTAGATTTATTATAAAATTTAATGATATTATTCATTTAACGATAAGAACGTGTCGTCAACACCGAGATACTTATAGGGTTTGGCAGGAGATAGAAAGAATTTTGGAAGTAGATAGATCATGATTGATCTCGGTGGCTGAGTTGATGTCTAAATCAAAACTTGTAGAGAACTTGAATTAAGTTGGGCTAGCCAAACTCATTTTAACAGGTGGATGGTTCATCTGGTGGGAGCGGAGGAAGTTTGTCCATGGAGAAACTATCCAACATCCAACATGTTCGGCCTTTGCCACCTTTGACGACAAATTATAAGAGAGCTATGGAGAAGTGTAGCCTATTCAGAAAGAAGTGTGGAAGAAACCTCCATAAGGTAACCTATTAACCAATGTTGATACAAGTTTAGAGATGGAAAGTGGAAGGATAAGTGTTGTAATCAGAGATAGATTCTAGTGGGTCATTCATAGGAACTTCACACTCATATTTTGAGCATGTGGTTGATGCTCCATTGGCTGATGTAATGGCAGTAAAAAATGGTCTACTATTGGCACAACACATCAGGTACAATAGAATTATAATCCAATCAAATTATTTGGAAGTGGTTGAAACAATGTAACAAGGGTTTTTTTTGGCAGCAGCTGAGGCACCTATAAACGACATATATAATTATTTTTGGCAGGAGTTCCAGTCTATCTCTATTGAACATTATGACCGGGAATCAAACCAGGTGGCGCATATACTAGCTGGGGAAGCTATTTCTTGGAAAGTCTTGCGTATTTGGGTGGATGAACTCTCTAGTTTCATTTTAGAGAGTTTGATAAATGATCTAACCATGTTTGCAAATCAATAAAATACGCTACATGGTATTAAAAAAAACATGAGAGGCGTGGCAAGGAGAATGTAAGCCACACGGAATTGGAGAAAACTCAAAATACGTGGAGATAAAACTGTTGTCGCTTACGTATAGCGCATGATAAGATACACAGCGAGGACGTAAGCCACACGAAGGCATGGTGCACAACGATGATACAATTCATCACTAGGAAAAAAAACAATCTCCTCTTTTTTTTAAAAAAATAAAATATATATTATTAGTGTTATTATAAATTATAAATGATATAAGAGCCTTGAGACTGATAAATACAGTACTACTGTAAGACAAAAGCGAGCAGGAGGCAAACCGAGATGGGCAGAGCGGTATTCGTTCGTCTTGTTGCTCCAGCCTGCCTTCTTATCTTCTGATGTTTTTCCTCCTCAATTCTATCTCCAGCGCTTCACCCTAGCTAGAGGCTACTGTTGCCGACTTCTTTGTCCATTTGTTGGTACGGACGCACCCAGCGACATACAGGGCCTCTCAGGGTCACAGGTGGCACCACGCCACCACCACCGTGGCAGGCAGACCTGATCGCTGAACTTCGAAACTGGAAGGCTACGAGACGTTTTCATTTTCGCATCCGTGTCCATGCAGCACCTCAGATGGACCCAAAGATCACGCTGCCTCGCGAGTCGCGACTGATCGAGCATGGACCATGGATGAACCCATTCCGGCCATCTCGCCATGCGTTGCGCGCCCGCGCCGCCCGGCGGTTTTTAGTGCTGCCGCCTGCCGTGCGTGCACCGGCGGAGGGAGAGCTGTTCCCACTTCAGAAACAGGAGAAAGAGGAGATCGCGCGGGCGCCGGGATGAGGCACGCCGATCCCGTGCCGTGGCGCCACCGCCAACGGCAGCCAGCAAGTTAGAGGAATTGTTTCCGGCAGATTGTTGCACTCGTGAATTTTTTTGAATTGCAGTGCCTTTTTTTTTTTTCTCCTCCCTTCGCTCGTGTCATCAGCTTGCTTGGCACAGCTGTGGTGTGCTGCAGCACTTTTGGTGCTTTGGTGCTCCTGCTAATAATCAAGTAATCAGCCAACCGTGTTAGGGGTTTGATACTATGGGATTAAACTTTAGTCCTGTCATATAGGATATTTAGATACTAATTAGTTAAGAGTATTAAAAAACTAATTTGAAACAAATTACACATATGACAACTAATTTGAAAGACGGATTTTTAAGCATAATTAGTTCATAATCTGACAATATAGTGCTACATTAAACATATGCTAATCATGGATTAATTTAGTTTAATAGGTTTGTATTGCTAATTAATCTAATCCTGTGCAATTATAGTTTTATAATTACATCATATTTAATTCTCCTAGTTAGCATTTGAGTGATGTTCACTGGCTGAAAGTATTGTTCATTAATTTTTTTTGAGAGAAAAATATTACTAGATGACTAGCAGATTCAACAGATAAACTCAAGCGAATAGTCTCTAAACTTTAGCACGTAGATCCAAACGCCCCTTTTAGGAGTGTAGGATCACTGTCAGATAGTTTCCTCAATTTCCCTTTTTCAATGGATTTGTTTGAGCTTATCAGCCGAATCTGCTAGTCATTCAATAGTATTTTTCTCTCACAACAAATCAGCGAATAGTACTTTCAATCCTGGTTTATCAGCCAAATAAACAGGTTTTGCAGTGCCATTCTTTCTCGGTAGCGCTGAGAACAAGGTTGTGGCCCAATATCACGTTTAGTTTTTTTATAAGAATATTGTGTTCAGCTAAGAGCATCTCTACAAGTCTCTACGATCTCACTTTCTATTATCATTTAGAGAACTATTTCATAAAATTCACCGAGCTCACTCTCTAATTATCATTTAGAGAACTATTTTCATAAAAATCGCTTTCTATATCTCTTCAGTCTCCAACAACTTTTCTATCTCTTATGCGCACTCGAAAGAGTCTCGTCTTCTATTTTTGGTTAGCGAAAAGTCCGGAATAGAAGATAGCTATATTTACATAATTATTTAGACAAATTGTTGAAGGATAACTTTTTAAAATCTCTATCCCTAGCATTTAGGAAAGATTTAGAGAGTCCCTTGAAGTTGCTCTCTAAGATCTCTTTTAGTATATCATCAACACCGGCTCTTATAGCTATTTCAAATCATTTTGTATCAAACGGAATAAAATCAAATAGCTTCACTCAAGTGCTTTCAAAACCTATTGAGACAAAGGATAACTTTTTTTAGGCCCTGTTTAGATCGGAGATTAAAATTTTTTGGGTGTCATATCGGATGTGTCGGAAGGATATCGGGAGGGGTTTTTAGAAACTAATAAAAAAATAAATTACATAGCTCGTCAGGAAACTGCAAGACAAATCTATTAAGTATAATTAATCTGTCATTAGCACATGTGAGTTACTGTAGCACTTAAGGCTAATCATAGAGTAACTAGGCTTAAAAGATTGATCTCACGATTTTCAACTAAATTGTGTAATTAGTTTATTTTTTTATGTATATTTAATGTTTCATGTATGTGTCCAAAGATTCGATGGGATGGATGAAAAAATTTTAGGTGGGATACTAAACAGGGCCTTAACCGAGGGTAGTAGTTTTACTTAACTCTAACTTACCCTAGTGGGCCCCAAGGAGGACGAAGAGCCGTTTTGCCCTGCATTGAGAAAAGGACACGCACACGACACGGCCAACCGGGGTACAGGGCGTCGGGGCTGCCAGAGAAGAATTAGGCCTTGATTAGTTTATCCTAAAAATCTAAAATTTTTCAAGATTCCCCGTCACATCGAATTTTACGGCACATGTATGGAGCATTAAATATAGATAAAAATAAAAACTAATTATACAGTTTGTCTATAAATCGCGAGACGAATCTTTTAAGCCTAGTTGCTCTATGATTAGACAATATTTATCAAATAAAAACGAAAGTGCTACGTGTCGTTTTCCTAAAAAATTTTAGAACTAAACAAGGCTTTAGGCTTTAGATCAGAGAAAAAGTTACGCGGATAAGAAGAAGAAATATGTAACACCCCACGTTTTCACTATTCTTATTCATAGACCATTTATTAAAAATTACATATTTTAGAAAATAAATTAAGAAATCTATTATCACCCATACAGTGAGATAGATCATAGAGCCTCCTATAAGCTCACGTAGGTTTGTATCGCTTTGTAACCCTGTGTAGGTTTGTATCGCTTTGTAAGAGTAATAAACCCTAAGCCGACATTTTTACCTTAGTAGTAAAAATACAGGGCGTTACAAAATAGGAGAATATGAAAAAAATGAGAAGGATATTTTGGTCTTTTTATTTATTTTATGTCCACTATTAGTAGCTATTTTGCTAAACACTTTAGGGTCTGTTTTGGTTAAGGACGGTAAAGCTTACCGTCCGTCACATGGACACATATATGTAGATTATTTACGAAACTAAAAACATAGATAAAGAGTAATTTGTGAGACAAATCTTTTGACCATAATTAGTATATGATTAAACACTAATTGCTAAATAAAACGAAAATATTACGGTACCTGTTAAACTTTAATAATCCTAACAAAATAGCCTCTTATAGCAAAGCGTGCTCGATTTGTAAAGTGGAGCTATGCAGAACGCAGGCTAAGGCCTTGTTTAGTTAAAAAAAATGAAACGATAATGTAGCACTTTCATTTTTATTTGACAAACATTATCCAATTATGGAATAACTAGGCTTAAAAAATTCATCTCACGTTTTACAGACAAACTGTGTAATTAGTTTTTATTTTTATCTATATTTAATGCTCTATGCATGTGCCGCAAGATTCGATGTGACGGGTAATCTTGAAAAGTTTTGGATTTTAGGGTGAACTAAACAAGGCCTAAGCATTGTTTTAATCTTATACAGGTGTCGATAGCGAGATGATGATATATTAGCTCGGTCCATCAGACACGTTTATATATGAATAATAAAACGTGCCTACGTGCATCAGTGAGCACATGTGTACCTAAAAGCAGTATCCGATCGATCGATTACATGGTAATGAATTACGGACCAGGCTAAAGCAAACACTATCATTTTTGACGGGATAACAGATGAATCATTCATTACTGTTACCATCAGAAACACTTGAAATGTGGTCCAGATCTCCACCAAAGACGCCCCTGTCAACATTTTTTTTTACGAATTAAAAGTTGAAACACATTGACACATCACACGCTGGCAATAGCGATTCGGTCTCTGCTCAGATAGAGATGCTGTTGGGGATGCCCATGGCAGTAAGCCCCTCGCCCTTCTCGCCGGTGGCGTCCGACGTGTTGGGGTACAGCAGCATGTAGGGAACCTTCACCGGCCCGTTCC
>Ga0182004_10002329_pt1 | contig 14688 bp, 9 predicted proteins | sample Sormic07211540_1_FD_120479 | JGI IMG/M metagenome (GOLD analysis project Ga0182004, IMG submission 120479) | Endophyte microbial communities from Sorghum bicolor roots, Mead, Nebraska, USA - 072115-40_1 MetaG | ecosystem: Host-associated > Plants > Roots > Unclassified | place: USA: Nebraska...
CTTCATTTTACATCCTCCATGATCAGATTTGGGTGCTGTTTCTAGCAGCCACTGTATTGCTTGCTGATCTTTTTTATATTTTAAAGAATTCATACAAGTCTCTTAGTAATCTTACTGAAATTTTTTTCTATTTGCTTGCAGCCTCATCTGGTCCTGGGTTTAATTTCTCAAATAATCAAGGCAAGCTCTTGTCTTTTCGTACTGTTTCCTTGATATATCTGTCTTCAGTGTTGTGTTCGTTTCATGTAAAGAAACTGATTGTGCTAACATTTTGTCACAATAATACCAGATACAACTGTTGGCAGATGTTAATCTTAAAAGCACACCTCAATTAGTTGAATTGGTTGAGGACAGTAAGGTAGTATATAATATCTCTTCATTCTACTATGCTTTCAAGACTATTTCGTTCTGTCATGGGAAATAACTCACCGCCAAAGCTACGAATGCTCACTGTAGGAGATGGAGGAGCTTATGAGCTTGTCTCCTGAAAAGATTCTACTAAGGTGGATGAACTTTCAACTCAAGAAAGGAGGTTTCCAGAAAACAGTAACAAATTTTTCATCAGATATAAAAGTATGCACATTTCATTCCCACTACAGTCTTTCCCTTTTAGTTTTTATAACAAAAATACAATTGGCTTGGTTAATGTGAGTATATGACTAGTCACTGTACCTTAACTAGAAAACCCCAAAATGAATTTTTTACAATGCTGCAAAATTTCCTAGTGTTATTCAACTTGTTCCAGAACATTGTCAATAAATTTTTTACAATGCTGCAAAATCTATTATCATTACCAAACATAATTTCCCCTGCATGATGACAGTTCCAGTTCTTGAACTTTTATTTTTTCTAGCAACATTGTTTACTTGTTTAGTGATTGATGAACACTAACCTTATATCAATTTTTCTAGTTTTAATCACAGTTTAGCGCGAAGATGTTCCCTTTACCTTTGCACCTGAAAAATGCAGGATAGTGAAGCGTATGCTTGTCTACTGAATGTCCTGGCACCTGAATGCAGTGCGAAACCATCTGCGATGTCTGTAAAAGATCTACTTCATAGAGCAAGGTTAATCCTTGAGCATGCAGATAGGATGGGCTGCAAAAGATACCTGACTCCAAAAGACATAGTTGATGGTTTACCCAATCTAAATCTTGCCTTTGTGGCTCATATTTTCCAAAAAAGGTATGTATGTATTGATGTTTTACATAGGTCAATATGATGCTTAAAAACTGTGGTTAGCATGTGGTATTTGCTACAAGCTGGCTATCATCATTATATAATACAGGTTTTTCTACGGCATTATGTTTCTTCCAACTTTTCACTCACTAATATAAGTTTGTTAGGTGTCCCCAAGGAAATTTCCTAAGCCAAACATATTTTTTATTCAGATAAAAAGCAATTGCATTTTGCTTTATTGACTTGATGCAATTCATGCATAGATGTTCCTTAAATCAGATATATTATCTCTGCAAGAAGTTAAATATATGGCATTCATATCTCAACAACTAGATATGGTGCCTTGTTTAGAAATTTATAGTATGGTGAGTTAATATCTCAACTGTATGAGTATATGTTCAAAAGATCAGAAAGCAACTCTTTCCTCGTGTTGTGAATTGGAGCCTGATTACACAATGTTTGATGACAGCATCTCCATGCCATAGGACAGCATGTGGAGCACAAATCAGCAGTAACTCTTCCACATTCTAAATGATTTCGCTTTACTTGACCATTTATTGCAGAAATGGGTTGTCCAAACAAATGAAACAAGTTTCCTTTGTGGATGGACTCTCTGATGATGCTCAAGTTTCCAGGGAAGAAAGGTCATTCCGGCTGTGGATTAACAGCCTTGGAATTTCTACTTACATCAACAATGTGTTTGAGGACCTTAGAAATGGGTAGGACATACTTGTCTCCATCTTAATATGCGAAGAACAAGCTGATTCTGTCTCTTATACTTCATACTTGAGTTGTAGATGGGTTCTCCTTGAGGTAATTGACAAGATTGCTCCAGGCTCAGTTAATTGGAAGATGGCAAATCGCCCACCAATAAAATTACCATTCAGGAAAGTCGAAAATTGCAATCAAGTTTTGAAGATTGGAAAAGAACTAAAATTTTCTTTGGTGAATATCGCTGGAAATGATATTGTGCAAGGGAACAAAAAACTGATATTAGGTAAGTGGTACTTTAACCAATTACGTAGAGCATGCATCTTGGGAACATACTATCCTGTAAAAGATTATAAACCATATGTTCTTTCTGATTTTTCAATTAATTTGAGCTGAACAAATGTTCATAAACCTGAAGATAACAAATGTACACCCATGCTTGTACAAGTTTAATGTCAGTTTACAGATGCACTCATTTACATGCAACTTTTTCCACTGATCTTCTTGGAACTTTTATGCAACAATAAAAGAATTCCTATATAACAGTATGCTGACATATCATTTTCTAGAGCATGCCAAACTACTGAATTGGTTAATTAATGATGAAATTCACATTTGTCATGGTACAATTCCTATCATAAAAAATGTGGTATGCATTCAATCATTAGTTCAAGCGTTCTTTTATTATATGCCATGCATCTGGTTTAGTTGGTTTGCACACGTAGGTATAGTCCCTCCTTTGCAACTTCTGAATGGACCATATAACGAAATTGTGCATTTATCCCAGCTTTTCTGTGGCAATTGATGCGGTACAATATTCTTCAATTGCTGAAGAATCTTAGATTTCACTCAAATGGAAAAGAGATCACAGATAATGACATATTGGCATGGGCCAATAAAAAAGTAAAAGATTCTGGAAAGCACCACTCTCATATGCAAAGTTTCAAGGTACATATCAGTTAATATATTTCCTTGTGTGCATACCTAATTATTGATATTGTATCACTATTAGCAATTAAGTTGCTTGGTTGTTTATTCTTTGATAGCATATCGTATTTTAGGTTGTAGATAATGAAATATATGCAATTGACTAACTTATGTGCTTACCTATGTGGTCATAAGGTCGGTAAACTTCTGGAATTACTTTCAAAAACTTCAAATATAGCTTGACTACCTGAAGTTTACTTCTTTCCTAAATGATGACTACCACTTTTAGTTGGTTGCGTTCAATGTTAAGTACATTGTGATGATATAATGCTGATCTTGAAGGGCTAGTATTATTTACCTAATGGTACTGTCAAATCCAAGAGGACGTAAAAAGTGTGTAATAGTTTCATGTTGAAAATTTAACTACAATTATCTTGTTCTTTAATCAAATTTTCTACTTGTGGTTCATGCATCAAATTATATTTACCAATTACAGGATAAAAGCCTTTCAAGTGGTACCTTTTTCCTTGACTTACTAAGTGCTGTGGAGCCTCGAGTTGTGAATTGGAGCCTTGTGACCAAAGGAGAAAAAGGTGCATCTGTTATGCTCCTGCAGTTTTTGAATTTTCTACATATTCTCATTAACCCAATGTTTTCCCTCGTTGTGACACGGAATTATGTTCATCTCATTGATGAATGCAAAGTTTATAACCCAAAATGCTTAGCCTTTCAAGATTGTCTGAATAATTACCACCTATGGTACACCTTCCACTCGGCTCTTCTAGCATAGAAGCTATCTTTCATAGTCATTTTTGGTAGTTATACTAGCACAATGTTATGTCAAATCACCAGATTGACTAATACAAATGTTGTGGACTCATTCTCTAGAAAATGTAAGCTCCACGGAAGTAGAAGAATCAAGATGGATCGCCTTAGATACTTTTTCTTGCCAGGGTTGTTTGTATTAGCAATTCGATTCATTAGGAGGTTTGGTTTACTAGGTGTTTTTAGTTAGTTGCTTGGAAAATCAATTTACTAGCCATCCATATATATATTTGTTAGCAAAAGAATTCCAGACCCATCTAAGTGCTGCTCAGAGCCTTCATTTGGAGCATGCATATACCTCACCTCTAACCTTGCATCCACATCTATTCAACCAAAACAGTTGGGTGTATGAAATTCTCTTCTACCAGTGTATATTTGTTACATCTTGTTTCCTGAAAATTTCAAATTTATTTCTGTATAGATGAAGAGAAGCAAATGAACGCGTCATACATCATTTCGGTGGCTAGGAAGCTTGGTTGCTCCATTTTCTTGTTGCCAGAAGATATATTGGAGGTAATAATTTGGGGCCTGTTTAGTTCCCCCATCCATGCCAAAACTTTACACCCCAAAACTTTTGGCCATAAACTGACATGCAATCTTTACAGCTAGGTGTTTAGATGCACCAAAAGTTTTTGTAAAATGGAGGGTGTAGTGGGTGTCAGGCTCGAACCCCAATGCAAAATGACAAGTTTTGGGACTCTTGGCTCCCAAATGCCAAAACTTTACATGCCCATTTTTTTTGTAAACTGTGGAAGGGGTGTTTAGATCCATTTTGCAAAAAAGTGACCAAAAGCCCAAATCTTTTGGCATTTTGGGAGGAACTAAACAGGCCCTTAATCGAGTAAATTTAATCTGTTATGTTCTACCGTACCCTACAATTATGGATGTTTCTCATGAATTATTGTCAATATCATCAACCAATGCTTACCCTAAAATATCCATTTGCATTCAGTTTTGTTGGTGTAATGCTTACTCTAAAACATCCATTTGCATTTACTGCACCTTAATCTCAGCAAACTCAGGGCAGTTAGTGTCATCCCAAATTCAGACCACATAGTGTTATCCCAAATTCAGTTACAGTCGTTGGTATTATCCAGAATTTAGGCTGTTTACAGATTCAGCTATAAAATACCCTTATTTCCCTTGTGATCTAAACTTAGTTACAATCTATAGTATTTTTATGTTTTATTTCTCTCAGGTGAACCAGAAGATGATGCTAACTCTGACAGCAAGCATCATGTACTGGTATTTGAAAAGGCCAACATCACATTCATTGGACTCTGAAAATGGGAGTTCATGTGAGACAACCTCCATCACAACTTCAGATGATTCTGCATCTGAATCATCGATTGATGACAATACAACCAGATAAAAGTGCAGGATCATGAAGATAAATGATATGACCTGTGTTTTTGAAAACTTGGGATACTCATACCAGTGCAGCATCGGTTGTGTTCTTGATTGTTTGCTGTAATTTTAAGGGCAAATGCATTCAAGACAGAGGGAAGGGAGGTTAAGAGCTATGGTGTTCATTTGTGAGGTTTATTAGTGTGAAAGCTTGATTGGTGAAAGATGTGTGACATCCTGTAAATATTGATACAGGTAGCTATATCTGTAACATCATATAGTGACAGTGGATTGTCCAAAATCCACATAGCTTGATTTGCTCTTTGGGCATTTTTTTTTTTTGCAACATGTCAAGATAGGTAGAACAATTTGAGTTGTAGTGTACAATAAATCAGTGTCCTAATTAGGATGTTAAAACTTTTAGGAGCATGTTCCTTGAATAGAAAAAAGAATTTTAGGAACATGTGAGGTGTCATACCTATACATATAGACTTCTATAAATAGTCAATTAATGTTATGGACTAACTACAACATTTTGAGTGAACAGTGCTTAAATCACTCGATTCCGATTTATGACCTTTACTTGTGACTAAGAGAGTTTGGTTTTGGCTTGATTTGATGTGGTATTCTCAGTGGGATTCTTGCATCCTCCTCAATGGTGTTCCTAAGGATATCACTTACCATTGAAAGCATCTAGGCCCTAACTATGATTTTGGTGATTAATGATAATGTTTATGGACTAATAAATGTATTTGAGAAGTGGTCCACGTGGATAATTGAACTGCATTGGATATCATGTGCCTGGATTTGGAAAACATGATGACTACTTGCCTAGCTCAAGGCAAAGGTATAATGATAGTCTTACTATTAAGAGGGATCTTGTAATGCCATTTTTAAACTGCATGGACCTAGATGAAAGAAAACAGATTAAAAGGAATTAAGAGCATCTCCAAGAGACTCTTTATTCTTCCTAAATGCTATGAGTAGAGATTGTAGTGAAAAACTACCTTCCAACAACTTATCTAAGTGGTTATCCAATAGCCATCTTATATTTTGGATTTTTCGCTACCTATATATATAAGATGAGAATGGCTCTCTAATGTGCGTACGAGATATAGAAAAACTGTTGGAGAATGAAAAGATATAAAAAATAATTTTTTATGCAAATGACTCCAAATGGTGATTTAGAGAGTGAAATTTAGAAAGGTTCTTGGAGATGCTTTTATTTTGAATAAAAATGGAGTGTGGGTTGATATTATCTATAAAATTGAGGGGGTTATCAACAAAAAAAGGTGTGGCAGGTGTCCTCAGGTTGTCGGTTGACGTGGCACTACATGGCTACATGTGATGGGCTGGTCCACAAGACTGTCGTGAGCCGGTCACCCTCTCGGGGAGAGTCCATCACTAGGCCATCTCCTAGCAAAGAATTTGATGACGCTAGACCAACCATCTCTGCGTGATTGAGAGAAACATCCACCAAGGAGGGATGGGATAACCATAATCACCTACGACAACACCTGAAGTCAAGCCCTCATGTGCGAACTCCGCCTTATTGCACATGGGTTCAATCAAAGGACCCTTAGGCATAGACAGGCAGGATGATGTACCTACACCTAACGTGCTATGGCATCGTCAATCATGGCGTTGAACAAGACATTCGCCTGAGCCTCTATCGGAATCACCACCTTCGAGGTATCATCTTCGTGCATCAAAATGACCACTGGTGGGGTTTGGGTCGTGCTAATGACCATCATCACCTAAGGCGGCTCCGATATTTTTATCGAGGTATCGAGAAGCATGCAGGCTTCCCCTAATCCTCATTGTAGCCCCTCACAAGTCACAAGGGCTAAGCTTCCAGTAGGTAGGTAATTCTGTGGATAGCCTTTGAACCTTCCCCACGCTCAAGTGGGTCTTTGAGATGACCTCTCTTAGACGGCACCTCGCCATCTTCACTATCGAGCTTCTGACCAAACTTCTGTTGATCTCGTTCTCTCCAGTACACAGTGGTGGCAAATATTTTATCATGATAATTATAGTCTCTCACAAGTAAAAAGACTAAAGAGTGGACACTTTTTGGTGCAGCAATTGTCTTTCGTCCGTCTGTCACCCTATCCATGCGATCCCACCTCCCCTGTCCAGCGGACGAGTGAGAAAAGGAAAGGAGTCGAGCTAGAAAAGGAAAGAAAATAATTTTGTCCGCCAATCACTCCATCCACTGCATGCTATCAGCGCGAGACGCTGCCTTCGCCGCATGACCTGTGACTATAAGAAAGGAAGGAATTATCATGATAAAGGAAGGAATTACTATGAAAAAGGAAGGTATCGCTGCCTATCATACTCACTTAAAGGAGATTTTCCGCACCGCAGATTCAGACGACGACGACGCGTTCACCTTCCTCATCCATGCCGACCTCTCCCTACACAACGAGGACAGTCGGCGGTCGCTACCCCCTCGACGTCACCACCGCTACCGGCCATCCTCGAGCGCCCAGAGGTCGCGGGCAGAGCGGAGGATGCGAGGTAGCGCGAGATCCACTCCGCCCGAGCCGCTGGAGCCGTGGCCTCCATCACCATCGCTGCCCTGCTCGCACTCGCCTCCGTCTCCGAATCTGAATCCCACCACAAGGTGCGTTCCTCCGTTCCTCATGACCCTACCATGCGGACATTTGACGCTCCATTCAAGCCCCTGCGATATGCCGGCTAACTTGCGTAGCTGAGAATTCAAAGCGAACGAGGGAGAAAATGGCGTTGCTGGCTCGGCAATCACCACGTCATGTGCTGTGGGTGCAGTGTGCTATGTTACAAAGAATTTCTGCCTCCCAGTTTGTTCTCTTGGACCAGTGGCCTAGATTGAAGAATCCCTTTCCGGTGCGATATCCATTATCCCGTGATGGCGGGCGCTGCTTGCCTGTTTTCACACGCGTTCAGGCTTCAGACACGCAACATGACATTCAGCTAGGTCACCGTTTTAAATGTGCAGATTAGGCAAATGGCAATGGCACTATGTCAGGATTAGCAGCTACTCTGGCTGGAAGCACAAGGAAAGCCTTGCGGTGCTGCTCTGAAAAATCTGAATCTTGTCCAACAAACTCACTGGCCAAGAAGATTTCTGCACATGCTGCTGCTTCCCCATGGTTTGACACGGAGCCACAAAACTCCACCCTTTCAGTTTTTGGATTTTGGAGGCTGCAAGAATTTATCAGATAAACATTCTACTGACAGATCATAGTGGCAAATATCTTGTCTTCTACTGTTAAGTTGAGGTGACTGATGAATGAACTTATTTCATTGTTCAAAATAAAACTCAAAGTTCAAGCTTTGGTAGTCTGTTACAAAAATCCAAATAATATGCTGCCATTTCTTTTGACGCCATTTAGTTTTGTAGCATAATTCAGCACATGCACGGTTGATCTGATATTTCCAAGCTCTAGAATGATGGGTGAACGTATTTATTTTAGGAACATATAGATCTAGGAATGCTTGGTCACACGAATGGCTTGCAGATCCTTCGTACCTGTTTTTTTTTTTTTGACCATACACACTTGGAAACAAAACTAAAAAGCTATTGTGTTACTGTGGTATTCTCATGTTACCTACACGAGAGACTAAGGTAGAAACTCTGAAACAAAGTTAATTTAATTTTTTAGTAGTGACTTGGTAGGTCCCCATAATATTTTAGTAGCTTAGATACACAGATAGCTATTGATCGTCACTTGATTATAACTGATGCAACTAGCAGTAGTTTATTAACCAACGGCCCACCCTAACTTAAGCTAATTGGTTATTTGTTTTCGGATATGATCTAACTACATTTGTGTACATATATTATGCCAGCTAACTTTGACCATTTTTAGAGATTAATTTCTAACTGAAACTAGGGATTAATTTTGCGCCCAATTTCAGAATGTATGCAAAATAATAAAGGTTGTACACCACTTGAAGACTTGACAAACACCCATTCCAGTTTAAGAGAAAGTAGTTTCCTATCAGATTGACCTTCGTCATAACAAGAATATAAGAATTTGTCAAATAGAAAATGGTAAGGAGAAGAAGACCCAATAATAGATGGAACTGTCACGAAAAATATTGTATAAGGAGGTTCTAATGCCATAGCGAGGTAATAGAATATTAATAACGGATACAATGCATTATTTATTCAATTTATATTAATGTACAAATATTATTTCACTAACGCCATATTTGTTACTATTCCTAGGTATATTTAAACGGTTTATCAGACTATATGGAGATGTTGTATACACACTACATGCCAACTGGAAAAGTCTATACACAATAGAGTTTGTGAGCCTGCGATACCGTGATCTCTGTGACCGTGTTAATTTCATGAACTTTACTTTTTTAGATTAAATGTCACTTTAATATCATTATTTAATTAGTATTATTATCTTATCGTGTGATCTGAGTGTTCTTAATAATATTCTTATCTTATCGTGTGATCTGTGTGGTTTTAAGTATAAAAGTTTAGCTGCCCCGTAGCAACGCACGGGCATCATACCTAGTTATTAATAAAATACAACATGTTAATTAGCACCACTATTATTCTAATTAACACACCAATCAAAATCTATATCTATATATCTTATAATCTTAAAACATATCTCAACATACAATAAGCAATCCACATCATCAACTCACTAGCACATAATTATGACACATGTCTATTCATCAAATACATCTAGGTTAACAAGCCACTCATCTATTAACATGCATTTATTTATCCATGGCAGCATAGCATGCTATTAACTAAAATTTTAGTGAATGCTATGGTATGCTCATGTGGACAGATAAACACATGCTAGTGGATTATGCGGTTACTAATGTGGATAGCTTGCATAAATGATATGTATCATAATTGTATGTTCTAGTGGATTGTTGTATGTTGAGATATAATTCTATTGAGGTTGAGGATTATAAGATACTAGAAGCATAGCGTGTTGCTACGGGAATTGTGAGCATACCATCGGTTGGCCTTCATTCACGCTGCCATATATAGAATTAAACATCATAAAGTTAGATTGCCCCACGAATCAAATTACATCCATAATCTCATCTTGTGTGGTCCAAACACAGAAGAAGTCTGGATCGTGGTGAGGGGCGATCGGCCATGGCCCATGGGTCCCGAGTATGGCCTAAACTAGAACGGATTAATTAGGCTTAATGAATTCACCTCGTAGTTTCTAAATGAGCTATATAATTTGTTTTTTTAGTATTTAAATACTCATTTCAACATCTTATAAAATATCCAATGTCCAATGTGACACTCAAAACTTTTCACTCTCTTACTTTAGGGCCTGTTTGGTTTGCCCTGTTAAAGTTTACCGCCGGTCACATTGAATATTTGAACACATGCATGGAGTACTAAATATAGACTATTTACGAAACTAAAAACACAGTTGGAGAGTAATTTGAGAGACGAATGTTTTAAACATAATTAGTCTATAATTATATAATAATTATCAAATAAGACGAAACTATTAGAGTACCTGTTAAACTTTAACACCCGAATCAAACACCTCCTAAACAATGCCCAGGTCTCGATCCTGGTGGTTGGTGGCCGGCAAACATGCCACGTTAGTTCAAAAAAATTCACAAAATGAACACTGTAGCTAAAATTTTGCAAAAAAAAACATTTGTATTTGACAAATATTTTCCAATCATAGACTAACTAGATTTAAAAGATTTGTCTTACAAATTAAAGACAACCTGTGCAATTTGTTATTATTTTTATATAAATTTAATACTTGATGCATACGCCGCAAAATTTGGTGTGACGGGAATCTGGATTTTTTTGCAAAATTTTTTAGGGCCTTGTTTAGTTCCTTTTTTTTTGGATTTCGGTACTGTAGCACTTTCGTTTTTATTTGACAAACATTGTCCTATCATGAACTAACTATGCTCAAAAAATTTATTTCGTAATTTATAGGCAAACTATGCAATTAGTTTTTATTTTTGTCTATATTTAATATTCCATCCATATGTCGGAAAATTCGATGTGACTGAGAATTTTAAAAGTTTTTAAATTTTAGGGCTAACAAGGCCTTAGGAACTAGTACTACCTACGTGTGAAAAAGCTGACAACGGCTACCTGTGGCATGGCGCGCTGGCCCCTTCGTTAGCGTGGTCCGGACTCCGGACACTGCGGCCTTGTTTTAGTTTAGAAAAATTTTTGGATTTCGTTACTGTAGTATTTTCGTTTTTATTTGACAAATATTGTCTAATTATAAACTAACTATGATCAAAAGATTCGTCTAGCGATTTACAGACAAACTGTGTAATTAGTTTTTATTTTCGTCTATATTTAATACTTCATATATGTGCCACAAGATTCGATGTGACGTAGAATCTTGAAAATTTTTTGGATTTTGGGGTGAACTAAGGCCTTGTTTAGTTCGCAAAAATTTTCAAAATTCTCCATCACATCGAATCTTTGGCCGTATGCATGGAGCATTAAATATAGATGAAAATAAAAACTAATTGCACAGTTTACCTGTAATTTGTGATATGAATCTTTTGAGCCTAGTTACTCTGTGATTGGATAATATTTATCAAATAAAAACGAAAATACTAACGTAACAAAAAAACCAAAATTTTTACAAACTAAACGAGGCCTAAACAAGGCCTGCTGGCCCGGCCCTGCCTTTAGCGGTGGCCAACTGCCCATTGCCCAAGGAGAACGGTTGCCAATCCACTGGCAGTATCACCCATTGATCGACGATTTCCCTTCGTGAACAAGAACAACCCCACTCCCAAAAAAAAAGGACTGCCATTTTCTGTACAGCCGTGCCGTGCCTCACAGATGTACTACCCCGGCATGTGTGGGGAGAGCCGACCATAGACAGAGACTCATCGATACCTTTAATGGTCATTGCTGTACGATACCCTACCGTTGGGAGTTGGGAATAATTTGTTCCACCCACTAATTAACTATGCCGCAGCCGTACGACAACAACGGACTAATCATGATCACTCCTAGTGCTAGACTGCTACGCCAGAAATATTTTAACGCGTGCCAAACACAAACACACAATTATGCATGGACTGACACCTGTACTCCGAGTCTTAACACTAGACTAGTGCCCGCGCGCAAGCTGTACGATTGGACACACCCTCATGCGGTCATGCCTGCTTGCTTTTGATATTTCCGTGCATGCGTGGACAAGGGCCAAGCGGCCAACCTAGACCGGCATTTTCCTATCGAAATTGTCCCAGTGCCAAAATAGTTCCCATGAAACTTGCACATACAGGTTTTTGTTAGAAACAGATTCTACCACTACGTGAAAAATAATTTATAGGAACAAGGTCATTTTTCTTTAAGGGCTGCTCGGGTTGGAGGCGCCCCTGCCATGGGCGTCCTCAGGCCTCAGTAGATCAACTGGCCCTACACATGGCACAACAGGGGTGTCTAGCATGGAAAAAATAGCCCGCTATTTTTGCCGCTATAGTTCGAAATAGCTTGAAAAAATTATGCCGTTATTTGCGTTTATGGTTGAGCTTTGTATTCCAAGCCTTTAATTGAAGTTTTAATGGTTGGTTAGTGAGTAATTTGAGTTTTGCTTTTCTCTCTCTTTCATAATGCTTGAGCTTTGTATGTAGCAAATTAGACTCTAGTTTCGAAGCTCTTAGTGTAAATTAGTTAGAGATATAAGCCTGCACCCTTTCTTAGTCCATCTTATTTGATTTTAGTGAAGATTACACCTTATTTTCATGTACGTTTCGTCTAGTTCTAGATCTAAGGTTTGTTTTTTATTTTATAATTTATGTTTCATGAAATTGGAATAGAGTTGGCATGAAAGGTAGTGGGTAAAATAATAATTGTTGCTAACTGTTCTCTTTGAAATTGTATATATTTTCCATTTAATATATATATTCTTGTTTAAATATTTATGTATAATAGTCAATTAATTAATTATCCTCTAACATTAATTAGACAATTAATCACTGAAGAATAAGTGTGATTTTTTAATCTATAGCTAAAACTTGCAACTAGTTTTTCTGCCTCATAGTAACTCCAAATGTGAGGATTCTTTTTTATTTTTTTTTCTAAAATCAAGCTCTATCATTTATTAGTCAATTTTGCTAGTGAGTAATTAGAGTTTTGTTTTTCTCTCTTTCATGGTGCTTGAGCTTTGTATGAAGCAAACTAGACCCTAGTTTTCAAGCTATTAGTGTAGATTAGTTATAGAAATGAGGTTACACCCTTTATTGGTCGATTTTCCTTGATTTTAGTGGAGGATTACACCCTAGTTTCATGTAGATCTAGTTCTAGATCTAGGGTTTGTTTTTTACTTTGTAATTTATGTTTCTAAAATTGGAATGAAGTCGGCATGAAAGGTAGTGAATTAATTATTAATTGTTATTAATTGTTGTCTTTGAAATTATTTATTTTAACCAATTAATATATATTTAAAAATATTTATGCACTAATAGATAATTAGTTAATTATCTTCTACCATGGTGTGTATTTGAAGTATATACAATTTTTCTCGAGTAATTAATTATTAATTTGAATTCTTTAATATATTTTCTTTGGTTGTTTTATTTCTCTAAGATGGACTATAGCAACAAATTTTAATTACCCCAAGCAGTGGAAACTAGATTACAAAGAACTAGCCGCTGGAAAGACAGTTGTGGAGAAAGAGGCTATCTGAGAGAAGCAAATAAGGAAAGAGGCCATTAAGGTTGCAGCATGCATTGCCCTAGCTTTAAAAAATCTCCAACATAAAGTTCAACTTTGTTTGATGCACAAAAGCTTATATGTTTCTTCTATGATTAAATTCATGCATCAACCACTGGATTTGTATAGGTGTCACGGTTGAACTAAGCATGGCATGGGTCTATGATTCAGCAGATTTTGAACTAGCGACATACAAAGACTTCATATCAATTCTCAAGACATACATATTGTTAGCACAAAAAATGGTCTTCATGTAACCCGAAGGCACTTAGAGACCGTCCAGAAGCTAGAGTTCTTAATCTTCTGAGCCTCAACACACGAGCCGAGTCTGGTGACTTGGGTCTATAGCGTGCTAGTTAATTTGACATGCAATTGACAAGGATAAAAGTAAATGTCAAATTATGGAAGCTGTTGGTTGCTGCCAGATAGTTCAAAAAAATATGGCTTAAAATAGCCATTGATCAGAAGAAATTGACTAAAAAATCAACTCCTAACAAAAATGAGATAATGACAAGATAATTATGATATTTATTACTCGTTAATCTATCATAATGATGTATCATAAATTAATTTATTTAAGTATTCTTCAAAGCAAATTGTATGATCGTACTATGAGCGAGAACAACTAGATCGACTAATTAGTCGATAGGAGGTTTATACGAGAAAAGATAGCTTACACGTATTTATTATTTTCATCTATTAAATATAATAACTTACTAAGACTGGTCTAAAGGCATGCGTTCTTAACAAGTTATTTTTATAAATGCATTAAATTTATATTCACCTGATCTAAAGGCCAGCGGGTTTCAATAAATTCAACACACATTATTAATCTTATCTATCTATAACTCTTATAATCCTAAACCCCACTAAATATTTCTGTAAGCATGCAAGCTATCCACCTAAGCAATGCACTACCATATTGAGTTAAAATCCACTAAGTAAAACCTCAATAACTATTTATCTCAACATGCAATGTGCTACCACATATATACAATTAAAATC
>Ga0182004_10002330_pt1 | contig 14687 bp, 16 predicted proteins | sample Sormic07211540_1_FD_120479 | JGI IMG/M metagenome (GOLD analysis project Ga0182004, IMG submission 120479) | Endophyte microbial communities from Sorghum bicolor roots, Mead, Nebraska, USA - 072115-40_1 MetaG | ecosystem: Host-associated > Plants > Roots > Unclassified | place: USA: Nebraska...
CAGCACAAAGGAGACACCTTATTCAGTGACTCGAAATTGAAACACGTCACTAATGTAAGAGCAGTGACGCAGATAAACTGAACAAGTCACTAGTTGGGAGTCGTCCGTGGCCAACAGAGAAAACGCGTGACGCGTTCACAGCAACACGAGTCGCTGGTAAAGGAGGATTGTTGGCAGTGACGCGCTTCAGCAACACGAGTCTCATGTCGCCCTTCACGGACCCGAAAAAATGATAAAATCCTGTTAAATGGAAACTGAAATCTGACACCCCTTCCCTTCCCTGTGTTTCTTCTCGGGCTATCACCCTTTCTGCCTTCTCTCAGCTCTGCGAGACCATCCACCGCCGCTGCCGCCGCCGCTGCTGCCCTCCTCCGCCGTCGCCATTGCCACCGCCCTCCTCCTCCTCCTCCCTCCCGCCATTTCCCTTCCCCTAACCTGGATTTCCGCACACGTGTACCACTCATCTCTTCCAAACCCTACCTCCCTGCTCGTTGCGGATCTAGCGGCGCGGGCTGTGGGGGGAGTGGATTGTGTCCCCATCGTGGGTGCCATGGCCCGCATGGGGAGCCTCCATGGATTTGAGCGACATCAAGGTGTCCCCCGCTCTTTGCCCCATCTCCTCAGATCGGCTTCCTGTACAGGCGGAGAGGTCGAGCACGGTGTCAGGCGCTTTTGGTGACAAGGTTCCTTCTCCATCTGTATCGCCAAGGGCCGCTCAGCATCTTCGGTAAGCTCGGCAGGCTTGCCAAGCCATGCATCCTCTCTCTCACGGTGAGTGCTCCCCTCTCTCTCCTCTACAAAAAAAATTTAGCAACCTCCTACTCGCACGTATCATCCTCTACCACTGCACCTCTTTGTCACTTGTGTCAAGCCATTTCAGTTCACCACATATTATACTAAACCGAGTGTAAATTGATTGTTTGAGGTACTAAATGATTTCAAATCAAAAGGTTGACATCTAAGAAGTTTTATAAATTTTTTAGATCTTCAACCTTTATTTAGGTAGTTTCTCCATCCGAGGTCGTTTATAAAATTTAAATTTTAATTTGAGAAAATTAAAATAAGTTTTGTATGACAAGATGATTTCAAATCAAAAGGTTAACTTTTTGAAATCTATAGTTTTTGTTTTGGTGGTTTTTCCATCTGAGGTTGCTTGAAAAATTAGAATTTTAAAATTTTGAAATTCAAACATAGTTTTGCATGATAAGATGATTTCAAATCAAAAGGTTTCCAACTACAAAGTTTCATAACTTCACAAAATCTACAAAATTTATTTTGGTTGTTTCTCCATCCGAGGTCGTTTGAAAAATTCAAATTTCAAATTAGCTAAATTCAAACATTGTTTTCCTCGACAAAATGAATTCAAACGAAAAAGTTGCCAGCTATAAGATTCTATAACTTCTCAAGATCTACAAAAATTATTTTCGTCATTTGGTCAAATTTTTATCCGACATGGTGGTTCTAACATCGATCACAAATCTTATATATCTCTATTGTGGTTTATGTTGTTTCATAAACTACAAGAGAGATATGTAAGATTTGTGAACTACTTTCACTTTATCATATGGAAAATGAGCAAAACAAAAATTGTACATCTTGATGAACAATATAACTTTTATGTTCATGACTTCTTCAGCCGAAATCGTTGATGTTTCAAAATATTGTTCGAAGTTGTCATTTTTTAAATTCCAATTTTGAAATATACACAAGAAAAGATAATCAAAAGAATAGCAGTAAAAACTTAATATCTTGAGAGACCATAATTTTAGAAAAAATAGAAAAAAAAGTCCCATCACATTTGGAGTTAGTATGAGGGAGAAAGAATAATTACAAGTTTTAGCCACACATTAAAAAGAGGAATAAGTGTTCATCAACAATTTGAAATTAAATTTCAAATAGTACTTTGAAGCATCAAATGAATTCAAATAGAAAAGTTGTTAACAACAAAGATTCATAAATTTTTAAGATCTTCAACTTTTATTTTGGCCATTTCTTCATCCGAAGTCACTTTGAAAAAATTGAATTTTAGTGCTTTACTTTAAATATTCAGGGTCCATTTCTAGGGGTGTCTCAATATAGAGCCTCCCCAACAAATCATTTTATAGGGGCAGCTAGATATTGAGCCTGCGAACACAAGGTTGAAATGTGCCCTTGTGGTTCGATTTCTATGAGTGATTGTCAACATGATCCACGGAGGTTGAGTTGGTGACTAACTATTGGCGTGAGTTAGGTATGCAAGATGTCTCTTGGCTTGTGGTGTACAGGTGTAGAACTTGGAGGCGATGGTCGATGGTGAGGTGAAGGTTAAGTAGAGACGTGTCATGTTGATAGACCTAGAGCGGTGAAAGGCAGGCGTGAGGCTTGGACCAAGGGACTAGGAGGCCAGTGACCAGCCACGATGGCTGACATCTAGGACATCGACAAGTGCAAGTGTACATGGGAGTGACCGTGTTGATCGAGTCAAGACGGCGAACGTGCGAGTCGAGGACGGTGGTGACACATATCGAGCTGCTGGAAATGCGTATGGAGTACACTACTCGGGGCCCAAAACCATCGTGGCGGGTTTTGCGGGTTTGGGCCTCAAAACTCGGGAAGAGGTTCCGAGGAGGAATGGAACAATCGTGGCGGCATCTAGGAGTTCGTGTCGAAGCGAAGCTACCTCATGAAGGGCGTGGTGGCCGTCGGATGTAGGTTATGTTGAGTTGGACTAGAATGCCCCTATCCGTAGCTAATTCATACTAAAATATCTAGGGGCAATTGGGGAATGTGTAATAGGAATATAAATAAGCGATGGCAGCCCCCAACCCATCTTACCTCTTCGAGTTTCATTTTCCATCATCCATTTTAGGTTTTCCCCTCCTCAAGTCTTCTTGAGTGGGAGAGGTCCACAATTTGAGAGAATTGTGTATGAACTCGTTTTGGCAGCGGGAAGGATGGCCCTAACCACCTTGTGTCCTCCGAGATTCAGTTTGTGAATTGTGTTCTTTGTGTTCTTCGAGTTCTTCCTGAATTCCTTTTTGCCCCTTTCTTCGGAGGCTTGATTCTTCAATTTGAGACCATTTTGATCCATTTTTGTTGCTTTGATTTGATCTATGACATGAGTTGAGACTTTCCACCGAAGGAATTTAACTAACTCCTCACGAGATCGCAGATCACATCGAATCGTGGTCTAGTGTTAGAACACAGTTGTTCTTCGGGTTTTTGAGATTTCTCGTTGATTGGCTTGAAATTGGGCGATGATCTTCTTGGAGTAGCCAACTATGTGTTAAACCTCTCTGTAAAGTTTCAAGTGAATCCGAGTTGATTTGGTCGAGTTTTGGGCTTCAAATCGATTGAAATCTGCTCGAGAATACCAGACGCGTCCGATCTCAGTACCAGACGTATCCGGTATTTTTATCCTTTGATTTTCGAGCTCAAATTTGGTGGAGACCTCCTCTGTGTGTCTAGAAGCTATGGTTAAAATTTCATAGTTTTTGGACACCAGTCGATATGATTTTTTATTTTTCTCCCAAGATTGCTCTGTGCTAAAATATCAGATGTGTCCAGTACCAATACCAGACGTGTCCGGTATTCTTGAACTTGGAATTTTGAGCTGCAATTTTGTTGACACATTCCCCTGGTTGCCTAGAATCTATGGTTAAAATTTCACAATTTTTGGACACCGTTTTTTAGGGTTTTTGATTTTTTTTCCAAAGATTGCTTGGTGCTGATTCAGCATAGCGGACGTGTCCGGTATTTGCTGATTGCACTCAGTTCGGCAGCACCGCTTTGCTCGTTTGAGGTCCGTTCTTGGTTCCATCTTTTGCAATGGGTTTCTACCATTTCAAGGAACTTATCTAGATACTCTTTGTCACAAGTTGACTTGGGTAGTTTAGATTCGAGAGCTCATTTCTCTTTAATAGGAGTTGAGTATCTCTTCTTCTCTCAATTGATTCGGGAAAGTGATTTTGGGATAGCGGTCGAAAGTTTCACAAGAAATTTAAGGCTCCCATTCATGCCCCCTTTGGTCGCCGTTTCTGGTTCTTTAATTGGTATCGGAGCTAGTTAAGGATCATTCCACCTTAATCGGTGTGTGATCCACGATGGCGACATGGAGCATGGTTTTGGTAAACCGCCATTTTTCGATGGGACCAACTATCCCTATTGAAAGATTCACATGTCCGCGCATCTCCAGAGGATTGATTGGCTTAGCTGAGAAATTTTTTAGGATGCTATATTTTTTGTGCTTGAACACCATGCTCGAATCACATAAGATAAAAAAGATCAGCACAACGCGAATAGCAGAGCAAGAGTTGTTCTTTTCTCGAGTCTTTCGCTTTCTGAAATCGAGCGTGTCTCTGACTGTACTACAGCTCGAGAGATCTGGGTGAAGCTTGAGAGCTATCACGAGGATACAGCCCATGTCAAAACTAGACTCTATGAGACATACAAGAGAAAGTATGAGAATTTCACTTAGCTTGATGGCGAGCCTATCGATGCCATGTTTTCTCGCTTTCAAACGATCATCAACAAGATGCAAGCAAACAAGGCTTAGTTACCTTATGATGATCATGAGAGGGCTCTCAAGCTTCTATATGCTCTGGATTGAAAGGTATGGGATGTGAAGTTATCCGCTATCATCAAGTCTTCAAACTATGACATCATCACTGTGGACGAGCTTTTCAGCAAGCTCAAGTCCACCGAGATCGACTACCAGACCCAAGCTAAGCTTAAGAATCCCTCTGCACCAACTATGTCTTTGGTCTTAGGTAATGGTTCAAGTTCTTTAGCTAACCCTTCACAAATGTCGTTTGCCTTGTCTTCTTTGGTGTTTGTCTCAGAGGAGTAGCTGGAGAACCTTGGGGATGATGAGATGGCATTGATCATCAGCTGGTTCTCACGGTTTCAAAACAACCGCTTGAACCACCGATGTGGTGGTGGTCCAAAGGATGGATGCTTTGGGTGTGGAAACCCAAACCACTTTATCGCCCACTGCCCCAAGAAGAACAAGCCTTCCTTTGACATGTATGACTCTGGCAAGCACAACTACAACTCCAGCAAGCACAAGTCGAAGAAGAGATTCGACAAGGAGGCGCTCAAGAAGATGTACCACAAGAAGGCCAAGGCCCAAGAGCATGCCTTCCTTGCTTCCCTCACCGACCTCGACAACGACTTCGGTGATGACCGCTCCTATTCTCCCTCATCTGACAATGAGACCGAGAGGAAGATGGAGAAGAAGCTGACCAGTCTTTGCTTGATCACCGACTCCCCTCACGGAGGCTCCTACACCATGGCGATTGATGAAGAGGTGAAGGCCAGCAAGGACGAGGTCTCCTTCGATGATGACACCTCTGAGTTATCCCCTTCTGTCGATGACCTTATTGTTTAGCTTGATAGCATGAATGTCATCTTGATTAGTCAAGATAAGTTGCTCAAGCATGTTGCTCGTGAGAGGAAAGAGTTTAAGGACAAAATAGAGTCAGCACTTAAGGAGCTTGTGGCCGCTAAGAAGTGTGTTGTGGTTGTATTATATGAAGTAGAGTGCGATGAGTGTGTTGTTCATATGTCTAACTTCTTTGAATTGCAATCTAAGTATGCTTATTTGGTTGATGAGTATGGTGAGCTGACGGCTAGGCCTATCTTATTGGGTGCATGCAAGTCCTACTCGGGCTTGCAATCTAATCTAGTAGAGAAAAATGTCAAGATCTCTATCCTTGAGAAGGCCAGTTCAGATAGTACCATTGCTAAGTGTGAATGTTGTGAGAGCTTAGTGCTAGAGCTTGAGTCCTGTAGGCATGACAAGATGAGATCCGAGGAAGACAACACATACCTTCGGTCCATCTTGAGGTGGGTGTCTAGTAGTGAGCCATAGTTGGGCATGATGATGATCCAGTTTAGGTGGGGAACTGGCACATTGGGTGTAGGCTTTGCTATTGGTGGGAAGGGTGGAAATCTTTATGGCAAGATTGGTGAGTTTAGTGGTTTGAACCCAAGTGAGAAACCATCCACTACTCCCAAGTTGATCAAGTTCACTCCACTTGAGCCTACCAAACCCACTATCAAAGATGGAGTGTATGAAGAACCTCCAAAAGCTCCACCTCAGAAACAAGTGTGGATTCCAAAACCTATCCATCTTAGGAATCCATTTGACACTCTACCCAACATCTCTGAGGATCCCCTTCCTAAAGCCAAGAAGCCACAAAGAGTGAACCATACCCACAAGAGAGTGAGCCAACAACCACCTAAGAGAGAGGTGAGGTATCACTGTGAGTATTGCCATAGGGATGGTCACCTTGTTGAGTTTTGCTTTAAGAGGAAGAGAGATGAGCAGCAAGAGTACGATTTAAACAAACGGAATATGTATCGCCCGCCCCATGCCTAGAGGTGCAATTCCTCAAGGTGCTAGGCCTCAGTTTGTGAGACCACACGGTGGTCATGCCTAGCATGGTTCAGGTCGTGATCAATATGACTTTGAACCTCATGACGGTGGCTTTGCTTCTTAGTCCCACAGCTCTAGCGAACCATGTTTTCCCTTTTATGGTGATCACTTTCCTCAAATTGGACATGCTATGCTTGGTGTTTTTCCTGACACTTTTCTAGGGCAAATGAGCCAACACTGGTATCCTTCATAGTTTACTGACCCCAGTGTTGCACCATTTGCTCACCCCATGTCTTTCTATTGATGCAGATCAAAGGCCTAGAGAACATGTGGCTTGTGTCTAGAAGCTATGGTCAAAATTTCATAATGTTTGGACACTGTTTGATAGTGTTTTTTATTTTTCTCCCAAGATCGCTCTATGCTAAAATATCAAACGCGTCCAGTAGCAGTACCAGACGTGTCCGGTATTCTTGACCTTGGAATTTTGTGCTGAAGCTTTGTGGAGACATTCCCCTGGGTGTATGGTTAAAATTTCACAATTTTTGGATACCGTTTGGTAGGGTTTTTTTATTTTTCTCTCAAGATCGCTTTGTGCTGATTTAGTCCGTTTTTGGTTTCGTCTTTGCGATGAGTTTTTACTGTTCCAAGGAACTTATGTAGGTACTCTTGTCACAAGTTGACTTGGGTATTTTAGATTCGAGAACTCACTTCTCTTCAATAGGAGTTGCGTATCTCTTCTTCTCTCCTTATTCGGAAAAGTGATTTTGGGATATCGGTCGAAAGTTTCGTAAGAAATTCGAGGCTCCCATTCACCGCCCCCTTCTGATCACCGTTTTCGGTCCTTTAGAGCCGCCACTACAAATAGACACCATTTGTCGGAACGGCTAAAAACACTAACCGCCCTTCCAAATCGATTTGCAAGAGCTGCTTGTTTGAGAACTATTTGTTGGGGCAGCTCAATATAGAGCCGCCCCTAAAAAAAGGTAGCGTTTCTACAAATCGTTTTTCACATAGTGTTATGGTCAGACTGTAATTCTTACTGGTACCTTTTTGTAAAATTATTTCAAAATAAATGAGATTAATGTACCTTTAAATTTGAAGAATTAATATAATGCATAATTCCAGCACAATACCCTGGTCTTTGTCAATTAAAAAACTTAAAAATGACTACTCCACCATAATTATTTATGTGTTTATTATTAACTGAGAAAGCAAACGAATTATCTAGACCACGCATTATATACCTATATATAAACTGGGGAAGCAAAGTCTATCCTAAAAATTGCGTCCGTATTTTTTTTACTACAATCTACATTAAAGCATGTGTTTGATTCAAAGGATGAATGGGATGGGATAAAATGGGGTCTAGCCCATTTCTGCACTTGTTTGATTTAGGGACACATGAATGGATAATTTCTCGACGAGAATATTCTATGTGTGGGATGACCTTATTCCTCGTAAATAAAGGGACAATCTCGTCTTCTTCGTTCATGTCTTCCCCATTCGTGCATAGGCGCAGTGGAGCAAGTGAGAGCACGAGGATTATGCCGCGGCTAAGCATAGACAACATTCAGCTACCATGGGTGCAGGAGACCTCTAGTGTGTGTGTGTAGTGGGGGGTGGGGGGTGGGGGGGGGGGTTGCGACCATAGGTCTGCCTGATTTCACTTTTAGAGTCTCCGAACTGAACACGAAACATGGATAATCTTATCCATTCAACCAAACACGAGAAGAAATCGTCTCATCTATAAAAACTGAAGCAGAACTATTCTATCCTAGCCTCTGTTTTAAATAGCGCGCTATAACGAACGCTATTTACCATTTCTGGAAGAGGACTACTAAGCTATGATGATTTTAACGCTAAATAATTTTTCCCGCTATTAGCAGCTAATATCGCGCTAATTTCGCTAAATTGGGTTTGTTTAGCGCCGCTATTTGGCCTTGGATTTATTTCCATCGGCCCAAATAGCATGATATAAAGTGAGTACACCAAACTATTCGGATGTTGAAATGCATGTGTAATGTACTGATATGTGCGAGATGATGGCCTATTGCTCCAAACCTTTTGTTTGTTTGTCTAGCTGTTGTTAACTTTGAACTTTGAACTCATGTATGTTTCTGTGTGATGTATGTTATTATTGATGTATCATATATAAACTACGAACTTTGATGTAATGTGTTAGTAAGACTTTGAACTATATCTATCCCTATTAGTATTCATAATGTTTTCATCTTTATTATGTGTAAAATTACATGATATTTAACATATTTTTTGCTCAGCTGCTAGGAGGCTTAGCCGCTATTTAAAATAGGGATCCTAGCACGTCCTCAAACCCTTTCAAGAATATGAATTCCTTTTACGAATGTGGACTTATAACCATGAAAAGGTCAACATAAATATTTATATTTTAAGTGAAAAGAGTAATTTTCGACCTTTTGATTGGGCAAGTAAACAAATATTAATGGTTAACTAAATTTGAAAACCAATGTAATTATTACTGGTTTTATGAAGTGAAACTTGGTTAGGCGATGTGAGTTTCGGTTGGCCAGTGAACAGAGCTCTGTCGTTGTGCTGCAAAACGGAGTACTTCAACTAAATTTTAGAATCCATTAAATAGATCGATTGTATCTTAACCAAACCTTTGGTTAATAAGAATACATGACAATATGCTATGAAAACTGGAATTATTATATTATATATAGTAGAATTTCTTATTATTAGTTGCTCATGCGAATATATGATTACTCTCTCCGTCACATATAATAAATAAGATTATAAGCTTCAAATTTTGTCTGAAAATAAATGACAATCTATGCAAAATGGAACATTGTCTCCTAATTTGAAAGATAATCATTTTTTTGTTAAGAATTACACAATATAACGCAGATATTCACACGCACACTCACCCTTATAAACACACACGCAAACACTACTCCTATGAGATTTTTCAAAGACTAGGTCAGCAAATCCTCGAGATTGATGAAATCACCATACGTGTCTTGTTGTTGATGGAACATCGTCTACCTTTAAAAGCAAAAAGCCATTAAATCCTAGAGTATTCTCTCTCACGGGGAGTCGAACTTAAGACAGTGAGATGCTACTGAGGCTCTTGTAATTACTAGGTTATAGGCTCTTTCACAATTTAGAAGCTAATTATGGGTGCATGCTGTCAAATCCAAGAGATATTCTCCACGAAAGAAAAGGAGACAACAGTATATGCGTCTTTTGCGAACGTTCTTGATCTGTATGAAAATTTTCATAAACTTATTTGTTATGAATTTTTGGAAACTTATTTGTTATGGATGGAGGGAGTATGTCACAATATTACTTGAAATATAACTTTGTTTCTGGGTAATATACTCTCTTTTTCCTTAAGAGAATTTTTTCAGAGGGGTCCTTAAGAGAAACTTAAATAGCAGGAGAGCAACGCTACCTTTAGTTTTGTGAGCTACTTGAAGGCTCGATGGAATGAAAAACATCCTCATGGGCCGACCAGTTGAGGAGAAAAACGATGAGCCCAAAAATCTTGCAGGCCGCGTACTTCTAGGCCAGGTTGGACACAAATGAAAATAAAATAGGCAATTTTGCAGACATGTATGGTCCACAAGCCCAATAAAAAAAACAACCCAGCATATATGATGAGAAACGGTGTTGTAGGAAACTTGATTTCTTCCTCTTCATCTTCCTCGACGCCGACGATGTTGCTTCCAAGGTCAATGGAAATAAAATAAATATGATCTTCTGCTATGCAGGTCTCCTCATCTCCATCTTTGTTTCCACCTCCACCTATCATCGTCGAGATCTACTTCCCTCCCACCCGCAACCTTTGCCACCCACTTTCTTCACAACTTCTCTTTTGGTTTTGGTTTGACAGCTCCGCCTCCACCTAGGTTTCTAGTTTGAGCTTTCTCTTTAACCTTCGGTGACGACATCAACAGCATCCTGTGTTTGCCGGTGTGCTGGTCCTCCGATGGCTCAACAGACCCGCTTTTAACCGACGCTTTGCGCGATCAGTTGCGTCTACCATGCCCCTGTGCCCCCCCGTCGGCAGATTCGTCTTCACCATCGCCATCGACATTAGTGTCTTCCCTTTTCAGATTTTGGACTTTGTTATATTTTCGTCTTCTTTGGAGGACCTCTTTGTAATATGGCTGTTGTGATAATGTAAATTATGTGATGTTGTCAAAAAGAACAGTATATATGATCTAGAAGGCTTCGTACATATGTCCATGACATGCCTATTGTCAATTGCAAATAGTACTCCTAGATAGATCGCTCCTCTTTCGTTTTAGCCTTTTATTGGGCCTGTGGTTTTGTCAGAGGGGGCCAGACTATCTAGGTAAAATGACCCAAGGCTCAACGGGGCCAAGAATTGCCCAACCAGTGATATTACGGGCCACATTCCTGTGGGCCTCATAGGTGAGCACCACAAAATAATTCTCAAAAAAAAAGAACTGAAACCAAAGTTTGTATTCTAGTTCAGAGTTAATGCAAAGCAATATTATTAACAAATAGTGGAAACTTTTAGCAGTCACCCATGCAATGCATGATACTTAGGTTTCAATGGTGGAAAGATTTTAGGTTCGACCACTAATGTAGACAATTACTCACTCCGTTCACGAAAGAGTCAATTTCTAGAGTTGTCCTAAGTCAAATTTTTTAAACTTTGACCAAAGTTCTAGAAAAAAATGCAAGATTTATAGTATCAAATTAGTATTATTAGATTCATCATAGAATATATTTTCATATAATGTGTATTTTATATTATAGATGTTGTTACTCTTTTCTATAAAATTAGTCAAATTTTAAAAAGTTTGACTGGCACGCATCCTAGGAATTGATTCTTTCGGGGACGGAGAGAGTACGTATATTGGTGGCGCCCGCTTATGTTCTGATTACCTAGCTAGGGCCTAATATGAAGTCTAATCATCAAGTACAGCACCAACATCTATCAGCAATTGTGTAGTACGTAATGTGTGTATAGTAGCAAAGAGATGGATAGGATAGATTAGATAGACCATCATCACTATTGACCCCCCTCATTAATAGAACCATTAATCAGGGCCCTCCGATCTTCCATCTGTGACGGAGATGGAGATGGGCCGCTTGTCCTCTTGCCCTTGGCACCTTTTCAATGGGTCGCTTTATGCATTCACTCACTCGCCTGCTGCTGCTTCCCAGCTGTCCCAAAAATTGATGGTGATGCCCTTTGGATCCCTCTAGTTTTTTTTCAGTTTTTTAAGAATCTGATTTTTTAAACTAGGTGGGATTTTGCTGTCAAATTTTACCAGATTCTTAAAAACTTAGAAAGCTATTGTTACCCAGTTTTTACCCATTTCTATAACGCACAGAGCAATGAATGAAGTTAGATTCTTAAAAATTAGGATCAAACATCCACATCAGTTATTGCTCAGAATCCAGATTTCAGAAATAGAGGCAAAAACTGATTTTTAAGAATCTAAAACTAATTTAAACAACGCCTAAGTAGGAGTAGTAGTTTCTCTGCCACCATGCTGATTTATCTTCGTACAAGAGTAACTCCAGCAGCTCACTAATAAGTCATCCCTGACAAAATAATAATACTATTTTTTATTATTAAAGGAGATCACCAACACCTTCTGCTAGTTATGTGGGACCCACCTATCAGAATGCTATTCATTTTCTTTTCTTTTCCCTTTTGTTTCCTCTTCTCTCGGCTCATCCACGAGAGCATCAGGCTCGACCCCGGCACCGTTATTGCCTTCTTTTCTCCATTCTATGCTAGCCCCTCGACCTCATCCTCGGTAATGGCCACAGACTCCACCTCCAGGTAGTTGGCGCCGGCCACCACATAGAGGCTCCTTTCCTTTTCTTGCTCACGTGTTTAACTCCCAGGAATCAATTCTTTCTATTTTTCTCCGGGTGGCGTTTGATTAGGTGCGCATCAGGGACTCGCAGGATCGAAAAAAAAAAGCTATAATTTTACATCAGAAATTCTTTCTTATTCTTTAATTTTCTTTTACACCTTTCCACTTCAGGTTTATATATTCTATCTCTTTTGTACATTTACATCAGAAATCCTTACTTATTTTTTATTTCTTTTTACACCCTTCCACCTCCTAAGCAGAGCTATAATTTTACATCAGAAATCCTTTCTTATTCTTTAATTCTTTTACACCCTTCCAACTTCACATTTATATATTATTTCTCTGTTGTACATTTGCATCAGAAATCCTTACTTATTCTTTATTTATTTTTATAACCTTCCACCTCCTAAGCACAGGTTGTGGGATCGCACGGGGACGTGGAGGCGACCCAAAAAATTATTTTGTATCATCTGATGATCTTACTTACTTTTGTTCTTTTTAGTTATATATATATAGGAGAATATGTGGTTTTATGTTTAGTAATAAAAATATTTAATATAAACAAGTTCCACCAAAACAAGAATACCATAAATATATCGGTTGTACAGTCCCCTCTCGTTTCATTTCAGAAGCGGAAAAAAGCTGCTACTTTACTAGCAAATGATTGTACCTGTTCATAAATAATTCTCGTTGCCGAGAGAAACGGACGGAGTACCGGATGTTGAGACTATTTGCTATGAATTGATTGATGAGGGAGCACAAGGCTGAAACCGAAAACGCTTTGATTCGCTGCCGCGGTTTTCCAAATCAGCTCTTCCTCGTTTGTTTCCAACCCACCTCCATCAATGCATCCACATCCAGGCCCATCACCACTTTCCCAGACGCAAACGACTCCCCGGACCCCGGCCCCGGCCTCCGGGCATAAATTTTGCTGGGCCCGCCTATGGCCCACCCTCCTCCCTTGCCTTGCCTGCCTGCCTGTGTGAAAAATATCGGCACCAAGCAAACCTAGGACCAGGGCACTGATTTTCAGTCACACAAAGCTGGCTGATTACTTGATTAGGAGGGAGCTCAGCTCAGACCTCAGAACCGGATTGTGGTTAAGAAGACGAGAGTGTTCATTTTCATGGGTGCCAATTCCTCTGCTTCACAAGCTTATCTCCAAAATTAAAAGGTGCTCGACAAACTAAGTTTCCGCGGTCTTAAATAATTACAATATCGGTGATGTTCTCCCTCGACAGGCACTGTAATATTTTCGTTTTATTTGATAATTAGTATCCAACTATGGATTAATTAGACTTAAAAGGTTTGTCTCGCAAATTATCCACTAGCTGTTATTTTAGTTTTATAAATAATATATATTTAGTACTTTATGTATGTCTCTAAATATTCGATGTGATGGTTATAAAAAAACACTTGGAACCAAACATGACCTAAGCTGTGTCAAACATATGACTTCAGAATATAACTTCGGGGAGTCGACGATGATCACCATCAGATATTAATTCGGGTTCCGCTAATGCTGTTCACGCAATTTTAATTTGTTTAATAATTAGAAGAAACCACCACACACACACACACCACATCTAGTCGGTGTATCTAAATGCGTGGTTTGCTCATCCTTGTCATGTACAGTGTACGTTGTGGGAACTCATTTAGTGGAACGCACACCGTCCTGTGGTTAAGCTTTGAAGAAGGTGACGGACCTGCGGCTGCCAAACATGAGAAGCATCCCAAAAGAAGAGCAACTTTTCCAGGCCACCAAAAGTAAAGTCAATTTTACATTCAAGGGTTCCCATGTCGTGCTCGTAGGTACTACCAACAGTGCAGTACTAGAGCAAGTATTATAATACAGCCAGCTGCTGGCTGTAAGATTTCTTTACAGCCTTCTTGCAGCCCACTCATATAATGGTTAGCTCATCACTATTAATATATGGCCCACTTGTCTGTCTCATATATTTTCTTGGTTTTTGTGTCTGAGTCGGTTGTAAGCTTACAGCCCGCTTTTACTCTCTCTTCTCTTCTCTCTCCTCCACCTCAGCATTTAGCTGGCTTACAGCCTGCTATAATACTTGCTCCTATATAGCGACCAGATGTGAACGTCAGGAAAAACTACTGTAAGGCCAGTTTCAATGGGGTTTCATTAGAGTTTCATGCATATTAAATATGCTGATGTGGCGCTATATTAATGAAGAGAGAGATGATAAGAGTTTCATGGGAGTAGAGAGAGTTTCATCCTCATAAAACTTCTATGCACTGTTTCCAAAATATTGATGTGTTGAAAACTGTGTCATGAAACTCCCATTGAGGATGGCCTAAGCATTCTCACATGCATAGTAATTGATTAGTGATGCTACTTTAGGCCAGTCTCAATGCATAGTTTCATGACACAGTTACCAAGACTATAAACTAGGTAACCGAGCCACAAGAGTTTCATGGGGATGAAACTCCTCTCTCATATGATGAAACTCCTTCATTTAATG
>Ga0182004_10002331_pt1 | contig 14687 bp, 11 predicted proteins | sample Sormic07211540_1_FD_120479 | JGI IMG/M metagenome (GOLD analysis project Ga0182004, IMG submission 120479) | Endophyte microbial communities from Sorghum bicolor roots, Mead, Nebraska, USA - 072115-40_1 MetaG | ecosystem: Host-associated > Plants > Roots > Unclassified | place: USA: Nebraska...
TAGTCACGTCCAACCTCTCCTTTATCGGCAACCATCCTCATCGGCAACTCATCCTGTAAACCACATACTGTCATCTTATCCTGCCATCCTGGACACGTGCCCAAAAACGGTGTCAACAAAAATATTTCTTTGCCGAGGGCTGGCCCTCGACAAAGAAATTGCCAACGGCGCGGGCGCCGTGACGGCTGCTTTTCTTTGCCGAGGGTTGTCCTGGCCATCGGCAAAGTCTTTGCTGAATGCCCGATAAAGGGCCCTGGGTAAAGACCCCTTTACTGTCTAAAAATTTCTCGAGGGGCCTTTGCATTGTGAGTGCCCTTAAAAACTAACACCCAAAAAACCCACATATAAAAACACAAGTTCAATTTAGATGTGCAATAGGTTCTTGTATTTTTTATATATCGCTAACTCATAAAGAGTTTTGTGGTTTTAATCTCCTATCAATTAGTCTAGAAAGCTAGACTAGGAAGGTAATTAAAAGCACACACACCAGAATGCATATTTTGGACAATGATTTTGTTGAGGTAGAGGAGAGGTCGCACTTTCCACTAGTCCTCTTTAGAGCTAGCCTCTTGCAACGGCTAAGCTGCTGATCAACTAATAACTCGGTGGATAACTCATAAACCTTTTGTATGCACAGGTGGGGTCTCCGTGCGGGCTCTCCCTGCACTGCTCCCAGCCATGCATGTTCACTATAAAGAGCTCCCAGCCATGTGAACGGCATGGAGCTCTTTATAGTGGAGCGAGGGTCTCCAAGTGCGAGGCCATGCCGTGCACGCGGTTAGTTTTGAGCTCTTTCTTGGCATGCATATTTGACTACATATGAAGTCTGTGACATTTGAATCTAAAAAAACACGATCCATCCACTAGTAGAATCAGGCTCATAGCTGACCCCCCCTTTTTATACCACAAGCGGTTCCAGTTACGACGCGCCTGTGGTATAAATAGGGCGGTGTCAGAGATTCCAGCCGCCTGTGGAAACGTTTATCACAGGTGGTTGACTTAAGCCAACCGCCCGTGTAAATGCTCCATTTACACTGGCGGTTGGCTTATGTCAACCGCCTGTGATAAAAGGTTTCCACAGGCGGTTGACTTAAGCCAACCGCCAGTGTAAATGGAGCATTTACACTGGCGGTTGGTTTAAGTCAACCGCCTGTGGAAACCTTTTATCACAGGCGGTTGGCTTAAGCAACCGCCATTGTTATCTCTGTATAAATACCCCTTCTTTCTCCTCGACCAGAACAGTATGCTATACTTAGGTTTTCTAATTTATGTCTCTTGAGCCTCCGGCCAGTTGATTATTTATCTATTTATAATGAATGTTGTATTTATATAGTTATGCTAGAATGAATGTTGATATAGTAGGTATGCAAACCAACGATGATACAGTTCGTCCCTTGAGCCCCCGGCCAGTTGACGACACCAATCAGCCGCCAGCGTACGTGAGGCCTCTTCAACTCGACAAAGCACATCGATCAGCTTGTTCATCACTTCACCCTAGGGATCCCCGATGGAATTGCAAGATAACATGCATGCGGGCGAGCCAGCTACCCTTGGACGCTTTGACCAATCCGCTACGAGCCAGGCAGCCAGCTGCGCGTAGAGCCAAATCAGCATGCGAACCACGCCAACCAACATGGCCGCCGCTCGAAGCGAGCGCCATGTCTCCCGGAGCGACGCCATCTTGAGCGGTTGACGAGGTCCCTGCCCGCGCGCCCACGGTATACGTGGAGGGCTGGAGGCTGGGCGGACGACAGCAGGTCCCAGAATAAGCAGGAGAGGCGCGAGATTAGCGGCGCGCACGGAGACGGAGACTGCGAGCGTGCAGTAGCATCAGTACTACAAGACAGGGACACCACGCGCCGCCATGCGCGCGCCTGCTGGGCTTGAGAGCAAAGACTAATAATACAGCCAGCTACTGGCTGTAACGTTTTTTATAGTCTTTTTTAGCCCATTCATATAATGGTTAGCTCATCACTATTAATATATGGCTCACTTGTCTCTCTCACAAACTTTCTTGGTTCTTGTGTCTGAGCCCGCTGTAAGCTTACAGCCCGCTTTTACTCTCTCTCCTCTTCTCTCTCCTCCACCTCAGCATTTAGCCGGCTTACAGCCTACTATAATACTTGCTCACATACGAGCGCGTACGGGCAGACGCGCAGTCGCACACCGGCTAGCTAGCCATGCTTGTCATGTAGATGCAGTACGTGGCGGCCGTCATGTGAGCTCTGAATTTGCTGTTTCCATCGCCGTCGGTTATTGTCAAAAGTTCACCACATTTCCCATCGCATAATGGGAGTAGGCAAGGAATATCATTTCGACTTGCTTGGAATTGGATATTATTGTTGGGTGGATGGTTGACTAGTAAGAGATATTGTTTTCCTATACTAATAACCCTTCCTACTAAGACCTAGCCTACTAATCTCTGTGAGAACCCGGTACTATGGACCTAGCCTACTAATCTCTGTGAGAACCCGGTACTATGGCAAGAATCATTATGGGACGACCCAGGGCTTGGCCCGTTTCGTGGATTCCAACTTGGGCCATGGGGTGGGACCCTTGGGCTTGTTCCATATGGACATACCTTTGTGTTTGGTCCTTCCGTGGAGAACTCATCGCGAGAAACTATAGATGCAAGAGTATACTTCAAATATTATGTATGCTCTTCATTAAGATTTGTTTATATAATTACATAGTATATTCGGTCACATGCGCAAAGTCGAGATCTTACATAAAAGATAGGCACAGATTAATTAAATACATGCATATATTATTTATATATAAAGGATTAAAGACATAATACATAATAATTAATTAAATTTTGTTAGCATTATAGATAAAGGATAAGCACATGTTAATACATGCATATATATATATATTATTTATATATAAAAAATTAAAGACATAATACATATTATTTTTGAAAAAACATACATATATTTTAATATATTATACATAAATAATAATATTTATTGATTTCCGTACATTCATATATTTTCATAAATACATTTATATGACTTTTTATTGATTTATATTTCCATACATACATATATGATTCAATTGAAGTTAAAAAAGAAAATAATTGCTCAAAAAAAGAAGTTAAAAAAGAAAAAAACTCAATTCTTTATCCCTCCCGAACTAGGCCTGCGTTGTGCCGGCCCAGTATGCCCACGACGCCTTTCGTCTCTCCCTCTCTCTGCCTCTCTCCCTCTATCTCTACCAGGTTGGATCCTCCTGTCGGGGTCGTCTCGTACCTCCGGCTGGCCGCCTCTCTCCCCTTCCCGGCTTGTCCGCCTCCACCATCGACCACCACCACCTGAACGCCGAAGCCGCCACAGCAGCCGCCGCCATTCGCACCCGCCGCCAAATCCTAGTGACCGCTACACACAAAACTGCTGCCGCCGCACACAAAATCGCCGCCGCCACCGCCACCTAGAGCAATAGAGGACGCCTTACCACGCGGGGAGGAGTCGAAGGGGTTGGCGGAGCCGAACAAAGACCCCGGAGCGGCGGAGACGAAGGCGACGAAGGATTCTCCGACGACCCGGTGCGGCGGCTCTTCGACGAACCGATGCGTTTCTCCGAGGCATCGTGACGGTAGGCACGGCGCACGGTAGCAGCGGCGGCGGCAGAAAAATCAGACAGCTTGACAGTGTGTTTTTGAAAATCTAGCTCACCTTGACATTTAGAAAATTTCAGGGCTCTCTTCCAATCTTATATGTGGTGGCTATTTCTGCAGGGGTTAGCATTGACGACCGCCTATAGAAATGATTGCTACAAGCGGTTGGCATTGACCACTCCCTGTAAAAATTTGTTGCTAAAGGCTGTTTACTAAGAGGACCGCCTATAGAAATACATTTATACAGCGGTTAATTAAGCCAACTGCCTGTAGAAAGGATTTTCTGATACTTTTTAAATTATTTTGTAGAAACAGTTTAAAAGCTTCAAAAATTCATATCTTCACAAATATTGGTCCAAATATAGTAAAAAAAGTTTATTATGTTTCTATTGAGTAGATTTACATGTTAATAATATTAAATGTCATGATTAAGAAACTTTTATATGTAGCTCTATTGAAAATGATTTAAATTAAATATAGGCCCCATATCTTGTTTAATACATAAATAATTATAGAAATACCAAAAAATGTGAATCCAATTTTGTCAGCTTCTTTGTACTATTTACATGTTGTGGAAAATATATTCCTTGGTCCACCACGTATTCCACCACACAAAGCGGAGTAGCCAAAGTGCTAGGGTGTGGTTTAGTGGAAGTACTGCTCTTCTACGTCTGTGAAGCATGTATGTTATGCCTATCTCAAAATGACTTGAATTTTTTTACAAGCACCTACACCTAAATGATGGTCCCACACAAGGTCTCATGATTTTCTGATCATGCAAGCTATTATTACATTTTTCGCGCTAAATGAGACAAAAATGCTGAGTTACACCTTGATCCAACTGGGTTTTTTCAGAAACCTCCACAAACTTTTGATTTCTAGGGTAGATGATACCCTGTAGAGAAGTTTGGCACCATTTAGAGTCGTTTTGGGGTAGACTCAGTTCAATCGCTAATTACTTAGCGACGTCTCGTGGAAATCCAATTAAACCGGTTAAAGTACCAAACCACGTCAGAAAAATTCCAAACTTGATGGATTGGACACCCATGGCACTAGTAAGACTCAGAAAACATTTAAGACCAATACGACACCAGAATATTTGTGGGTTGAACCAAGTTGATACATCATCTGGTTTAGAATGGCTTTCAAGCTGCAAGCAGCGTAGGTACACGTTGTAACATAAATTGATTATATGACAAATATCAAATATTATCTAGGCAGCTACTGTTCTTTCTTGTCCATCGTGGCGCACCCAGGGCAACAAACTTTGTGAGATGCTTCACTCAACATTCATTATCATTGCTGGATAATTGTCTACAAAGAGAGACATGTCGCTGAACTGATTAAATTCATCCCGGTCAGGTACACCATCAACTCCTATGGCTTGTTGCTTTCTAGGAAAAATTATGTGCTTCGACTGGTTGGTAATTTTCTTTTTATCATTCGAAGATAGGATCTGCTCAGCATAGAAGACTTGTGCAGCACAGTTAGCCATTATCCACGAATCATCTTTGTAGCCTACCTTGCCTAGATCTAGAACTCTGACCCTATGATATGTTTGTCTTCAACCTATTGACATCGAAATACATGGATCTGAAATGTGTACCATAGTCTAGTTCCCATATGTCCTCAATGAAGCCAAAGTAAGTTGTTTCCTCACTAGTTTCAGAGTCTAAGGCGTTGCATCGAATACCACTGTTTTGTGCCATGCTCTTTTGGTCCTTGAACTTGGTACAGAACGTGAAGCCACTAATGTCATAGGTTTGCCAAGTCATGACCTAGCGTGATGGCCCAGATGCCAAGTCTTTGATGGTGCGTTCCTCGAGTGTTTCCCCATCTGGAATATCCTGCTCCCTTAGCCATGAGGTAAACCAATTCTTGTGTTCCTTCATTACCCATTTGTTCGTGTGCCCATGATTATGTTTGTGAAACTCATCAATGTGTATCTTGATCAAAGGCTCCAGTGTTGAGAGCTGATGTAGAATGTTGTGATGTGCCTCGAGGATTGTATTGTAATCTTTCGGGTTGCATGATTTCTTTCACATCCTCCCTCTTCCATTCAGCCTACCCTCATGTCGTGACTGAGCTAGACCTATTGCAACCTGGTCTTTTAGGGCCCTATTACAGAATGGATCTCCAAACTCAATGGCCTCTTCGGTTAAGTACCCCTCTACCATAGACGCCTCTAGACGAGCACGAGGTTATAAATACCCATTTAGTATTGACATGAAACGCTCATACGTCCACATCTTATGCAAGTATATGGGACCCAATGCCTCTATTTGTAGAACCAAGTGCACCACAAGGTGAACCATCATATCGAAGAATGCTGGGGGAAACACGCCAACTCATCACGGTCAATCATCATCTGTGAGATCCTGTTGAAGAAGTACCACAACCGTGTTACTGCAAACTTTATCCACACTGGGTTTATAGCCCTAATGGCAATAGGGAGAAAAGTAGTCAGTATGACATGACAATCATGTGAGTTGTTGTTGGTGAGTGTAAGGTCTTTCATTGACGCAATACTCTGTATGCTAGAGCAGAATCCAGATGGGACTTTCAATTTCTTCAACCACAAACACATCACATGTTTCTCTTCATTGTTGCGGTTGTAGCTTGCTACCGGGAGGTGGTACTTCCTATTTTCTAACCTAACAGGGTGAAGTTCTTTTTTATGCCTAACTGTACCATTTCCATGTGTGAATTTAGTCCTTCCTTTGTCTTGCCCTTTATGTCCAGCAAGGTGCCAATTAGGCTTTCAAACACATTCTTCTGAACGTGCACACCATCGATCGCGTGGCGTACGTCTAACTCTAGCCAATATTCTAAATATTTGAAGAAAATAGACTTCTTCTTGAATAAAGCCCCTAGAGCTGGTTTGACATTCCTTCATGGTTTTCCATCTTTTATCTTCTTCCCAAAAATAAATTTAAGTTTGCTGACTATGCTAAAAATTCTTTTGCCTTTACTGTTATCTGATGGACTAGTAGACTGTAGTTTACTATTATTGTCAAAATACTTATCCATCTTTTTCTGTCGGTACCTATGTCCTTTCGATATGAAGCGTTTGTGCCTCATATATATTGTCTTCTTGGATGCAGTAAGGGACACGTAAGTGGTGCCATCTATGCATACCATACAACCAACATTTTTGTTGAAATACCCTGATAATGTAAAGAGAGCAAGGTAGTCATTGATTGTAACAAAGATAATTGCTCTCACCATGAATGATGCTTTGCGGTACTCGTCCAACATTTTAACACCTATTTCCCATAGTATCTTCATGTCTTGCATTAAGGACTCCAAGAAAACATCCATGTCAACTCCTGGCTGTGTAGGTCTAGAGATAAGGATGGTTAGCAAAAGATACATTCGCTTCTGCATCAACCATGGAGGAAGGTTGTAGATGGTGAGGATCACCGGCCATGTGTTGTGCTTGCTTCTCCTCTCAGCAAATGAATTCATTTCGTCAGTCCTTAGTGCAAACCTAACATTCCTTGGTTCCCTTGCAAAGTCCTGGTGGTTTTTATTGAAATCTTTCCACTACTGGCCATCGCTGGGTGCCAAAGCTTTCCATCGTCTTTATGCTCATCAGAAGTATGCCAGCTCACAAGTTGTGCATCATCTAGGTTAGCGAACAAACACCTCAATCGATCGACCACACGAAGGTACAACATCACAAAAGTAAGAATATTTTTCTGTGCATAATAGTCTACTTCTTCCTTTTCTTTACCGGTGTGTTTTAAACTACTCTTATGGGTCTTTTGTTGGGTCCTCTTTCGCTTCTTTACTCCGAGGCAGCACACTCTTCCTCTCTGTAGTCTTTATTCGTCTTGTACCTACTTGCACCACACTTGGGACAACTATCCAAGTCCTTATAATTATCACCTTGATATATGATACAATAATTTCTACACGCGTGGATCTTCTCAACAACCATGGTTAGTGGACTAGTTAGCTTCTTTGCATAGTATGTGTTAGCAGGCACTTTGTTCTCTTTTGAAAGCATGTCTGCGAAATGCTCAAGAAAGCATCAAAGCCAGCATCAGAAAGACCATATCTAGCTTTGCACACCAACAACTTTAGCACAGACCGTAGCGTTGTGAACTCCATGGTGCAACCCTTAGACTCATCATACAAAGGCTCTTCTACTGCCTTCATCAACACCTCCATACCATTCATGAAGAACATTGATGCGTCTTTCACATGTCGGCGCAACATTGCCTCTAGGAATTCTGCATCTTCCGCAATCATATTAGTTCTACCACCTTCATTTCCTCCAGAGGAACCATGATCCGGAACATTTGGCACAACATGTTCGATGTCAACAACCATGTCTGGACCATCATCCTCGATGTTTGTATGATTTATAGTTGCATAAGGCACAAAGCTACCCACTCCATGCTTTGTCCAAATCAAGTAATCCTTCATAAATCCTCGGCATACCAGATGGGAAAGGATTTGTTGAGTGTCATCAAATAAAACCATATTTCTGCAGTCTATGCATGGACAATGTATGTGCGTCGTCTTCTTTGTTCTCCAAGCGTGGTTCTTAGTGGCATCAATAAACTTCTAGACCTCAAGTATGTATGATGGATCTAGTCTTCACAAATCATACATCCAGACTAACCTCTCCATCACTACCTGTAAAAAAATACATTGAATTGATTGTTAATTGATACAAAATGAGGTACCATGCATATCTAGATAGCTAGGGTTTTGCTAGGGTTTAGGGTTTAAGTGGGGTTTTAATTATGGTTTAGGTAGGGTTTAGCTAGGGATTAAAGTAAAAGACCTAAGTAACATAACTATAAAACCTAAAAAGTGTAATTTAAAAACCTATGATACATAATTAAATAACCTTAGTATAGCCTAAATTACAAAAAAAGTATAGCATAAATTACAAAAAATAAAAAACCTAAGATACATAATTAAAAACCTAAGTATAGCATAACTATAGTAACACACCATTCATTAGAAATAGATAGATGTGGAAGGTGATAATAACAAACCTAAGTACCATATAATTAAAAAGTAATATAAAATCAACATTTCTCTCTCTACATAAATATACAAGAACACACCATTGGTGTAATCTTTCATAATCTAGCTAAATTGAGAAGCAAAACATGAAAAGGAAGAGAAGAGAGGCATTGTTCAACCATCTTGAGCAATCCCATCTAACCATTAAAGACAAGAAGCTAGCTATTCTTCTCTCTCACCCATGGTGAAATTCTAGATCTAAAAAGTGGCTCAAATTGAACAAGGATGAGCAAATTGAGGTAATAAGGACATAAATTAATCTTCTTTAGCAACCTCCTTCCAAAAAATGAAGATCAAAACCTCCTCCGTTGTATTTTGTGAAATTTGGACCTCTAAGATCGCCCCCAATGGAAGGTGGGTGCAGGATACTGTTCTACTCGAGGAGAAAGAAGAGGTATTTATACAGAAGATACCACAGGCGGTTGGTTAGGCCAACCGTTTGTGGAAACCTTTTTCCACAGCCACTTGTGTAAATGTGTAATTTACAGAGGCGGTTGACTTAAGCGAGTTGCCTATGGAAAACAAATTATCACAGACAGCTGACTTTAGGCCAACCACCATTGTAAATGTCGCATTTACATATAAGGTTGACTTAAACAAGCCGTATGTGGAAAACAGTTTCCACATGCGGCTGGGAACTCGGACAGCACCCATTTTATACCATAGGCGCGTCGTAACTAGAACCGTCTATGATATAAGAAGAGGTGCCGACTTGGAGGTCGATTCTACTAGTGCACACTCCCCTAATCACAATGGAGGAGGCCTCATTGGCTCCTTGCATTGCCCCTGCAGTTGCCGGCATCGCCAATCCGGATGTCCTTTGCCGCCTCGCTCGTATTCATACAAGCTAGAACAACAAACGTCAAGTGATGTTAGATATATATAGCTAGAGTTCGATTCCAATATATATTGGGTTGCACCGTCCATAACTCGTATGTAACAGGAACTCATGATTAACGTTTATACAATGTAAAACTACTCTCATCTACCGTTCTAAAATATAATTGATCCAAGGTATAGAATTTATACCAAAATACAAGGTATATATCCTAATTTCTAAAACAACTCCCTCTGTTCTTTCCTAATTTCTTTTTAAACTCTGGTGTCATCAATAAAGACAGTGGATAACTAAGGAAAATAACAATTTAGTTACTCTTTTCATCCTAATTAGTGACTAAATAGTTTAACTTATATTTAAGAACGGACGGATTTAGATGAAATACTATGGAAATAACCATATACTAAGGCCTTGTTTAGTTCCTGAAAAAATTTGCAAAAAAACCTAAAACCCTGAACAACCCACCAAAAATTTGACACCAATTTTTTTTTGGTTTTGGTGTTTAATTACTTCCAAAATATTTTGCAAACAGAGAGACAAACAGCCCCTATTTAATGTTTCAGTTCAGGACTGCACAGTTTGAGGCCGAAAAAAATCGACCCCATTTTTACTTCTAAAACACAAAAACACAAAATATTTTGCTTTTAGCCTAAAAAATTTAGCAACTAAACAAGATCTAAACCGAATTGCATTTCTCATTTCTGGGCTGGTCCGGTTACTCTGACGGGCTACATTAAGATCTTGCTAGGTGGCCTTGAGGACGTGTGACCGCACGCGAATATATATATTTTTTTGTAAGCACCAAGGCCCTCTCATATTTTGACTTCCATTATAAAACTTTGTTGCAGTAAAGCCCAAGTAAAGTATACATCAATTATATATTTTGCAAATGAAAGCATATCTTTTGAAGTGAATCTTCTAAATTTTTTAGTAGACTCGTGAATCCTAATATCACGTTCTAGCGCATTATTATAAAGTTGTGTTCATTGGACAGTACATTTCGTTACAATCTAGTCGTATCAAGTTTGTGTTACAATACTAAAAGTTGTTAGCTAAAGCATTCATTAAAGATTATGAAGTCTGAATCTTGATATGTCCGTGCATTACAAATTGGATGTCCTAAAACACTTAAATTCTAGTCAAACTATATTCTAACCAATTTTACACAAAATGCCAATAATATTCATATATTGCCGAATAAGGATTATTATTTCATTCACCGTGGACCAAAATTTTACAGTGAATTACAGGTGTTATAAATATTGACAATCTTAATCAAATTTATATAGTTTGATTTATTGCAGAATGATGTATTTTTTATGACAATAGAGGTAGTAGTAAACTACAGGTCTGATTCAATCTTATAGGTTACTAGTAGCAACTAAAAATTAGCTAGTCTAATCAAAATAGCAGCTGTCTTATATGATTAAGGCCTTGTTTCCTAGGGCTCTATCTCAAAGGCTTCTTTGGACCAAAATGGTTCCAACTCTTCATTTTTTTAGTGAAAAATAGCTTTAAACAATCCTATTAAACCGTTTGGTAAGACTCCACTGAAAGCAAAGAGAAGACCTACTAAATGGGCTAAACATAGTCGAAGTTTGAGACACATGCATATATGATATATTAATCGGTATCTGGTCCGCGTCTAAGTGCCACATACTACATTGTGGTCATATGCGTTGCCTAGGTTGCGTTGTCTTTGAGGATGCCTAGGTTCCTTTCTTCAATGACAGTGAGTTAAAGAATACTAGATGATGTAATGTTGTATATGACCTTTGTTTTGTTATCCAAAACATGGTAGAGTTATAATTTCTAAAAGAATGGTATGCCTTATCTTAATTTCCTCGATTAATTATTTTCCTTTAAGTCATCTTCATGGATCTTCTGGTCGTATTACATTGGAGTGAGATTGGACAAGAAATCTAGAATGTCTCAGAGTATGTGCAGGAAACTGTATTTTGCATAATATGGTTCAATAAAAATCTTTCTGCCAAACTGAAATCCATATATATTGCCTATAGTTTTTCATTCCGAATACATTTCAGCCTTATTTAGACTAGAGGGATGGCCAATCCTTGACCACTCTCCACTGTAAACTGTAAGAACAGTTCTTCTGGCTGATAACTTCAATACAACCCAGTAACAAAAAATGAGCACTTTCAGTGCAACAACAAAAAAGGTTTAGAAAAATATATCATGACCTAAGGTCTTGCACTATATATTCTTCCTCCCCTTTTTTGACACAAGTAAACATGACGACAACATGTCACCGGATTCATGAAAGCTTCATGTCATCGATCGTCTTGACTCTTATCTTCGTCATCAAACTGGCCAGGTGATGAGTTTTTTTGTAACCCTCGGGCAATGGAATTCTTGCAACGATACAATAGCAAACCATCCCATTCGTTGGTGAGAAATGCATCAACCATATAGGTGAATGCATTCTCACACCCTTTAGCCTCTAGGGAAAGAGGCAGCAGGGAAAAACAAATGTGAAGGAAAAGATCAATCAGCCGGTCCATCCTAAAATGCTATCATGGAAGCATTACATACATGAACATGTGCGAGTAAGCACAGTGCATGTAAAACGGCAACCATGACGCAGCACAGGAATCTGAAGCCTTGCTGAAATGGCAGGGCCAAAAAAGATCCAAAAACCGGAGGGGCCGACGGATTGAAACAAGCAGGGTAGATCAATGGATCTGCCATGTAATCTACATGGCAAATCCATCGATCAATCACTCCAGCGGAGAAGCATAACAACGCAGCGGCGGATGATGTAGAGCTTGGCCCTCTTCTCCCTGAGAGACTTGTTCAGCCTCCCCATCTGATTCATCTGGCTTCCAACTTTCATGGTAGCTTATAGCTACAAAAATATCGACGCAAGCTGCACAGAGACCAAACTATATATGTTTTGGCTCTCAGAAAGGTTGGTGTGAGTTGGTGACCCTAGCTAAGTGCTGTAGACCAAAGATGAAGAGAAGCCCTTATATAGAGGTGGACGATCTGTAGTGATGAGACTTGAGAGGTACACATGGAAGATATCGTATCACAAGAACATCATACCCCTCACATGCAAGAAGCTTGTTTGCCGACTAGGGGACACCCCCCCTGACACAGAAACTCATCCTGCCATTATTATATCCGGAAATTGCTTTGGAGATGGTAATCTATGGGCGGCCATCAGAATTACAGTGGTAAATGACGACAAAGTAGAGTGGACAGCTGGCTACCCAAGCGTGCATGGAACAAAGTTATTATCTCGTAGATGGATGCATGTATGTAGATTATTGCATTGTTTAGTTCCTCCAAGAAACGTTCTCTGATCTCGATGAGTTTTCATCAATGGTGCTGAGCGTTGGTACGGTGAAAGTACAAGGAAGGTAGCTGAAGCCTGAAGCGTGTAGCATTTCAATTTGCTGAATCATATTGATAGTTAACTTAAGGGCTTTTCGAACCAACTATAGTGAACTAAGTATGGAATTTGTAAATAAATCTTCTAAACTCTAACTCAAGCAAGGAAGCTTCAGTGCACCTTGCATTGCTAAGGAGAAATACTAACATATTTCTGACCTCTCGATCTCTGCAAACTGGTAGCCAATCGTTTGCCGACAGCTAAATTGCAACTCAGACCTATGACTCAAGTAATAAACAATCGATGGATAATTGTAAGAAACTAAAAACAGTATCCCTCATTACACTGGATATTGGCAACCTTAGAAAGCATAAATCATGTCATCATAATCTTACAAGCTAAACATATTAGTTGTGTTGCTGAAGTAACAGTGCTGAGACGGACCCATCAGCTCCACACAACATCAAAATTAGCTTCAAAAGTTACTGAATAATTCGGCTATGTGCATATGTATGGACATTGAATTAAACGTTGATGGGAAAGCAAGCAATATCATTCTCCAGCATCATAAGCAAAGGGTGGGTTTTCTCCCTTGCCATGCGCAACTGAACTGTCAAGAGCGATTGACTAGTCAAACACAAACACTTACTCAGTACTCACTCCATACTCATAAAATAAGTCGTTTTGGACAATATTTAGGTCAAACATTGGGACTATAAATTATGAATAACTTTTAAGATATTGAGTTTGAAAATATGGAAATCATATGAATAGATTTGCCTTGGAAAATACTTTTATAAAAATATATCTATACCACTTTTTGATAAATATTTTTATAAAAACAAGAAGTCAAAGTTAGACTTTGAAGACTGTGCCATTGTCCAAAACGACTTGTTTTACGGGTACGGAGCGAGTAAGAAAATCTCTGGTTGCATTGCATCTAGACAAAATGGCCATTGACGCATGCAAAATAGTGAATGAACATTCCTTTTGCAACCAACCGTGTTTTTTTGGTACATGGATAAGAGCGCCGTTCAAACAATACGTGTCATTTCCATAGGATTTCGAGGAGTCTAGCTAGGGGTGATTAAATTTTATTTGTTGCTTTGTGTGATTTCAAAAGTTTGGCACAGTGGAAGCAACAAGCGCATTGACAACTTGATCAAGCTCATTCATGTAGATGATGATTGAGTGCAATAACGAGAATATATAGGAGTAGTATATGAGACTTTACTTAACTTGACACTAAGGCCTTTCAATGATTGTCACACCCAATTTTAAGAATAAAATTGAATGCATAGATACTTATGTGCGCCCAGAGATCCATCACACACATAAGCTGACAAACCATAAATAGTACCATCACACATGTTTATTACATAGCGAATAATAATTCATTACAAAAATATCTCAGAGTCTTAGCGGAAATATAAGTGATAACTAGTTATGGCGCCTCCATAACAACAGGGAACGGCTGACTGGTTGACAACACACCTAGTACTCATTACGGTAATCATCAATCCAATCCTGATCTGTTGTGTGGAAATTAGCAAGAGTGAGTCCATGTCAAACTCAGCAAACATAACATGGATTTATGAAAGCTCAAAAGGCTAAACACTGGTTTAACTGCATTAGCTTTTTATGGTAAATAACATGGCCATTAGGTAGCATCAAGAATGATCCAAACCCATGATAAACTGATCATCAATTTGTTGATGCAAAACTGATCTGCAAACACAAAGGGCTAATACCCGATTCAAACGTTAAGGCGTGCCAGCCGATTTGACCTTACAATCGACAAAGGTGGTAACTCGACCACTTTGGTCCCGACA
>Ga0182004_10002332_pt1 | contig 14683 bp, 1 predicted proteins | sample Sormic07211540_1_FD_120479 | JGI IMG/M metagenome (GOLD analysis project Ga0182004, IMG submission 120479) | Endophyte microbial communities from Sorghum bicolor roots, Mead, Nebraska, USA - 072115-40_1 MetaG | ecosystem: Host-associated > Plants > Roots > Unclassified | place: USA: Nebraska...
CGGCGGCGGCGGCCACGGTCACCACCACCACCACGGCGAGGGCGTCGCGGCACAACTTCGTCAAGGCCGCGGCGTCGGGCCTGCTGGCCGGGGCGCACTTCACCAACCACGAGTCGCTGCCGCCGCTGCCGGACGCCTACGCCGAGTTCGCCGCGGCGTTCCCGCAGTACGCCCAGGGCGGCGCGCGCGCCGACGCCATCCGGGGCGAGGAGTACCAGCACCTGGACCGCCACGTGTGCCTCGACTACACCGGCATCAACCTCTTCTCGCACGCCCAGATGAACTCCTCCCTGCCCTCCACCTCCTCCGCCGCGCCGCCTCCGCCGTCCTCGTCCGCCTCCGCGTGGCAGCCGCCCTTCTTCGACATCGCGTACAAGTCCACGAGCCTGCGCACGCAGGTGCAGCAATGCGGGGACGCCACCGTCGCGGCCAAGGCGGCGGGCGCGGGTATCGGCGCCGCCGTCACCAGGCGCATCATGGCGTCGCTCAAGATCCCCGACGACGAGTACGCCATGGTGTGCACCGCCAACAGGACCACCGCGTTCCGCCTCCTCGCGGAGTCCTACTCGTTCCAGCCCGGGAAGCAGCTGCTCCCCGTGTACGACTACGACAGCGAGGCCGTGGCCGCCATGGCCGACAGCGCGCGCCGCCGCGGCGCCGAGGTCACGTCCGCGAGCTTCGCCTGGCCGAGCATGAGGATCCACGGCACCGACCTCCGCAAGAGGCTGGCCAGGGGCCGTCGCTGCCGCGGCGGCGGCGGCGGAGGAGGACGCGGGCTCTTCGTCTTCCCGCTCGCCTCCCGCATGACGGGCGCCCGGTACCCGTACCTGTGGATGAGCGCGGCGCACGAGCAAGGGTGGCACGTCGCGCTGGACGCGTGCGCGCTCGGCACCAAGGACCTCGACACGTTCGGGCTCTCCCTCATCCGCCCGGACTTCATAGTCTGCAACTTCTTCAAGGTGTTCGGCGAGAACCCTTCCGGCTTCGCGGGGCTCTTCGTCAAGAAGTCCAGCCTCGCCGCGCTCGAGCGCTCCGTCATCGCGCGCAGCATCGGCATCGTCAGCATCGTGCCCGCCCGCCGCTGGTCGCTCCACGACGGCTACTCCACCGAGCTGGAGCACTCGCGGAGCTTCCCCAAGCTCGCCGCCGAACCGGCGGCCCTGGACGACGTCGACGTCGAGACCACCAGCTCCTTCTCCGGCCCGCTCAGCTCCACCGCCATCACTCGCAGCAGGACCCTGCAGTCTGACGCGGCGGAGAACGGCGACGCCCATGCCCCGGAGATCCGCGAGGTCGACAGCAGCACGGCAGAGAACGGCGGCTTCGGCTTCTACTCGGAGGAACCCAGAGCAGAGAACGGACACGAAACAGAGGAGCAGCTGGCCGCCAAGGAGGAGGAGGAGGAGGAACACGGGAGCGTGATGGAGGTGGAGTGCCGGGGACTGGACCACGCGGACGCGCTGGGGCTCATCGCCATCGGCAACCGGCTGCGCTGCATCAGCAACTGGCTGGTGGTGGCCCTGCAGAAGCTGCGGCACCCGCACGCCGACAACGGCCACCAGCTGGTGAAGCTGTACGGCCCGCGCGTCAAGTTCGACCGGGGGCCCTCGCTGGCGTTCAACGTGTTCGACTGGAAAGGCGAGCGGGTGTCGCCGCTGCTGGTGCAGAAGCTCGCCGACCGCCACAGCATCTCCCTCACCTGCGGCTTCCTGTGCAACATCTGGTTCTCAGACAAGTACGAGGCCGAGAGGAGCGTTGTGCTGGAGCACAGGATCGCCGGCGATTCCGTTGCTGTGGGCGCCGGAGGGAAGAAGAGGAAGGACGCCGGTGGCGACGTGGGGATCCTCGTGGTGAATGCGTCGCTGGGGTTCCTGAGCAACTTTGAGGACGCGTACAGGCTGTGGGCGTTTGTGGCCAAGTTCCTGGACGCCGACTTCGTGGAGAAGGAGAGGTGGAGGTACACCGCGCTGAACCAGAAGACGGTCGAGGTGTAGACGACTCTAGGAGGAGGAGAGGAGAGGGCAGATTGCAGCCGGTAGCTTCAGCTCAGCATGGCATATTGGTACGGTTCAGTTCACTGTAAAAGCAGCATTCTTTTGGGATCAGCACGACCATCCCTTCCGGTCATTCTTTCAGTGTAAACTGTCAGGTGTAAAGTGTAAGCTTTGTTTCCCTAATAATGATATCAGGCCCTGTTTAGTTCGCAAAAATTTTCAAGATTCTCCGTCACATCGAATCTTTGGTCGCATGCATGAAGCATTAAATATAGATAAAAATAAAAACTAACTACACAGTTTACCTGTAATTTGTGACATGAATCTTTTGAACCTAGTTACTCCGTGATTGGATAATGTTTGTCAAATAAAAACGAAATGCTACAGTACCCAAAAACAAAAAATTTTGCGATCTAAACAAGGCCTCATTTGGTATATGAAATCATGAGTTTTGGTCAATCACAATCACCAATACAATCATAGCACAATCAAAGAGAAAACAAGGGTACAGAGTTTCTGTTTTCAGCATAAATATAAGTTCAGTGTTTACGGTGAACACATTTGCAGGATGGCTAACCTGATAATTCTATCTAATAAACATAAATACACCAAACAGAACAAACAATGATGGTTAATAGTGCAGTTATCTAATAACATTGCTTTATGATATTTCCTCACTGCTATTGGCTATTTGCTACGGCATTGCTAACCTTGGTTTTACCCCAAACAATGTCGTCAGATGCTTTCTTGTCATAGAACCTCCTATACATGGAATCAACTTTTGTAAGGTAGAATGTGCCAGGTGGCAACAGGCTTGTGTCTTGGCTTGTCTCGAAATCCTTTGCTCCGTAACGGTGCTCCATCAGCTTCAATGTCTCAACAAACTTCTCAGGTGGTGTCTGGTAACAAACAACAAATCAAATTAGACTGCAAGCAAGGGAGCTTCGCCGGTGATGGAATCAACTTTGGGGACAAGTTTGGCAATAAATTTCATTCCCATAATTGCATTCAAGAGATATGATGTGCCACAGCAAGGGTGATGCAATGAGCATCACTGCATCTGCCTGTACTAGTTCTTTGAAATTCCTGTAGAGGCTGCATATCACACTCAGTTCTAATGACCATGTGTTCACCCAGGCACACAAAAATAAATGCCTGCAGAGTGTTAAATTAAATCCCCAAACACCTAAATACTTGACCAATTCCGATCAGCAATTAGCTGGAAGCTAATATAACATGCCAAAGGGAACCACTATGGAAATGAATTCACCTTGTATGTCTAACGGTACTGTGTGCTTTGATAGTTTGCTGCATGATCGTACTATAACGAGTTCCTTATCCTATCAACAAGACTACAGTAGAAGACTAGCAGACTGACCGAGGAGGAACTAAGGAATGGAAGACCATACCACATGTCTTGAGTTGAGCTTTGCTGTTACATCAAGCATGGAAGCAATGTTTGCTAGGCTGAAGGGATGTTGTCCCTCATGCAATCTTAATGAGAACAATGTCGATGTCAAGCCACTGCCATAAGAGAACATAATGATTCGTTGGCCAGCCTGTATAAGAAGCAAAAATTAGCTGTGCAGGATGAAGATACATAATTGCATGGAATAAAGACACAAAACTCACTAGACTGTTGTGCTTGTTGTAGACTACAGAGGCCAGTGCTGCATACAGAGATGCAGTATACATGTTACCGATTTGTTTTGGAAGCAAAGTTGACGGTTGAACTTTGATGTCATACAAATGCTTTGCAACTTGCTGAGAAGCCTAAAAGTGCATAGGATCGGTTTAGTGCTTACATCAATTAAGCTTTAAGAATTATCCACCAAATAAGAAAGAACCTTTTCCAAGTCACGGCTTTGGTAACTTTCTTCACTATTCAGATTTGCAAAAGGTAGAAGCTTCTCTTTAGCATCGTTATCAACTGAGCTAGTGTTGAAGAAAAAAACAGATAAGAAGCTTTGCCCGGGGACCAAAAAAGTTGAATAAAGAAAGAGTGACTTGTAGCCCCCAAAAGGAAGGTCTTAGAGAACTTCAGAACATAAAGGATAAGTATTAAGTAAGAAAATAAATGCAGTTTAAGCGTAAAGAAAACAAAGTGTACCTGCAATTGCGCATGAAATCATTAAAGAAGAGTCGAGCGAAACTTTTCTGCACAAGCTGCGATAATAAACACAAAGTGTTAGCATTCCACATAAATTAGGTAGGCAAATGGAATGTGAATAATTAACCAGCTGCAAAAAAAAACATTAGTATTTGAGCAAGCGTGAAGTCACCATACCTTATTATATGGAGAATGGAACACGCAATAATCTGCATCAGATATTGAGAACTGTTCTCCGACTAGCTTTTCATACCTAATGTCACTCACCATGCATGAATAGGATGTTACTCAAGACCAAAACAATAGTAATCGCAGCAAGCTTACTTGGTACAAAACTGTTTATAACATGAATCGAGAGCCATCAAGTAGCATGTTTGAGATAACTTTCCATCAACAACCTACATAATATAAGTCCAGGAAATAAGCAATGGCACAGAAAATATAATAGATATAGCCTGAGAAAAGAATAACCAAAAGTATCACTGATTTAGAGAAGTCCCTCATAGATATGAGAGTGGACATGGCTGAATCCTACCGGGTATTCACTTGCAAGATCCGGCTTGTAGAAATCGTAAGCATGGGCCATGTGGGAAGCTTTATATTTTCTTTCAAAAGATATAGGAGCATTTGGACCAATAAGCATTGCAATAGCAGCAGCACCCCCTGTAGGACGAGCAGGTCCTTCTGCATAAACCTGAAAAGAATAATCACATAAGGTAATCTAGTGCTAAATGTTGCACAGAGACAAAAGGGATAGACTTAACAACTAGGTTCCAAAACTAGGTGATTTGAGGTGACAAACCGCGCTGTCTGTGCAAACGACAAGGCCATAGCGTCCATCCCATGATTTACTCTCAACCCAATTCACACAGTTCAACAGGGCAGCTGTTCCACCATAGCATGCATTGCTCGAGTCGACTCCTTCAATGTCAGTATTACCACTTTCCTGTGTTTGTATTTCATAACAAACGTTGACAATGACAGATTATTAGGTGAAACTGAAGTGGGCCTGGCAAAACGATGAAATGCCGCGTTGCAACTTTGGGTTAGGTGGAGTGCACCCCCTCCACTCCTTTTTTTTGTGTATGTGTAATTTGCAGAGTCTGTGTCTCAGGGGACGAACCTCGAAAATTTGCATCAGCCATGTTTTGATGGACTTGCTTTTATCTATCACCGTTTCACTACCAACCTCCAAGCATCCAATTAGCTTAGGATCAATGTTGTACTTTTGCAGCAGGGATGCAACAACTGTCAAGCTGAGAGAATTTCCCGTCATGAACATTTGCGATTCAAGTAGAGCATTACATGAAACACATTCATCTTCACTACAATTTCTTGCTAGGTTTCTACTCTTTGGTTTAGGAGGTCTAGTTCCAAAGACAGAAGGGAACCAACAGTTATCAACATACCTCATAGATACAACGTCTTCCACCTCGCTGCAGAATGCCATGCAATCCTGCCCAAGCCCAATTGTGTACTTCCCCTTGCTGGCACCGTCATGAGCCTCCAGTGCTTCCTGCAGTCAATGACTAAATGCATCAGGGACCTACAACCATGATGCAAAAACCAACCCGTCTGAGTCCCCTTCCAACGCCACATCGAATTCAGCCCTGAACATCAGGCCCAGCATCTCACATGACAAATGCAGCAGGTAACAGAACAATTCTCCGCCGCTAGCGATCCACAAAATCTATGTGAAAACGGCTTCCACTTTTCCAATTGATGCGATTTCGACTACCTTCTGGACCCAAAATTTCAGCAGCGAAGCCGGCCTAAAACCCCTCGCAGCAATAACTCCCCCCCAAAACTCACCAAAAATAAAGGTCAGAGTTCCCAGGGAAACTCACATCGCCTGCTGATCTCCGCAGGGTGCCCGGACCCCGGAGGCTCACATACGGCGCAGCGCAGTATCACGTCACACGAGACGTGCACGGTGGGGAACGCAACGAATCGAAGCAGGGGACGAGCGTCTCACCTGCTGGACACAGGTGGGAGGGAAGTAGATGTCCATGGCGAGGATCCCGACGTCCTTGCCCTCCTCCATCTCGGCGATCGAGACCCCTCCTCCTCCTCCGCTGCCGCGGCGGCGCCGGCGCCTTCGACTGCGTGCGAGGTCGGCTCGACCTCTCGACGCCTCCCGGCTCTGAGAGCTCTCACACGCGACGTCGCCTTTGGTGTGTGGGTCTGCTTCTGCGTGCGCTTACGTCGTGGGCGTGGATTATAGAGCGGTTGGGTCTCAGTTCTCCGGTCTCCACCTGTCCCGGGGTCGTGGATCTGGTGGACACTATTGTGATGTGTGTAATAGGAACAGTAGAAAATGAATAGTAGACAGTAATCTTTTATTGATGAACAGTGAATATATATATATACAAGCCTCCGATGGGGCAGTTCCCAGAGCGGAGACCCGCTCCCACGATCCCCATATCCATGCCAGGAAGAGTAGGAGCGTGAGAGAGGAAACCGTCATTAGCAGTTGCTAATTGTCCACTAATTGATCACTTAGAATATTAAGAATATTCTTAACAGACACACGAATCGCGATGGGAGAAATTTTGCCTACAGGGCAGATACATGGGTGTGTTTGGCCTCCAAACCTAGCATTTTGCTTAGACGTGTCAAGTTTGGTCTGTTTAGTTGTCTGGCCAGCCTCTGGAGCCAGGCTCTATCTGGCCTTCTGTACAGTCTTAGCCAGATCCAACTAAAAACATTACGTTGGTATTTTTTCTGGAGCCAAGCTTCGACAGGCTCAACTGACTTTCTCTCATCGTCCGATGTTCCTCCTTCTCCCCTGTCAGTGTTCCTTTATCAGCGGCGATGCTCCTCCTTCTCCCTGTCGGCGCTCCTTCTCTCCCGCCGACGTTCCTCCTCCTCCCCCGTTGGCGCTCCTCCTCCTCCTCCTGTCCGTGCTCCTCCTTCTCCCACCAACGCCATCATCGCAAAGGCGCGCGTGGCATGGTCGACCACGGCCAAGACGAAGACGTGTTCTGTGCCGCCCCCGTCCTCCTTTGTGATGCGGTCCTTCTCTGGCTCCTCCTGGGCCTGACATGGCGCCACCGGCGAAGTGGCGCGTGATGGTGCCACTAGCCAAGTCACCCGACATGAAGACTCGACCGAGATCCATAGCCTCGGCGACCCACGGGTCCCCTCTGGTCTACTTCGCTTGTGAGACCAGCCATAGAACCGACGTCGCGGCATCGTTGATGGTGAGTTCACAATGTTCGTTTGGTTGATAAGCCATGGCAGAAATTATTGTTGTTTGTTGTGAGAGAAAAACACTGCTGAATGACTGGTAGATTCGTCTGATAAGCTCAAGCGGCATAACAAACTGCGGCGTTGGCCATGGCTTGTTCCCTCTGCTCTCTCTGCTCACCTTAAAGATGTTCGATGAATTGCTTCAAAGGGATAAAGTTACCTGCATAAAGAAGATGTGACTCTATCCAAGCCAAATTGAAATCGGCCAACCAAACAAACTAGTTGTTAGCCAGGCTTACGTAGTGTAGGCAACCAAACAAGTTTATCTTGGCTTGTTGGAGACAGGTTTAGACTAGCCTGGCTTATTTCTAGCCAGGCTAGAAATTGGTCATGAAACCAAACACACTTGATGAACCCGACCCGCCGGCCCGTCTGGCCTTGTTTAGCGCTGAGCCGTTTTTTTCAAACAATCTTTTCGAAAACAGCTTTATGAGTGAAACTATTTTTCTTTTCTTCTCACAAAGATATGAGTTGGCATAAAACTGAAAAAAGTAGCTTATCCTAACTCTCTCTCAGTTTCTCTCTTTCATCTATACATGAAGCTGTTGATGAAACTGTTTTGCCAAACAACTTTTTTGAAACAACTTAGTTTTATCTAAAAAAATAGATCATGAAGTTTTTTTTTCTAGAAAAGTAACTTCACTAATAAAACTGAGCTGGGCCACACAATACCTTACTAAAATCGGTTTTCCCGTTGACCAAATTCATCCCTCAACAAGTCAACACCTTTGTGATGGAGCCTCAAAGCAAAACTACACAAAAACTTTTACCATCTCATGCGGACTGACTTGGTTGTTCGTGAGGATGAACCCGTTGAAAATGTAAAGTCCCTCTTTGTTTTAAACTAAATAATTTATTTCAACCCTTTTTTTTAAAGTACGCATTAGATATCTATCGCTAACGCTATTTCTTGACAGCACACACAATAACAGAGGGTGAACTAAAATTTAGGGGAAAAAATTACGTACGGACCGTCCACACCAGCAACAATACGGACTTCCAATCAAGTTGCGCCATGTCATAGAGAATTAGGAACCAACATGGTAGTGATGCATGATGTTTTAGCTGATCCACTTGTCAAAATACGCTCTGCGTCTGCACCGTGCCACATACAGATGGTCCGCACGCAATTTTTTCCCACAATTTAGGCCCTGTTTAGTTACTCACCCAAAAATTTTTCATCCATCCCATCGAATCTTTGGACACATGCATGGAACATTAAATGTAGATAAAAAAATAAACTAATTACACAGTTTGGTTAAAAATCACGAGACGAATCTTTTAAGCCTAGTTACTCCATGATTAGCCTTAAGTGCTACAGTAACCCACATGTGCTAATGATAGATTAATTATACTTAATAGATTTGTCATGTAGTTTTCTGACGAGCTATGTAATTTATTTTTTTATTAGTTTCTGAAAACCCTTCCCGACATCCTTCCGACACATCCGACGTGACACTCAAAAAATTTTCATTCTCAATCTAAACAGGGCCTAGGCGGGGAAGAGAGAATGAGGAAGGAAGCCCTCTGCGTAGCTATGAAAACACCGATTTGCTAAGATGTCATAGAAGAGAATCAATAAAATGATTTACATAGGTCTATGTGGTTCCAGTCCTGGCTAAGAATCATCTGCTATCATCTGAAGTCGTTTAAATCTTTTTAGCAAATAGGGGACGAAGGGATAGTTCCATCTCCATGAGGCTCCATACTTGATGAGGATCTGGCCTATTTTTTGCCTGAACTTACTATACAAGGCATTCAAATCTTTTCAAAGGTAGAAGGCAAGGGCCCAAATTCACCTCCACAAAGCTCCACGCCTAAGTACATATCACTATATTATCAAACAATTTCCTTAAATGCAGCTAACATTTTGCGCTGGTGGAACTAAGCAGGGTGTGTGATTCAACAGGAAACTTATATGCTACTCCCTCAATCCTAAAAAAAATGCAAATCTTGCTTTTTTAGGAGTCAATCAATCTCAATTCGACTAAATATACAAAAAAACAATAGTTATGACACATAATTAGTATAGCTAGATTAATGATAATATATTTCATAATGTACAAATGTTAATGCTATTTTTTATATAGAAGTAATCAAACTTAAGAATATTTGACTCGAGAAGTGAGATTCACATTTTCTAAGGGATCGAGGGAGTACTCTTATTTAAAATTTGAAATGATAAAAAAATAAAGAATTCGTATTTAAAGAAATCATTATCTTGTATATGAATAAAGTTATTGTCGTAGTTTAAATTTGAACTTCTAGTATGAATTCCTCTTTGGTTTCCATCCAAAAACTTTTTATCCCATCATATTGAATATTTAGACACATATATGGAGCATTAAATATAGATTAAAAAATAACTAATCATACAGTTTGTATATATTTTGTGAGATAAATCTTAAAAATCTAATTAATCTTTGATTAAATACTAATTGCTATAATTATAAATGTACTCAGTGTTCAAACACTTTAATGAACAAGGCCTTATAGCGACGCTTTTTATCGACGGAGGAACGGATGATGTGTATGCCTCTTGTTTAGGCCTCGTTCAGTTTCCAAAATTTTTTAGTTTTGAATATTGTAGTATTTTCGTTTTTATTTAGAAATTATTGTATAATCATAGACTAACTAGGCTCAAAAGATTCATCTCGCGATTTACACACAAATTGTGTGATTAGTCTATATTTAATGCTTCATGCATCTGTTGCAAGATTCAATATAACTAGGAATCTTGAAATTTTTTTTGTTTTTAGAGTGAACTAAACAAGGTCTTAGTTCATAAAAAATTACATAAATTTTTCAAAATTTCTGTCACATCAAATCTTGCGACACATGGATACATGGAGCATTAAATAATTAATTATACAGTTTATTTATAATTTGCGAAACGCATCTTTTAAATATAATTAGTTCATAATTAGAAAATATTTATTAAATACAAATAAAAGTGCTATAATACTTATTTTATCAAAAATTTTAGAAGTAAACGAGCCCGTAGTTACCGTCGTTACCGGTCACCACATCCGTGTTTGCTGTTGGATTTCTGGCTTGCGCGATTCCGGCACGTGAGCAGTGAGCTGTGATGAGCGACAATGCCAGAACGATGTGTCAGTCTGATATCCACTGCACCCCTGCCGAACTCGAACAATTTTGGCAAAAAAACAAGCAGCCCATTTGCTCGAATGGGCTGAGCTGGGATGTTGAAGGTTGAAGCTCAGAAAAAGCCCACTAGGGCCTTGTTTAATTTCCAAAAAAAATTGTAAAGTTTTTCAGATTTTAAATCACATCGAATCTTGTGTCACATGTATAAATCATTAAATATAAATAAAAAAAACTAATTATGTAGTTTGCCTATAATTTACAAGGCAAATTTTTTTAGTCTAGTTTTTGTCAAATATAAATGAAAGTACTATAGTGTTCGTTTTGCAATAAAAAATTAGAACTAAATAAGGCCTAGACATACTTGGCAAAAGATGTAGAATAAATATAAATAAAAATAACTAATTATATAGTTTATTTGTAATTTGCAAGATAAATTTTTTTCAACCTAATTAATTTATAATTGGATAATAATTGGTAAATACAAACGAAAATATTGTAGTACCTAAAAACTTTTCACCCAAAATCTAAATAAGGCCTAACATAAGCGCAACTCGTCAGACAGGCAAGCTTGTGCCCACGTGGTATTTGTTCAGAACTCAGAAGAGCCTCTAGATAGTAGTAACGATCAATGAACAATCACACAAGCTATACCATTTGCAGTTTAACATGAATATCTACAACAATAGTCATGAACCGAAAAACCACTGAGGTTTTTTTCATGGTTGTCCTAAATTAAAACCATCTATACATATAAATTATGTATCCATTGTTATTTTTAAGTGTCGTATGGGCCATTTAAACGTTACAAGTGTTTAGCTATGTTCATCCAAACAGCTAAACAATGCTTTTGTGAGATTGTCTCCAACAAGAGACCTATCTCGACACTCAAATTGAAAATGGGTAGTAGGACTGTAGGAGATCCCGAATCAGACTCCAACAGAAAACTATACAGAAGACCAATTGCAGAAACGAATTCTTTTAGGTCTTATTAGAGAATATGTCGAATGAGTATTGAACCCTTTGTCTGTAGCACTACCTAAATATTGAATGGGTCTTATATTTTGGATGTAATTGTTGGAGATAGTCTAATTTGAGAGGTCTAGTGTCAAGCATCTAGTGTTGGGTAAGACCGCATATGTTATGGATGAACCAAGATAAGAAGGCTAACCATCTATGAGTAATAATTTATCTTACTTTAAAGGTGATAATTATATGAAGATTGATTTTTTGTAAGGTTGTCGTTTTATTGTTCAGCAACACTACTTGTATATGCCTTATTTCACTAATACTAAGGCAAAAGTTTTAATTGCTGAGGGACCTAGGCTGTTTGGTTGGAGGTGTAAAGTTTAACAATACTGTAGCATTTTCGTTCTATTTGGAAATTAGTGTCTAATAATGAACTAATTAGGTCTAAAAGATTCGTCTCGCAAATTATTCTCTAGCTGTGTTTTTAATTTCATAAATAGTTTATATTTAATACTTCATGCATATGTTCAAACATTATATGTCATAGGCGATAAATTTAACAAGCAACAGGGTCTCATATGTAGACCTAATGGAGGAACCGTTGTTTTTGTTTATTATTATAGGTTCCATAATATAACTCTATCTCGGGGGAATTGTGACACCACACTGTTATCATCAGACGCCAGAGGGAGTGAGGATTCATCATTTTTATAAGTTTTTTCAGTTGATCGAGTCCTTAGGTTAGTGTTTCTTAAGTTTTTTGTTTTGGAATTTATCTTCTCCTCCTTTCTCACGATGGTGAGAGGGCGGGGTGGAATCATTTTCTCCATGGTGGCGCTGTTGAAAATGAGAGCGATAACTATGGCGTCAACATCCTCACCGGTATAACGTCATGAAGACTTTTATTTCCGGACGACAACATCAAGGCATAGATGGTGTCACCACCATGGCAGAAAATTCTCTAGATTCTTCTCTATTTTATTATGGTTAGATCTGGCCATGACGAAGAACTAGGAAGAATAAGTTTCAGATCAGTCTTTCTTATTCTTCGATGACAAAAAGAAGAAGAAAGAAGAACCCAAAAAGAAGAAATTTCCAACTCTGCCTATATGAATGTTGGTTGTCGTTCGTAGGGCATCTGCTGTCATGGCTTTTGCTGAGTGTTTGCCTGTGTGGTCATCCATAATGCAAAGCGTCGTACAAGTTTGGTCTTAAAATCTGGAGCTATTCACAGCATGAGTATATATTTTACTCCCTCCATTCCAAATTGTAAGTCATTCCAAGAATCTTGGAGAGTCAAACTTTTCTAAGTTTGACCAAATTTATATGATAAAATAATAATTATTATGATACCAACTAAATATCATTAGATTCTTCCTTAATTATATTTTTATAGTATATTCACTTTACGTTATAAATTTTAGTATTTCTCTCTATAATTTTGGTCAAACGTGAAAATGCTTTGACTTTTCAAGATTCTTGGAATGACTTACAATTTGGGATGGAGGGAGTAAATAATAATCAATTTCTTGATATTTGTGTAATCTATTGTGTTTTGTAACGTGTTGATGTAGCAACTTTATATAATATAATTCTTTTTTCGATGAAAAAAGAACTCTATCTCTCTTCCTATAATTAAATCTCAATTCATAATTCCAGCAGTTAGACGTTGATACTGGTAGTTTGTACCCTGCCAATGCCCTCTTAATAAAACATATAACATGGTATGCTTCAATATAATTTTTTGTAGTAGCTTTAGATCTATGAATTATTTTAATTAATTAAAGAAAAACATAAATCTAAAGCTATAATAAAAACTATGTACTAAAGCATACCATATTATTGTTCACTATGTAGATCTACTTATGTAAAGTCTCACAAAATTAGATTTTTCATTTTATGATTTTTCTATGATTAACTATAATTTTTTAAAGATTCAACAGAAATAAATAAAAAAGAACAAAATCATCGGCACTATAGTAAAGCCACAATATAAAACCGCTCGAAAAGTTATTTAATTGGTTTTCAAAAGTTCAGAGGTTAGAAAATCCAATTGTATAGTTCGGTGGATGAAGTAGTCCATCTTGTATAGTTGAGGTGGTTATATAGACTTTTTCCATTAAGATATGTCCATAAAAAATTTAAAGATAGTTACTCCATCCATTTAGTATCATCCTAGCTTTATCTAAGTTAAACATCTTTATCTTTGACATCAACCAATTTCTAAAGATTCATATAATCGACTGCTGTAGGCTGTAGCTCTCTTGTTAGTCGTTAAAAAACATCATAAAGTTGCATTTTAAGATTCACAATGAAAGAAATATTTGATTGAGAGCAAAACCTAGAATGACAATTAATAATTCAAAAAAGGGAGAATTTATCTTGAAAAAGACATAAACAAGCAAATACGAGTATATTCTCCCAAAGCTCATCACTCATCAAGGCACGCGATTACCACTGCACAGTGGATCCCGCGCGATATCCTGGACGGATGGGCCCAGATCTTGCTTACAGGCAGGTGGTCCCCAGTTATCGCGTTGGATCCAGCTGGGCCAATCCGGGGCCCAGCGACCCCTCCGGGTCCCGCTCCGGATCCCTTGCTCCCGGTGCGCAGAGTCCAGTACACGCTACACGAGCCGTAACCTCCGCTCTTCCCACGACGCGTGTCCCGGAATTTCCGGTCCCTCCTCCCATGGACCCCTCCTCCACCACCACAGCCCCACTTACACCGCGCCGGGGCCACCTGTCATCTATATATTTTTTTTCGTAATTGTAGCACTGGTCCAACCTGTCAGAAAAGCTTGGGGGTGGCTGGGAGGTCACGAGTCACGCACGGATGCGAATCTTAAGGGCATGCGCATGCTAATGCTTGCCCTAATCCGAATGGCCGCTCCCATAATACACCTTAATTAACCATGAATGCGCTGCAAATTTGACCATCATGCGTGGGGGCCACGCGGCGGGCCCGCGCGTCAGCGAGGTGGGGGCAAACGACAACGCTTCCTGGGCCGTCGGATGCGCGCCCGAGGCGCGCAGATTAATGCGGCGGGCCCCGGTACAGGTCAGCCGGGTCCCACGGCGTGACCCGGTTGGGCGGTGGCCCCGGGCGTCATGGTCCCACCGCCAAGTGACACCGCCTGATAAATCTAGCTCTCTCGCCCGAGGCGGCGAGCCAAGTAAACAACCGTCCCAGGCGAGCCCCACCTCTCCCCGCGCTCCCACGCGGAAGGAGAGGGACGAGCGAGCGAGCCAC
>Ga0182004_10002333_pt1 | contig 14679 bp, 16 predicted proteins | sample Sormic07211540_1_FD_120479 | JGI IMG/M metagenome (GOLD analysis project Ga0182004, IMG submission 120479) | Endophyte microbial communities from Sorghum bicolor roots, Mead, Nebraska, USA - 072115-40_1 MetaG | ecosystem: Host-associated > Plants > Roots > Unclassified | place: USA: Nebraska...
ACACAAGACTGTTTGGATACTAGTCTAGTTGAGTCATTTACATTGATTAGGATTAGAACACAGAAGTAGAGTTAGATACATAGGAGTCCTTACTCACTCATTGTCCTCCCACCTAGCTAGCTCACTACCAGTTATCTTACTTACATTTTATCTCACTTATCTACTATTCTATCTTGCTATTCTTACCCGCCTATTAGCACTAGTGAACTTAGATTGAGTAGACACAAACCACGGATATCCATCCGTATATTTATTAGAGAGTATTAGTCTACTTCCCATGAGCGAACTATAAATTATGACACCATTGATACTCACCACGGTTGAAGTGCTACAGCGGTATCTATGTGCTTGTAGAGTTACCCTTGGTACGTCTTGCGTCACCGCTAGAGTTTAGCATTGCTTAGCATTTCTGTGTCGTTGCTCAGGGTAGCCTGACATCCTATCCTAGTAACAGCTCAGGCTTGCATTTAAGCAGTGCTGGTTAGGCGCCACCATTTCTAGATACTTGTCACATCTTATTCTAGCCGGTGTGCATTAAGATTTGCCAACAGTGCATCATGTCGATCGCATGGCGAACCTCTAGGACATGCTAGTAGGGTAGCTCCCAGAATATGGAGTTCTTCTTCCACATGGGTGTGTGTCCCTGAGCGTCTTTGGAAACAAGTTCGCTGCCCCATCCCTTACCAAATACTACTTTCATATCCTTCACCATTTCAAGTATATCATCCCTGGTTCAGTTATGAGGCTTAGTCTGGTGATCTGTCTTGCCTTTAAAATGTTTGTCTTTCTTTCTTACTAGGTGGCCCATTGGAAGAAACCAATGGTGGCCAATGTATAAGGCCTTTTGACATTTTTTTCAAAAATATACTATCAAGGTCTTCGAAATAGTGTGTGCATGCATTGTATCCCTTGTTTGTCTAGCCTAAAAGATTACTAGAGCAGGCCAGTCATTGATTGTGATGAACAACAATGCTCGTAGGTCAAAGTGTTTTTGTTTGTACTCGTCCAACACGCGTACACCTGGCTTGCTCCGTGAAGAAGAAGTTCCTCAACTAATGGCCTCAGGTAGAGATTGATGTCATTGCTAGGTTGCTTCGGCCCTTGGATGAGCACAGGCATAATAATGAACTTCCGCTTCATGCATAACCATGGAGGAAGATTGTAGATGCATAGAGTGACTAGCCAAGTGCTATCACTACTGCTCTGCTCCCCAAATAGATTAAAATTGTCTATACTTAAAGCGAACCTCAAGTTTTTAGCCTCATGTGCAAACTCTGGAAATTCTCTATCTATCGCTCTCCACTGGCCTCCATCAGCAGGGTGCCTCAGTATATTGTCTACCTTATGGTCTTCTTTATGCCACCGCAGTGACTTTGCATTGTCTTTATTTGTGAACAAACGTTTCAAGCGAGGTATCATAGGAGCATACCACATGACCTTGGTAGGGATTTTCTTCCTGCTGGAACGTTCTTCACCCTCAACGTCGCTAGGATCATCTCGCCTGATCTTATACCATGATGCTTTGCATACCGGGCATGCATCCAAATTCTCATATTCCTCCCCATGGTACAGGATACAGTCATTAGGACATGCGTGTATCTTCTGGATTTCTAATCCCAAAGGACAGACAACCTGCTTTGCTTCATACATAGCGGGGGGCAATTCGTTTGCTCTCAGAAGCATCTTTTTCATGATCTTCATAACCGCCCAAATGCCTTGTCAGATGTACCATTATTTGCCTTCCATTGCAGCAGTTCCAGTGTTATACCTAGCTTTGTTTGTCCATCTTCCGTGGTTGGATAAAGCAATTTCCTGTGATCCTCTAGCGTGCGCTTGAACTTGGCCTTCTCCTTCTCACTTTCACACTCTCTTTGTGCATTGCAAATGGCATCACCAAGAGCATCAGCATTAGTTGCCACATCTTTTGTCGCTGCCACATCTTTTTCATCATTTGCTCTCATTGCATCATCATCAAAGGCACCGTACTGAGCAATAATATCGGCATGGTCCAATTCTTCATCTTCTTCACCATCATCCATTACAATCCTCTTTTCTCCATGCTTCATCCAACAAATATAGTTGGGTACGAAACCCGACATGAACAAGCGCGTATGAAGATTCTTTGAGCATGAATATTCCTTCAAATTCTTACTGATGGCGCATGGGCAGCACATGAAACTATCCTGCTTGTTTACCTCAGCCACACCTAAGAAATAGTGCACGCCAACAATGAACTCTTTGGAGCGGCGATCGACATTATACATCCAATTGCGTGACGACATCTGTATTAAATGTTACAACCATGCACTTAGATAATCATGTTATTGCACAACATGCATGACATCATATGATTGATTAATTCAAGCAAGCCTGACTACAACAAAGACAACCACAGCTAGCAACAAAAAAGTAGAACTAAAATGCACTTAAGCAACATAATTAGTTCTCGTCCTATCCCAACTAAAACAGACAGCTGCACATCTGCTGGATCAACATCGATGGGCTTCTTGCGCTGGCTCACTGCCTCGTCACCTTTAGCGGCAACCTTCTGTGCAACAGAATTTCATACGTGCTGGACGTACTCTTCCTTCCAGTACCAACCTTTACATCCACCGGTGCCCTCCCACTGCAATTAGAACAAATAATAAGGAATTTAAACAACATCATTAAGCAAAACCGGTACAAATTAACCATATTAATCAAATGTGGGAAAATAATAACCCACCTCACAGTCCGGACACTTGTAGAATATACGAGCCTTGTTGATTCTCTCTTTTTTCACTCGTTACTCCTTCACAATCTTCTGCTTACACTCGCCGCAAGCAATGAGAGGAAGATCCGGTCGCAGATGCTTTAGATCCCGATGATGAGAGACTGAGGATCCGGTCACTGTTGCCATCTACTATATCCATACCCATTTCTTTAAACTATTCATGATTTATTTTAATTTTTGTCTATTCTCTATATTCATTATTGCAACCATAAAAAATATAATGGATACTATCTAGCAATAAAAAAATATAAAGTCAATTTGATGAACTCTATGTTCAAAATCTTTATACATGCTCAAACTAACAAGTCTAGCTAACAAGTCGATTCGATGAACCCTATTAATTAAATTCCTTTTATGATCTCAATTATATATAGAAGAAAGATAAAAAAGACACTATTCTTTAATTCATAGCTAAACCATGAAATACTATATATATGGTTACTAATTTAAGCTATGGGTACTAATTTAAGCTATGAATTCAAACTAACAAGTAAATTAGCTCAAGTGGCGGAGAAATCACAAGGACAAAAACAACATGAAAATGACATGGAAGAATGAAGCTAGTTACCTCTAAACACGAAGAGTCGATGGCGGAGTCGAAGAAGATCACCAATGGGCGTCGACGATGTCGATTCAAACTATAACTATTGATTTTGAGCTTAAAATGGAGGAGGAATCATAAAAACAAAAAACAACATCAAAAAGATAAGAGAGGATGAAGTTAGTTACCCCTAGACCTGAGAAAACGATGATGGCGTCGAAGAAGATCACCAATGGACGCCAGAGATGAAGAACAAGCATAAACAAGCAATGGCTAGCAAGAAGAGAGGGAATAAGCTCAGTGAATTTTGAATAGGCTCGGTCTCAGGGAGAAAGAAGGAAGAAAGATATCACCCGTGCACCTTTAGTCCCGCCTAGAAGTAAAAACGGAGACTAAAAATGGTCCTTTTAGTCCCGAAGCAAGCCATCAATCGGGCCTAAAGCTTTAGTCCCGGTTAGTGGCACCAACCGAAACTAAAGTACTCCGTTTAGTCCCGGCCCGTAACACGAGCCGGGACTAAAAGGTCCATGCCCCGACACCACTGCGCAGTAGCTGTTGGGTGGGACCCTCTAGTCCCGGGCCATGTTAGGTGCCGGGACTAGAGTGGCCTCTAGTCCCGAAGACCAAAACTACCGAGACTATTAGCGATTTTGGCAATCGTCTAAAGGTCTCTTCTATAGTAATGTTTGCTATCATTGTTAACTGTAGCCATGAACCTGTAGATCGCTGCTGGTTTGAAATCAACCAACAGTGATATGTGGTTTTTGTACGAGCGGTGAAGCTTAATAGTGGGACTGAAACCTCGGTGATTTAGCAAATGGTGATTCTTAGTGTCTTATCTTGGTTGGCTGGATGATTGGTGGTTAACCTGCACCATGACCAGAGGAAGAATTGATGACCAGAGTGTATCCTTTGTGGAGCCGATACGGGTCAGTCCAAACGAGGCCTTGAGTGTATCATTTGTGTAGCTGATACGGGTCGGTTTGAACGAGGCCTTGTTTAAATGCATGTATATTCACTTCAAGCCACATATGTTAGTAGAGAATAGAATAGAACTTAGTTTAATTCTACTTTAATCCACTTCAATACATGTAGGCTGAGATGAATACATGTCTGTTTGGTTTCAACAATATAATCGCTGCCTACCATGCTTGTTAATTAGCATCAATCATTCCAGTGCATCACCGACCTATGATCACTACGGTGTGTTCCGGCTATTTGGTACCTGAACCACGAGATTTGATCTTGATATTCAAGATGATTGTTCAGCTAGCTGGCACACATTGGTTGGTATGATCTCAAGATCGAACTCGTCGATCGCATGCCGCTTCTTGCGCACAGCGCGCGTGTGAGGCTGACAATGAGCCGGCCGGCCGGCCGGCTGGCCGGTCTGCGCGCGTGTCGGCAGGCCCGTGGCGCGTGGCGCTGCTGCAGCTGCAAAAACAAACAAATAATAATAACAATCCGGTATCTGATCTTTCCAGTACGTGGTTTCGATTCCCCCCCTCTGAATCAGGATAGGAGATGCGCGCCAACGTCGTCAAATGGGGTAGGCCTCCGTTGCATTGGACGCAGCACGCATTGTGTGATTATGCACTGCTTGTGTGTTCTGTACTTCTGTAATGTAATGTGTTGCTCAACACTTAGGTCTGTTGTTTGGTTCGAGGAGATACTGAGGGGTAACATAAATGGAAACAAGTTGTGCCGATGCCTGTTTGCATGCATGTAATGGAAAACTTTAATTTCTTTGGTTGGTTATAAGATATCCTTTACCATTCCCGCTGCTTGGCGTGAAGAGTTAACAGCATCTACAAGAGACTATGTAAAATTATATTCTAAACTACAAGATTTAGCTATTGTGTAAAATAAAAAACTCATTCAAAGCATAGAGTTCCACAACAGCCTTTGTATAGGTTAGCTAGTGAGGACGACATACTATATACAATAAGTAAAAGTTTAGGAATAATAAACTTGCTATTTTGGCAAACTAGATAGCATATTTGTTGGACTTTAATTTTTGCTCGAAAAATATAAAAATAGCCTATATAACATGGATAGCATATCTGTTGGAGTTGCTCTAAGCCCTTGAGCTGAGTGGTACCGACGTTTCACATATCTGGATCCCATTCCTCCATGAACGGCTCCACTGCTGAAACAAACACATAGGGTGGAAAACGGCCAACGAAAACTGTTGGGAGAAGGCGTACTGCACTCCCCAGCAACACAGTGAAACGAGAACCTTCTCACTCGGTGCCGTGAGAGGCTCAACAGTAAATGAACAGTGGGCTCAACAGTAGGTGGAAATAATGAATGCCCTCTCTCCTTAATGACGGTATCACGCCCCTTATATAGGGCTCGGAAACCGACCTAAGACAATTACAGAAATGCCCCGTGACGGTGGGGGAATATCCCAGCATATTCTCATATCACAGTCTACTAACCCTAAGCCATTTGTGTAATTTCACACTACAAACCCTGCGTGTGACCCGTGTCTAGGGCTTCAGCTGGTCGGAGGCTCGGATCCTTCGCTCGGCTGCCGATCCTTCGACGCTTCCTTGTCGGAGGTTCCTCAGCCTGGACGCGCCGGAGGTTCCTTGGCCCGGCCACTCCGAAGGTTCCTCAGCCTGCTCGGCCACCAATCCTTCGACGCTTCTTTGTTGGAGGTTCCTCAGCCTAGCCGCACCGGAGGTTCCTCGGCCCGGCCACTCCGGAGATTCCTCGCCAACCTCGGACTTGGGAGGATCGGAGGCTCCTCTTTTCTCTGCTTGCGGACCTCCACGGGTGTCTCAGTCCCTACATACACTTAGCAAGATAAGATGAGTCGTCAACGTTAGTCTTTCTCAGGATCCTCCGCACGTATTCGCACGAAGGTTTCTGGGGTGAAGGATATCCTTCGATGCTACCAGGGGATGCGTCCAGCCCCCAACATTTCCCCCCTTTTTGGGCTAATGGCACTCCTGCGGTCCATGTGCTCAAAAATGTGCCACGCTGCGGAGGCTGCGAGCATGGTTGCTGCCTTCCCCCCTGGTGCGCAGGATGTGCTTGTTGGCAGTATGGTGGAATGTTCCTTGTACTTAGCCATGAATTGTCTTTGTGTGTTTAGGTTTTCAGGATCCTCCGATCGTTGTCTGTTGTTTTGATAATTTGCTATCCTTCGCATATTAGATCGCGGAGGATAGTGATTTGTGTGATATTTGCACGGCTAGCCGTTGGAGTTAGCCGTTAGAGTTTGGGAATCGCAACGGCCGCGCCGAGTCCTCCGCTCATAGCCGTTGGGCGCGGGGAATCGCAACGGTCGCTCGGCTGCAGGCCCCCCCTATAAAAGGGGACGCTGGGGAGCTCTGGGCTCTCACCCCTGCCGCTTGTTGCCTGCCTAAATTCCTTCGCCACATTTCTCTTGCTCTATAAGCTGCTCGCGTGAGTTGTTTTTGGGTTTAGTTCCTAAGTGTTTGCGGAGGTGATAAGGTGGCTCATTTTCCTTGGCCCCGTCCTTCGAGGTCAGATTTTTCTGGTCCTTTGCGTAATTTTGTTAGCGTGAGGTCCGGAGGTTGGCTGCGGAGGTTTGAGGATTGGATGCTTGAGGTGGCCGCGGCTCAAGATCTGGAGGAGACGCTGTCTGACGTCGAAGCTTCCGTTGGGGATCTTATCAGCGCGAGGGAGTTTGACTCAATGGCGGCGATTACCTTTGAGTTTGGGGAGTTGACTGTTAGGCCGGAGGATATCGCAGATATGGTTGAGGTTGTTTTTTCAAGGATGGTCGTGCGAAGGCTCCTCCTGCCGGCCAAATGGTGCCTGTGCCTGAGGAGGAGTATGCGGTGGTCTTCAGGGATTTCTTTACCTGCGGACTCCGGATGCCTCCGTATCATTTCCTTCGCCAGGTGATGGAAACTTTCAACGTGGAGCTGCAGCATTTCAGTCCGAATGGGATTCTGACCCTTAGCAAGTTTGCGTGGGCTTGTGAATCCTGTGGAGCAGTGCCCCATATCGATACTTTCTGCTCGTACTTTGAACTCTAGCGTCAGCCGAAAAAGATTAAGAACGCCAAAGGATTGGATTGCATTGTGCGGTTTGGGAGCTGCGCATTCATGCCGCGCCGCACAATGCCTGGGGCTCGGTGCGAGATTTCCTTCTGCCAAAAGGGTAAGTGGGAGAAGGATTGAATGAGGGCTTGGTTTTATGTGAGGACCCCTGCTGCGTCGAAGACTCTAGACGATGGTCGGGTTGACAAGGTTTACCCGTACGCGTCAAAGATGAAGGAGCTCAAGCCTGTCTACAAGGTTGATCCATCGACACCGATGTCGGAGGAACGCAGGGCCTGCGACCAAGCCTTCGCACTGGCATGCCGTTTCTCCGGAGGTAGAGATTTGGTCGAAGAGATGGTTGCTGCTGACTAGTGGCCCCTTGGCCGTAGGACTGACGAGTTTACCATTGAAATGGTACAAGTGCCTGTGTTTGGTCCTCCGGAGGGGTTACCATTTCCTCGCTTTCGCGCGGGTTTGCCAGAGGGTGAGACGAAGGAGTCGTTCCTCGACCGCGTGGAGGTTTCAGCCTGGAGGATCGTTGGAAAAATTTCGAAGAAGGAGTACCTCTAGCGGAAATCTACGCTTGGGACGATGTCGCGTTTTAACTGCGTTTTTGAGGATCTGGGGATCGAGTACAATGAGTACGTCATTCCTCCGGATGTGCTGCTCGGCTTGGAGAAGAAGAAGGATCCCTCCAAGGCTATGGCTGCTACCGAGTCGAAGAAGAGGAAAGGAGGAGGTGTTAGGAAGACGCTTGCCAAAAAACGCAAGGCGAAGGTTTTGCTGGAGGCTCCGGTGGAGTCTTCCTCCGACCGATCCTCCGCGGCCGAGTCTAATTCGGTGGATTCTGCGCCTGCGGAGGTTGCGAATGCTGCACCTGTTGTTGGAGGTCTTGAAGTTGAGGTCTCCCGTGCGGTCTCGTCTATGCGCGCGCCCTTTGCGTCGCTTCTTGGGGAGGAATCCTCCGATGCGGAGGCCCCTAAGGCGAGTCCTACGCGGGAGGCTTCTACCGGAGGAGGATCTCTGCCGAAGGAGGGGCAGGGGGAGTCTAGCGACGAAGCTGAATCTGCTTCTGTTCGGAGGATAAGGAAGGCGGAGGATCCCCGCGGCCAGAAGGAGATGGTATAAACTCGCTGTATATGGGTTAATTTTTTGTTTGGTTTGTTTTGATATTTCTTCATGCCTTAATTGTCTGGGTCTTATATTTTTTGTATATTTTTTAGAGGATGTAATTGTTGGGTTGGCCAGCGCGGAGGAGTTGGCAAAAGGGGCTAGCATTGCGCTCGAGGGGCTTGCTGTTCCTCCGCCCCGCATTCCTGCGCCAACTGCGCTGGGTAGCAGGCCTTCGCCTGCCAACATTATTGGTCCTGGTGAGTTTTTAATTTTTTGTTTTTGTATCTTTAATTGAGTTGGTTGTCTACGGTTGGTGTTGACCGTTTCTTGATCGTGCGGAGGAGCCTCTGATCCTTCGATCTTAGGTTGGGCTGATACCTTGCATGAAGTTCATGCTCTCGTCGGAGGTTTGTTTTTTGACCTCCATCCGTTACTTTTTTAGTTTTATCTCATGTTTTTCTTACTTTCCTTCGCTTCTCAGATCGCTTCCGACAGAAGTGTTGCGATATGGATTACGCGACGCTGCTTCGCGTACAGTTTGAGCATCATAGCCTTGTATGTTTCAAGTTTGTTTTACCTTCCTTCGCCTTTTTTCATTCGGAGGTTTGATGTATGTTGTTTTTGGACAGGGTCATCACATGGCTGCTGCCTTGGAGGAGCGATGCTCCCGAGAGGTTATTTGCCGAGATGAAGCCATTGAGGCTCTGAAAAAGGGAAACGAGACCTTGGAAGCTGAGAAGGCTCGCCTGTCGGAGGAAGTTAAGGGATTTGCTTCCATCCGACAGGAGGTTGAGGCGCTGAGGAAGGAGAGGGAAGAGCTCAAACTTGGGTCAGAGGTTTTAAGGAAGGAGAAAGAGGATGCTGAAGCTTCGGCAGTTGTCCTTCGCATGAGTGCTTCTGAGGCGGAGAAAGTTAAGGACTTGGCCGTGCAGCGGGCCGGGAAGGCGGAGGACATTGCTGACCGCCTAAGCAAGGAGCTTGACGCTGAGCGAACGTCTGCAGCTGCAGTTTAGACTCGCATGCAGAAGGTGGAGGCGGAGGCTGCGGCTGTCATCGGGCTTTACTCCGGCTTGCTGGCTCAGTTCGGAGGTAGCAACTCTGCTCCTCTGCCCAGTGGTGACGTTGGGGCTAGCCTTGCATGGCTCAAGTCTCACATTAGCATGCTCCCTGACTTTGTCGGAGGAGCTGTTGATTTTGGGGCTTTGGCTGCGGTTAGCTCCTTCGCCAGGCTTTTGCGCCGCGGAGGTTGCTCCCATGCCGAGGGGGTTGCGAAGGAGGAGTTTGCCTCGGCGGAGGATGTTGGAGAAGTAACCTCCGGCCTGCGCAAATCTGTTCGGAACTTTATCAGTTCGTTCTAGATTAGGTTTGGGCGGGCTGAGGCGAAGAAAATGGCAGAGGCTCGCCGCGCTGAGGTACGCATTTTTTCGTTAGTCTTTTTGTGCTATGATTATTTTTCCTTGTTTCAAGGCTTCCTCTCCGCAGGATCTTGCTAAGAAGAAGGCGAAGGCTGACAAGGCTGGTCCGTCGCGTCCTTCGGCTCAGTCTGGTGCGGAGGATCCTCAGGCCGGTGCCAAAGCTCCGGAGGGATCTGGTGCCAAGGCTCCAGGGGAACCCGAAGCTCCTGCTCCTCCTCCGCCTCAGGTGTGAGGGTTTTTAGTTTGTAGGTTTTTCTTAGTTTTTTGCGTTTGCTTGTTATGCGACGTTTTTTGTAAAAAAGGGGTGCGAGGTTTAAGTCAGTATGTAATGAAATGCTAGTTATGCAATATATTGGACTTGCTTTGAGTGGGTTGTTTGTCTTACGTTATCCTGCGCAGGTCTCTAGCGGAGGACCTGCGCAGGATATTTGCGAAGCTCCGCTTTCCATCTTTTATAATGGGATTTATGTGTTGGGAGACTTATGGGAATACTGGAGAACTGCGGTTCCTAACCTTAGTGTGGTTGATATGTTCAACTTTGTCGAGTTTGATATTGCCGATGAGCGATCTGATTTCCTCCGGTCGCTTGCGTACCGAGGATCTTGGCCTCCAGCTTAGGTAGTTAGTTGCTCCTCTGTTTTTTGTATTTGGTTATGTGGCTTTCATGCTCTAATTTGGTTTGATGCGTTTCTGCAGTCATCGTACCCGATCCTTCGCATCTTTGGCGAAGATGATGGTATATGTTGGCTGTCGGAGGATCCTGCTACTATGGCTGAGCGCTATCTTCCTGGGCATCGTGAGGTTCGAAAGCTTGACCCTATGTCTTAGTCGTATCCTTCGTTTGGGCGAGGTTTGAAATTGTTTAACTTTAGCGCAGGTTGTTAGATCTCCTCCAGGGCATGATGTCCTTCCTTCGAATTTTGTCGAAGGAAGCTACGTTACCCCGGTGACATTCAAGCGTGGGGATCTGTATGCAAGGGGCTGGCTAATTGATTGGTGGCACCATATGTGTCCCACGCGTAATGTTGATGACTTAGTCGATTTTCTTGCTCGTGATTACTGTGATGAATTTTGGTTTGTGCCAGATTCATACCATAGGATTGTTCAAGGTTCTTATAACCTCCGGCATTTTGCCGTCGGAGGATGCTGGTTTAATTTTTTGTTTTCCCTTTGATGTAAATGAATGATGTACGTACTACTATCATGAATAAAGATCAGATGTTTTTATCAAGGCTCCTGTTACAACCTTCGCACTATTAGGGGTTTTTTTATTACAGCCTTCGCACCTTTCAATGTTGCTATTGTTTTTGTTTGTTGAATCCTCCGCAACGTCACAGTGGTGTTGATACTAAGGATCTTTGTGTTGCTGTAGCGTTTGTTTGTTGACGCTCGATGTTGCGAAGGCGTTGGTGGTCGTGAGGATTGCGCAAGTTTGCTGTTCGTTGACCTTAGGGCCTTCGCTTGTTTTGTTGCGAAGGAGCCTCTACTGAATTGAGCTCATCTTTGCCTTTGCTCGACTCCCGTGGAGTGTTGTCGAGGCTAACCTTTGGGTATGTGGGTCGGAGGTTCTGAGGGGATGTTACGAGACTTCGTGCGATACCCTTCAGAGACCTTCGATACTAACTTGGGGTGATTTTGTTGTGGCTGTACATGACTCTGTGGTCGATGTTCATCACAACGCCGCGGCTCTAGCATTACGAAGCTTCGTGCAATACCAATTTTTTGTGTTGCTATGAGGCTAACCCCTGCCTCCATGGTGGCCTAGGTTTTTTCCTTTGTGACTGCTAGGATTGCACTGGCTGTTTGGGTCTGTGTGTATTGGTCCTAATTGAGGGTGGGGGGCATGGTGAGCCTGGTTTTATAGGCTTTCTTGCATTTATTGAGTGTACTTTGTTAGGTTGGGATTTACTATCTAGTTATTATTGCAGTAGTTGGTCTTGTTTTACTCTAGCTGGGGGTGATTGTAAACTTAGTTTTATTTTTCACCCTTCTTGTGTTGGAGGCCTGCTTGGATTTGCAGGATACCTTCGACCTTATCTTTGGCGAAGGTTATGTGTTTGTCGGTGAGGTTTACTTTGTGAATGTGAAAACTTCACTGCTTTTGGGCAGAGGTTGTATAGCTCCTGATGCCTGATTATCTTTCAGGTCTTTGTCAGGTTTGAAGGTTTAGTCCCTCTTGGTCATGTTGTGATGCCTGATGTGGACAGGGCTTTTTCACTTTTGACCATGTTGTCCTTGTTGTTCGGCTCTTGGCCAGGTCTTTTGCTAAGGATGTGGTGTTTTTCCACCGTTGAGGACGTTCCGAGCTTTCTTAACCTTTGGTTGAAAGCTGCGGAGGGTCCTTGTAATCACGTGATGTTTTGTCGAATGCTACAGCCTCGTTGCCAGCTGTTTTTCGACTTTTGAGTTTTGCTTCTAGGGTGGATTCCTCTTTATATCTCAGAGGTTTTTACATAGGTTCTGCCTCGTTAAAAACCTCACCTCCTAGTAGGAGTACCCCTGTGAGGAAAAGAGTGCAGACCTTGGATTACAAAAAAGTAGAGAGAAAAAGAAAATAAGTGTATCTAAAGACATGGATGCCGCCGCTTATTTTGCGGGGGTCATCCTTACACTCAAATGTAAAATCTTCGTATATTGTCGACATTCCACGTGTGGTGGAGGTTCTGCCTTCGAGGACTTTCAGGTAGAAGGATCCCGACCTTCCCGCTTGTATTGCTGTATAAGGTCCTTCCCACTTAGGTTCCAATTTTCCAACGTTTGTGTGATCTCCTTTTTTCCTGAGTACCAGGTCCCCATCTTGTATGTCTTTTCGTACTACCTTGCGGTCTCTCCATTTTTTGGTTTCTTGCTGGTACTTGGTAATGTTCTCCACTGCCTCTAGTCTTATTGATTCCAAAGTTTCCTTGTAGTACTCTTCATCTTCAGCCAACTGCTACTTCATGGAACGCAGGCTTTGGTGTTTGATTTCTTCTGGCAACATTGCCTCTTCCCCATACAAGAGCTTGAATGGAGTGAACACAGTTGCTCTTGAGACTGTTGTGTTATGGGACCACACAACTCTGGGTAGCTCGTCAACCCATTTCCCCTTTCGTAGGTTGAGTAGAGTTTTGGAGATTGCAGAGAATATTATTCTGTTTGCTCTCTCCACTGCCCCGTTTGACTCTAGGTGGTAGACAGACGCGAAAGCAATTTTGGTTCCTATGTGATGGCAGAAATCCTTGAACCTGTCTGAATCAAACTGCTTCCCGTTGTCGACTGTGAGCAGGCTTAGAACTCCGAATCTGCAGACTATGTTCTGCCAGAAAAATTTCTTGATTGTTTCAGAGGTTATGGTTGCCAGTGGCTTAACTTCGATCCATCTTGTGAAGTATTCGATGGCCACAACGGCGAACTTGTTTCCCCCCTAGGCAATTGGCATGGGCCCTACCAGGTCCATTCCCCATCTTTACAACGGCCATGATACTGATATGAGCTGAGTTGGTGCTGAAGGTCCTAACTGGATTGGTGAGAAGGTTTGGCAGGCTTTGCATGTCTTCACTATCTCTTCAGCATCTTTGATGTGAGTTGGCCAGTAGAAGCCTTGTCTCAATGCTTTGGCGGACAACGCACGTGGGCCGATGTGTGACCCGCATATTCCAGAATGTATTTCTCGCAGGAGTTCTCTTCCCTCGGTTTGTGATATGCATTTCAACAAAGGTTGGACTACACCTTTCTTGTACAGGTTTCTGTCATTGATGGAGTAATTCCTTGCTCTTGCTTCCATTCTCTTGGTTAATGCTTCATCATATGCGACTGTTTTGCCTTTGAGGGAATCAACTATTGCCTGCCTCCAATCTTCGCCTTCTGTCAGCAGGACTGAGCGGAAAGCTTTTGGCAACGATTCAGTTGTGGGTGCTCCAACGATTTGGTAGAAGGTTCCTTATGGCAAGGGGGTGTTGTTGGCTGCTGCTTTGGCTAGCTCGTCTGCCTCGTAGTTCTCGACTCTCAGAATGTACTGCAGAGTGAACCCCTTGAACCTTCTCTCCAGCCCCCTTATGACGGTCAGATATCTTGCCAACTCGGGGTTGTGTGCCAAGTATTCCTTCTCCACTTGTCCTGCCACCACTTGGGAGTCTGTTTTGATGAGCAGGGTTTTGGCTCCCGAAGCCTTAGCTTTATTCAGCCCGAGGATGAGTCCTTCGTACTCAGCTATGTTGTTTGTTGTTCTGAATTCGAGTCTCGCAGCATATTTTAGCTTGAGACCGGACGGTGCGATCCGAACAGCTGCTGCTCCTGCTCCTGATTGCCCCCAGGCGCCATCTGTATACAGTGTCCATGGCTGGTCGACTACCTTCTCCTCTTCTTTGCTCGAAGGTGTCCAATCTGCCATAAAGTCAGCCAGGGCCTGCGACTTGATGGAGGTTCTGGGGACATAGGTGATGTCGAACTGCGATAGCTCGGCCGCCCATTTCCCTATGCGCCCAGAGGCCTCCTTGTTCCTAAGGATGTCACCCAATGGCTGTGAGGTGGGTACCTTGATTTCATGGCTTTGGAAGTAATGTTTGAGCTTTCTTGATGCGCATAGAACTGCGTATGCGATTTTTTCTATCTCCGTGTAGTTTAACTTTGCTCCTGACAAAGCTTCGGACACATAGTAGACGGGCCTTTGCATCGTTCCCTTATTATCACTTGTCTCGTGCACCAAGACAGCACTGACGGCGTGCTCGGAGGCAGCCACATACAGCAGTAGGGAAGTGTCCAGCTCGGGCACAGTTACCACCAGATTGGTCGCAATGTAGCTCTTGAGCTGCCTGAAGGCCTCTTATTGTTCCGGAC
>Ga0182004_10002334_pt1 | contig 14677 bp, 9 predicted proteins | sample Sormic07211540_1_FD_120479 | JGI IMG/M metagenome (GOLD analysis project Ga0182004, IMG submission 120479) | Endophyte microbial communities from Sorghum bicolor roots, Mead, Nebraska, USA - 072115-40_1 MetaG | ecosystem: Host-associated > Plants > Roots > Unclassified | place: USA: Nebraska...
CCCCCCCCCCCCCCCCCCACCCCCCCGGCGTCGTTTCCTCGATCGCGCTCTCTCTTCCTCGAGCTCGCTTTGTGTCTCCTGATTGAAGACGGAGAGTGTGGTGTGGTGTTCCCCCCCTTGTGGCCTTGTGCTTGTGCTGCAGGTGCTGCGCGGTGGAGGCGTCGAGGCGGTGAGGCGGAACGCGGCGCGGGGGAAGCTGCTCCCGCGGGACCGCATCGACCGGCTGCTCGACCCCGGCGCGTCCTTCCTCGAGCTCTCGCAGGTTCGCTCGGCCTCTCGTTTTCCCTGCGTTGATCAGGCCGCATTATTGTGAAGCGAACGCAATTTCTGTATGATTGGCCCAGCCCGTAATGCTATGGATTTGGGATTAGGGTGTGCAAGAGGCTTAAATTTCCGCAGATTATTTGTAGTTATGGGCTGCTGTTCAGTATTCACCCCCTTTTTCAGCAAACGATTGCAATCGAGGTAGCATAGCAATGCTCCTCCATGAGCCATGATATATCGCCCATTTTGTGACTCCAAAGTCTAAACGGTAGTATTGTGGCACCACAACCCTGTCCTCCTGAATTTTGTATCAGCTTCATATACTAGGCCTGCATGTTGTGGTTGGACATGAGCTACTTAGACACGCGGTGTCTTCCCAAGTTCTACCAGTGCCCTGGACCCAAGTGCCTCTGCATTTTTTGCAGTGTCAGTATCTAGGAGGATGGCCTAGAATATAAACTATTGTTTTCATTGCTCTACTTCTTGTTCTACACTGCAACTGTTGATGTTAAGTTCTTACTATACAGCTTGCAGGCTCAGATGTTTATGGTGAAGCATTACCATCCGCAGGTATAATAACTGGCATAGGACCTGTTCATGGACGATTATGTATGTTTGTGGCCAATGACCCGACCACTAAGGGTGGCACATACTATCCTCTTACTGTCAAAAAGCATCTGCGGGCACAGGAAATAGCTTCCGAGTGCAAACTGCCTTGCATCTATCTCGTTGACAGCGGAGGTGCTAATCTCCCCAGGCAGGCTGATGTTTTCCCTGACCGTGAAAATTTTGGCCGAATATTCTACAATCAAGCTAAGATGTCTTCAGACGGTATCCCTCAGATTGCATTAGTCTTAGGATCTTGCACTGCTGGTGGGGCTTATATTCCTGCAATGGCGGATGAGAGTGTTATAGTTAAGGGAAATGGAACTATATTTCTAGCGGGTCCGCCACTTGTAAAGGTCAGTATTCTCTGGCAACCATTTTGTTTATTTTGTACATTATGAGATGAGATATTGGGCAGTGCCTGAATCATGCCTTAAAGTCTAAAAGACCAAATTTTGTAGGCTGCTACAGGAGAGGAGATATCTGCTGAGGACCTTGGTGGAGCATCAGTACATTGCAAGGTATCAGGAGTCTCAGATCATTTTGCACAAGGTAAAGTTTAACAGCACTTACTGCATCATATGAATGGAATTAATTCCCTCTTGGAAATTTGACATACTTTAAAGTCTTATATTTGTTTTACCATAGGTGTTCATCTTATTTATTATTCTGTTTTAGTTACATTTCAATTGATGCTGGTTTTATATATTAGACAACTCCCACAATGTTAATTGATGTAGATGAACTTCATGGGCTTGAGTTGGGGCGAAACATTGTGAAGAACCTGCACTTAGCTGCTAAAGGAACAAATATTCAAAGTTCTGCTTGTGGTTACCAAGAGCCATTGTACGATGTAGAGGAACTTCGCTCAATTGCACCAGCTGATCTGAAACAGTCCTTTGACATTCGTTCAGTAATAGCCCGTATTGTTGATGGAAGTGAATTTGATGAGTTCAAAAAATTGTATGGAACAGTAAGGATTTCGTTTTGGTTGAATTTAGCTGTCATTTGCATTCTGCATCTTATGCATTGTGCAACTCAATTTGTTTTTCTTTAAATTTATGCAGACACTAGTGACTGGTTTTGCAAGGATATGCGGGCAACCAGTTGGAATTATTGGAAACAATGGCATTTTGTTTACTGAGTCAGCGCTAAAGGGCTCCCACTTCATTGAATTGTGTGCTCAGCGGCATATTCCTTTGATTTTCCTTCAAAACATTACTGGGTTCATGGTATGGTATTCCATTTACTCTTCAAATTACTTCTTTGAGCTCTTTCATTTCATATCCCACTATACACATAGTACACAGACTTATTATTGTATTGGCAGTTTTTAGGGCAAATCAAAATTATTACCTACATAGACTTATTGATTATGCAAAGGGACTATGTTCATGGAAAGGTACCTTTAACGAGTGCAGAATATAGAATTCCATAGTTTACGTTGATAGAGTGCAAGATTTTGTACAGTATGGTTGGATTCTAAAACTTGACATGCAAATTAGTATTATCAAGTATGACTATGAGACATTTAATCTTTTTGAAGGACAGTATCATGTTCACTGTTGGTTTTCCTGCTGACTGCTGTAGGTCGGGTCGAAGTCTGAAGCTAGTGGAATTGCCAAAGCTGGAGCAAAGATGGTCATGGCAGTTTCCTGTGCTAAGGTCACCCTTTCTAGATCCTTTGATGACTTATACAACAAACCTTGCACCAATGAAACTTGGCAATAATATATAATGCATGTGTACACAGGTTCCTAAAATTACAATAATTGTTGGTGGAAGTTTTGGTGCTGGGAACTATGGAATGTGCGGGCGTGCATATAGCCCAAACTTTTTATTTCTTTGGCCAACTGCTAGGATATCTGTTATGGGTGGCATCCAGGTAAGGGCCCTCACACAGTCACACTTGTTATTATTGTTATTGCAGCAACTAGACTGCCTTTACAAATCTAAAAGTGACCATGTTACCATTGCCTGGCAGAGAATGTCCATAATGTAATCGGGTCTTCATTGCCAATATTTTGATGCAAGGAAGATTGTGGCATTTGCTAATTTTTAGCGTTATCATAGCCTTTTGAAGATGTGTTATCAGTTCATAGGCATTAAGAAAAATGCGTTAAGGTGCATTAAACTCAGTCAGATTCGTTTGGAGTCTCAACACTAGCACTGCTCGAATCCTAATATTTAGAACTAGATACACTGTCCAGCTAACTTTTGTTGCCTGCAAATAAAAATAAAATATTGAAAACCATGCTTCCGTGATGCAAAAGAAGTGTGATGCAGTAAACTCTTTATATTGTGCCGAGATGCTGAAAGTTGTGGATTTTTCTGGAGTTTCTGTTTCTTGCCAGAGTCATGTTCTTCTGACCTTTAACATCTTCGTCCATATGAAGTTGTCACAATCATGCTGAACATTTTCCTGTATTCCATTCTAATTGCTTTCATGTAACCTCATGCAAAATTAAGCTGTGAATCCCGCAATATATTTTTCACTGTTGTGGAATGCTAATAAACACCGCAAAGCAGTACTATCAATCAACACTTCTTACTGTACCTTCCCTTGAACCTTTTTCAGGCAGCTGGTGTCCTCGCTCAAATTGAAAAGAACAACAAAAAGAGACAAGGAGTGGAGGTATACATATCATTACTTCCTTGTTTCAGAAAACACTAGACAGCTTTCACTCGTTGAAAGCTTGAAGGTCAAAATGACTCCTTTTACATGACGAGTTCAATTTTTTGTTGATATATATACAGTGGAGCAAGGACGAGGAAGAAGCCTTCAAGGCAAAAGTGGTGGAGGCTTACGACAGAGAAGGAAGCCCGTACTATTCCACTGCTAGACTATGGGACGACGGGGTCATCGACCCTGCTGACACCAGGCGGGTTCTCAGCCTCTGCCTCTCTGCTTCCGCCAAGCCGGTTCCGGAAGATACAAAATACGGTGTATTCCGGATGTAAATAAACGTGTATGAATAACGCAACCGTATTTTAATAAAAACGGCTTCCATGCGCCCAATGTGCGCGCTGGACTTTGCCTTCTGCACAAATAAAATTTCGCCCGGGTTTTCTGTCGTCGAAATGTGTGGCACGGGACAGACAGGCACCGTTTACCTAATATTTTGACTGATGGTACAAAAGTGTTCTTCATTTATTTTTTATTATTATACTACATGAATGGAAAGTGTTCTTCATCTGATATCCACTCTTTTGAAAAGACCAGCAATTAATACTGGTAGTTTGATATTTTTTTTTAGCAACAGTAGTTATTTTTTATTGCTTTTTTAGAATTATATATTTTTTTTATTGCTGGATGGTTTGAGTAAAATATTCAGCATGGCCCACTAGAATGTGGAGAAAATCTTGGGCCTATCATTGGTACAACTCGATTTCCGAGCCCAGCCCATCGTCTAGTCTAACCAACCAAACCAATGACCGTACCGCGAGGCAGCCAGTGACGAGCAGTCCACAGTCCACGCCTCTGCTCCTCCGGTCCACCTCCACCGGCACCCCCCCGCCGCCGTCCGTTCCCGATCCGCCCGCCCGCCGCCGCCCATGTCCGGCCGCCACGCGCCGCAACTCCGGCTGGCCGTGCCGCCGCGGCTCTCCGCGCATCCCTCCTTCCGCTTCCCCTCCACGCCGCTCCCCACCCCGTCGAAAGCCCGCGGCCTCCCCTACTCCTCCTCCGCCTCGCCGTCCTCCTCCCCCTACGCCGCCGCGCTCCTCCGCCTGCTCGTGCTGCACGCGCTCTTCCTCCTCGCGCCCGCCGTGCGCGCGCTCCCTTCCCTGGCCCACGCGCTCGCGCTCTCCCCGCCCCTCGCGCTGCTCTCGGCCGCTGCGCTCCTCCTCCTCCACTTCGCCGCCGCGTCCCGGAAGAATCACCACCAGCCTCACCACCGGTTCCCGGGGATCCCCGCTCTTCTCCGCCCGGCCCTCCTCCTCGCGCTCTCTATCCTCCTCCGGCTCGTGGCCCTCCGCTTCCTCCCCTCCCCGGGCCTCCTCGTCCTCGCGGACTCCGCCGGCTCCCTGCTCGCCCGCGCCCTGCGCCGGCCCTCCCGCCGCCGAGTCCTCTCCGTCGCCGTCGCCGCCTTATCCCTTGTCTGCATCTCCCCTTCCCCTTCTTTGATCCTCGCGATCCCCTTCGCCTCTGGCTTCCTTTCCTCGGCCGAACAATCGGCCGCGGCGCGGCATGCTACACGCACTCGGCGCGCCCGCGCGGCGGCATTTGCTCTCGCCGCTGCCTTCATCTCCGTGCCGGCGCTTGTGGGTCTCTCCCTTTTCGGAGGCAGCGATGCGGGCGATGCTCCTGACGGAGCAGTGTCTATCGGCCCGCTCTGGTGGCTGCTTCTTAACTCTGCCTTCTTTGGCATGGCTTTGGGGCGACGGCAGGAGCATGGCAGTGGCGGCGGTAGGCCGAGTGTGGATTTTGCAATGACGTTCTTATGCACTCTTGTTCTGGAACTGCTGTATTACCCAAAGCTTTCTTTACCCAGCTTCTTGATCTGTGGGTTCCTCTTGTGGATCGCCAGCAGGGAGCTGGCCCCTGCAGGATATGTGCAGCTTGGAACCGAAGATGTCTCGGAGTCAGTTTTTGAGGCAGTCATGGGGCCAGTTAGGCATATCTTGAGTGAGCGGAAGTCGAGGAAGATTGCTGCGTTTCTATTGATCAATACAGCCTACATGTTTGTGGAATTTGGCAGTGGGTTCATGAGTGATAGTCTTGGGCTGATCTCTGATGCTTGCCATATGTTGTTTGATTGTGCTGCACTGGCAATTGGTCTCTATGCATCCTACATCGCAAGATTGCCTGCAAATGGGATGTACAACTTTGGAAGGGGCAGGTTTGAGGTTCTGTCAGGGTATGTCAATGCAGTGTTCTTGGTTCTTGTTGGTTCGCTGATTGTGTTGGAGTCATTTGAGAGGATTCTTGAGCCTCGGGAAATATCAACTAGTAGTCTTTTGGCAGTTTCAATAGGTGGACTTGTTGTAAACATAATTGGATTGGTGTTCTTTCATGAGGAGCACCACCATGCTCATGGTGGTACCTGTTCTCACTCCCATTCACATTCTCATTCACATCATGGCCATGAACATCACCAACACCATGACCATGAAGATCATAAACATCATGATCATGATCATGATCATCACGGTGTTAATAATGTGAAGGGATGTTGTGATCATCATGGAGATGACAGCCATCGCCATGATCACCATGGCAATAGTAACAGTGAGGGCATTCATAACAATATCATGGATAACACCTGCAAGGAGAAGCATAGCCATAGCCATGGCCACGAGCATCATCACCATGAACATTCGGAACATTGCCATGAGAGCAGAGATCACGCTCATCAGAATTGCAACAGTAATAGTATTGAGCAACAGCTTCTTGACATTCCACTTAGCAATATATCTTCTCATGACACAGAAGGTCACTCTTCAAAAGCAGGATTGAGACCATCAGATTCTGGAAACAGAAATAAATCAGGACACCGGCATCACATTGATCACAACATGGAAGGAATCTTCTTGCATGTCCTAGCTGACACAATGGGAAGCGTTGGTGTTGTGATATCAACCTTACTGATCAAGTACAAGGGATGGCTTATAGCCGATCCCATATGCTCAGTATTCATTTCAGTAATGATTGTATCTTCTGTTCTTCCGCTGTTAAGGAATTCTGCTGAAATTCTGCTGCAGAGAGTCCCGAGGAGTCATGAAAAGGATTTGGCTGTAGCATTGGATGATGTTATGAAAATTGATGGTGTCCTTGGAGTCAACAATGTTCATGTATGGAACTTAACTAATACTGACATTGTAGGCACTTTTCATCTACATGTATCAGCAGAAGCTGACAAGTCTTCCATAAGAAGTAAAGCTTCACAGATATTTCAAGAAGCTGGGGTTCAAGATCTGACTATCGAGATTGAGTGTGTTAAAAGGTAGCAAAAGTTGTTGATAGCATAGGATACATAGAGAAGTTTTTTGGTACTCCATACAGGAGCCATCCGTTTCAAGTGTGTCATGGAAGAAATTGTTTTCTAAATACAAATATGCAGCTTTTCATCCAGGAATAGCATACTCTGTTGTTGTGCATATTGATGAACCTTACAACTAATTAGTTGTCCTCCTATCATCCTATGGACCTGATAACATTTCTTGCAACTTCTTTTTATTGCTGCACTAACATCTTTCTCTACCTGGCTCTAAATTGATCATTTCACAACTTTCGGGCCTGTTATTCACATTAGTGATTATCTGATGGTGAAGTAAATCACATAATTCCCTTTATCAACATGTGCAGCTGTTCATAAATGACTGTTTATTTGTTGTTACACTTGCAACCTGAATGAGACCAGATATTTACTTTCATTTCACTTAATGATGCATCGATCAACAAACATTGAGCATCTCAGCTCCATTCAACATTATTTGAAATTATGTAGACTATACTATACATATTCACTCCAGCTGTCCAGCAGTTCAGTGAAGTGGACAAATTACAAGTGAAACTAGAGAATACATATTCTAAACTCGATGTTCAATCTTGTGCTTGAAAAAGGAAAACTAAATCGATCAGATATCCTATCTGTGCTCTATGTATCTTTCTCCTGACAGAATACTACATTCATGTATCTATACATAATTTGGTTTTTGAGGAAACCTCATGTCTTCTGAATGAAACAGTTTATTCCCCTTGGCGGTAATCTAAACCAGCTCCATATCTCCAAGCTTCCAGGTACCGTTTCCACTGATATTTGTCTCTTGGGGACAAGGATTCCACCCAAGACCTTCACAATATTATGAAAATAGTCAGCACGTCAGACTCTTAGATGGCACAAGTGGGAATTTTGATATTAGAGATAGCTGACAACAGTTGTACCTCAGGACCGGATCAATAAAGGTAGAAAGGAATGTGTAGTAACCAAGCATCATAAAATGGCCTGACCAGTCAAGGATGACTCCCAGTCCAACCTAGAAGAAAACAGAGTAAATTACCAACAGACTTCAGCGTCTTGAGGGGGTTTACACTTTACAAAGCCAACATGGCTGCATGAAATGAGAAAACACTGTTTGCTGATTTGTTACGAGAGAAAACACTGCTGAATGGCTGGCCGAATCTGCCAGCCATTCAGCAGTGTTTTTCTCTCACAACAAATCAGCGAACAGTACCAAGCAAACAGGCTAGCTTTTCAAGAGTTTACCTGCTTAAATATGGAAGGCAAAATTTGTGGTCGAGTGAGCATTACTAGCCCCAAAGTTTTTACAAGAGGTCCAAACTGTATTACATCCTACAAATGCACAGTTTCATAAGTATGGAAGATAAATATTTCGTTATGGCTATAACAATGTAAAATTCCTCGGTTTTAGTACAATGTCCAAGTAGCAACCTGGAGAAATGGCTGAAGTACTGAATCCCCTAGTTTCTGGCATTGAAGGAAAGCAAAATTCATAAGATAAATAAAACTATTGATGCAATGGTGTACTTTTAAGTACCTCAAGTTACCTGCATTGACTGAAAATTAGCAAAGAGAAGCTCATTGATAAAGGTTGGTGAAACATTGACATGTGGCCTTACTGACATCGCTCGTTGGAACAACCATGATGCACTTAAGTTTGGCTGCAATATCAACACTGAATAAGGTTCCACTCCAAATTATATTGAAAGGGCTATAGCGTACGCTAACCATGTAAGGGTTGAGCAGCTGCAAACTATGAGCATCCAGGAAATCTCCTGCAACTGCTTCACATATACCTTAACTCCAAAAGAACACAATGAATAAGTATGGGAAACCAAATGATAAGAAACCAGCAAAAGTAAAGGCATCCAAAATTCATCATAAAAAAAAGTGATACTGCATCCGAATTACTAGCATCCTAACATACGGGCCAAATTTGTGTAGTTTCATGAAATGGATTCCAAAAGGTGCAGGTTTGTGACAATTTCCTGCATAAGTATAGTACTATGTGATTTTTACTCTTGTGCAGATTTCTAAACTCTTTCATTAACATCAGATCAAACGAATTCCTTTTTGATAATCAAACAGTCATATATTAAGACAATTCAACAGACAAACCATTAGACAAACGACCAAGGTGTCTCGTCAAGCTTCCAAAACCTCCAAACGAGACAGGTGACTGTATTCCACTAGCATCACCAACCTGGAGTGCAAGGGCATCAGTGATTAAGAATTAAGAATAGTTGCAGGTTCAGGAGCAATAAGGCTTCTGTTAAGAGAAATCACATGCCTGTAAGATACGGTCAAATGCAGCTGGCAAGGGGCTGAAATGGTGGAATCTTTTGTGTCAGATTTAGCACACTCAACTAAGAAAATAAATACCAATCACGGCATAATCAGAACTGAAAGACACGCAAACTACAGAACTCTGCAGATGCCTTCAGATAATAGTCAGCAAAAAAGCTAAATTTTGGGTCTTATCCCTCGCATGTTTATATACTAGTATAATGTATACACAAAATACACTGCTCTCAGGTATCAAATGAGCATCTGTAAAGGGTCTCTGCATTTTTTTTTGAGGTATAAATAAGGGTGTCTGCATTCAAATATTCTATTGTAACTCAAAATGGCTGTTTTCTTAGTATAATATTTTTCACATTTTGAGCAACCATGATACGAAAACAATTTACCATGGATTGGCGTGAGAAAAGGGGAAGGGTGTAGGCCATACCTATCCCGATAAGTTGGGAAAATTCCAAATATAACTCTTCTTATATCCAAATTTTCAAGAACCACATCCTACAAAGAACACAATAAATAAATAAAAATGATTACATTAGTATGTAAATTAAGACGACCATAATGTAGATCAAATTCATGCCAAATTGCTGATAAACTGGTAAGCCACATTTTAGATTTTAATTAATTAATTAATTCAATGGTTTCCAGCATTTTAGCTTATATATTCTATCGTTAGAGCATATGCAACTAAGCAATCACAAACTGACACTAGCCTATAAAATAGATAAGGAAACTTCCATGGACACATCAGATTTTTGTTGTAAAATCAAAACCAACAGGGCCCATTGTTGTGGAGAACTATCAGAATAAGAAACAAAAAAAATTCTTAACAACCTCATATTTGACACCTGAGAGAAAAGGAAGGCAGAATGATCAACATAAGTAGAATACAAGCCCCTGGCCTCATATGTTGCATGTTGGTAATCTACAAGTATTGGAATATTTAGAACGAAAGGAATAGGAGGATCTTCCAGAACAGCTCCATGGATGCAAGGCAGGTGGCCTCCAGAGCCAAAGAAGACATCGATCTACATGGGAGGGTGTTTAATAACAATTTCAATTAGTCCCCACTAAAACTGGTGCTCCCCTAGCGGAGAAAGTGTGTTCGGTGTGCGCCCTTTGGGGCCCTCAGGCCTTCGGCCGTTCTGTACATAAACTCTTATTCCTATCTTAATTGAGAGGCAAAGCTCCTTCCATGATTCAAAAAAAAAAGTCATGGATATATGGTGCAAATTGAATTTACACCATGGCATGATTTATTCCATTACTTGTAATTATACCAGCAGCATGCTGTTAGAAAAATCATCTTCCTTGATCGACTCATGCCTATTTGAGTATTAAACAAATTGTAGAAAATGTTACTGATTTGATAAAAAACATGTTAAATTTAAAATGTTTAAATATACTGTAGAATACCGTTCACCTGGTAAGCAGGCATAAGATCCCAAAACACTTCCAAAAGTTCTTCTAGCTTCGGGCCTCCAAATTTTGGATCAACATAAGTGAACATGTATGTGGTGCGGTCATTGGGACCAGAACCAGCAGGAAAGGCCTACAAGAAATGCACAGATCAAAGAAGAAAAATAATATTAACATCAAAAGGATATTGAATCCCATGTAAATTAATTTTAGGAGTTCATGAGACGAGCTTTTTAACTAGTTCAGGATAGTTAAAGCTGCAAAACAGGTGGTGACTGAGAATAACACAGAATAGATATCAGCTGTGCTAGAAGCACTTCTACTCTTTAAAGATCATGATGTATGCTGTATATAAAGGCAAAACATAATAATATGAAGAACATCCTCAAGTTCAGATATCTTGTTCATCTCTACAGATTTGTGTTATAAATTCTGAGTGAAATGGAAACAATTACCTCCCAAAAGAGCTGTACTCCTGAATTCCCAGCTCTTTTTACTGATGAGCTACTGAAAATGATATCACTTGTTGTATTTTTTTCAAATCCATGAGCACAAGCACCAACAACAAGGCACATTCCATCTGGTTTTCTACCAGACCGGATCTTGCACAAGGATAGAAGAGTTGTAACTAACTTGTAGATGGAATCAGGAAATGGCTGCAACAATAAGATAGATATGCTACTAATAGAAGCAAATCAGATTCAGGCACACTGTTCAATGACCCCAAAATTTAGATGCAATGAATCCAATAACTATTTCAGATTTTCCTATGGAAGCTTTGAAAGACTTAGGAAATGATATTTTTGATATGTGCTTGTGCATCGAAGCTTCTATTTTAGTTAACAAAAACAAAGTTTTGGTTCCAATTTTTATCTTGGATGTACATAGCTGTACTCAGTAAAAAATTTGCTACAAAGCTACTTCTGTACTGTAAGCATGGAACTTGGTTTGCAAAGGATAGCAGCTCAAATATGCTTAGCCACTCCTGGTATACTACTGAACTCATCATATTGTTCAAGCTCGGCAACTATTCAGGGAAAAAAAAGAAGAAGGAGCATGGCACAAGAATGAATTAGGGTGACAACAAAACCTTATAGTCGCCAGCACATGCTAATTTGTATAACTGCAATATACAATTAGGAAACTACCATTACTATAATAAGTGGAAGATTTTATGCCGTGAATCTCACATGGACAAATATGGTGACAGGGAACCATACAATAAAACTAAAAGAGTTTTGAGAGGAGTGGTTATGAGTTGCCACTACCAACAGATTTCTAAATTCAACAAGTTGTTATAAAGACAAGTCACTGCTGGAGTAAGTTATCAACTGCTAGCATTTACATCATCAGGTATCTGAAGATTGCCTTCTATAATATGGCTAAGTTTTTTTTGGGGGAACGCAAATGGCAGGAGCTCTGCTCTTCAGCTAAGACAGGAAAGAAGAGTTTCAAACCGTCTCCATACAAGGGAGAATATGGCTAAGTTATGATGTGGCTTTGAATACCTGCTGAACTATTGGAGAAAAATTGCCCATAGCATCAACAACAAGTCGACAAGACAAGGAATCACCATCATTCAGTTTCAGTACCTGCAAAAACAACATTGGAATGTTCTCCTTGTTTGGAAATATGCAATATCTAATGCCAATCTGACACAAACAACTGGTCTAAACTCCAAATTAACAGATTTTGAAAAAAAAAATAACCCGAATGATTTCTTTAACAACATAGGTGCTTATTATATCAGTTAAGCCATAGCATTATATTCCAAAATCAGATATGAAGATAATGCAAGATAATCTATTTATCTGTAGATTCTTATGGCAAAAGACTAACAGAAGCAATCTCCATTAGTCCACTGAAACAGTTTTACTATGGCCTGGGGAACAAAATATAATTTTGCTTACAGCGCGATCATCATAGACATAAATACTTGATAGACTTTTCCCCTCAAATATTGCTCCTCCTGAAGAAGCAAAGCGCTCTTTCATGATCTCAACAAGTTTAGCAGGCCTGGAAAGGTAAATGAAACATAAACTCATACATAAGCTAAAATTATTGTTTTATTTATGTTAAGAGGTTTTTCTTGCTGCAAGATATACATAGGACACTATACTGTAGGCATCACTAATTAGCATACCATATACCAAGCTCTCTTTTGCTAAGATGACTTTTAATCACGGAATAGTATTAAATTATATTCCTAGTTCCTCCATAAAGATGTTTTAGATATCTATTGACTGAAAATATAAAACAAAGACAAGGAATTGACCCTGCATGAAAACCTCTATATAACAATTATGAGATACTGATTACTCTTTTTGTAATTGTTATCCATTTAGACACTACATACCTTTATCTTTTTATGTACTACACGTCTACACCCTTCGTTCAAAATTGTAATTCACTTTAGCTTTGTCTCAAGTTAATTTCAAATTAATTTCATTAAGTTCTCCATGAAATTTGTCTTGATATTGCATTTATTTGAATTTGAAGATACAAATATATTCTTCTAACGATTGGTCAAAGGTAGAGAGCTTGATTTAGGAGAAAGCTAAAGTGAACTATAATTTCAAACGGAGGGAGTATTCCATATGTACAAAGTATATGTTTATTCCACCATATGTATGTCCTATCATCTTTCATGTTTCATAAACATGAAAATAGTGCAGGTGGCATGCACTTTTTCCAGATCTTGCTACTGTCACCATACCAACTAACGAAAGCTGATCTATATGCGGCATCGGAAGATAACTTACGAAATACCAAGATTAAGAATGTTCTCCACCCAAATTTCACCTTTATCTTCAAATCCACATCTGTTCTGCAGATTAAAAGTTAAATGAATGTGAACTGGTTAGATAGCAAGACATGATTTAACAATAATAAGATGATCCATAATTGACGTCAATTTCTGATCTGAAACACCTTACAGGATTGAAATCACTTGAAATTATTTGTTCAAGGTCTGCTTGTGAAAGGATGCCAATCTCGACAATTTCCATAAGCTCCTTTCTTGAAATATTCCACTCCTGTTCCCTCTGTTTAGCAGATATAGGTATATGTTTCATGGTTCAGTAAAATGTTCTTCAGATAACTCAGGAATAGCCATATAGGGTTGAATTACCCCTTTGATTATGTTTCTTTCGATAATTCCAACCCGAAGGCCTTTAGAACTGAGAGCAGTAGCTACAAATATACCTAATGTGCCACCACATACGATTACATCAAATATCTCTGAACCAGAACCAAGATCAGAATCAGCCAACAACCTTTCAACCCGAGTAACAACTTCAGGGACTTTGGAATCTGCAAGCGCGCATTTCAATTACAATATAATTAAAGGGATATTCAAGCTTTCAGCTAAAACTATTTAAACTTATCCATCAAATAAAGTTGCAAGTTCTCTGGTACAAGTCATATACAGTCTCAGAATTTCAGAAGCTAAGTGCTGAATTAGAACACTACCAATCGTGTCCATCCTCTAGTGATTCACCAAACAGAGACAATATGTATGGTAGATTGGTCTCATGCTTGTGTGGACAAAATTTCTACAAAGAAGTGGTTTTCGGTAAACCCTGTAAAAGCTTCCTATCGAGCAACCTAATTTTCATGGGTTAGAATTCAGGACAGCTTTCCACATGATGAGCTAAATTAGACTTTTTTGTGGCATTGTATCTGTAAAAAACAGGGAGGCCAGCAAAACTCATTTCAAAATATATCTATCCAAGTATGAAACTTTGGTGTGGTCGAAACAGGTTTTTCTTCCGATATTAGTAGCAACAAGATCAGAAGTAGAAAATCCAGATAAACTGCTATATATGTCATGTTTGACCATCTGACGCATACCAGCTCGTGCTTCACAAATACTGGACCATATTTGATCCAGTCTTTTCAATGCGTTATATGAGTAAGCCCCTCCAGCACCCCCGACTTCTTCGCCAGCAGAGATCTTGTCCATTATCATCTACATGACTTAGTGATGTTAATTCATCATAAGATAAAATCAAAAGAGGAACCAAACAAAAACTAAAACGTAACCAGTTGTCAGACAACTCCATGGAGTCTACTGTGGTCACAGTGACCTGGAAATAGTGAAATACAGGATGCTGGATCAAATA
>Ga0182004_10002335_pt1 | contig 14677 bp, 18 predicted proteins | sample Sormic07211540_1_FD_120479 | JGI IMG/M metagenome (GOLD analysis project Ga0182004, IMG submission 120479) | Endophyte microbial communities from Sorghum bicolor roots, Mead, Nebraska, USA - 072115-40_1 MetaG | ecosystem: Host-associated > Plants > Roots > Unclassified | place: USA: Nebraska...
GCTCTTTGGGCATTTCGTCGCATTCTTTCCATCATGGGCCACATGCTGCTTCAAACGATAAATTCCCCCTTGCATCACCTTGTTACAGAATTTGCACTTCACCTTGTCCTTGTTCTTAGGATCGACAAGAACCGCATATTCCCATCCCACATCATCTGAATTCCTTTTCAAGAGATTTGCTCCATTCTCAGGTGCAGGTGCAGCAGCTGCAGCATCTGTTTCTGTTGTTGACATCCTAAACTCAAGACTCAAGGGTTCAGTGAGCAACTAACAAGTCATTGATAAGAATCCTAAATTAAGCAGCTTCACCTAAGCTATACTGCTATACACTAGCTTCAGTTTTAGTCATTTAAAGTTCACAAAATCCATTCAGATTCAGTCAAACACAAGGACAATCAATACACTGCCTTAACCAGAAAGTATCAGTTTAACACAGGGACAAGCTGTAAAGGACATGGCAATCTATTCAGATTCAGAGATTCAGGCAATGACAATATCACAATACTCAATAGCAAAGCAATGAATTCAGAATCAGTCAAAATCCATCCACATACAGAAGCAGGGGAGGGGAGCAGGAGCAGCCGATGGGGGAGGGGATTCACCTTGCCACATGGGGCTGCCGCTAAGGGAGGAGATGAAGAGGAAGCCGTCGGGAGGGGAGCAGGACTGCAGGAGCAAGCAGATGTTGGGGGAGGGTTGCGCCCGCTGGAGGACGACGCCGGCGGGAGAGGTGTGCCCGCTGGATGACGACGCCGGCGGGAGGTGTGCTTCCAGGCGGGCACGAGCACAACAGGCGGCGAGGACGAGCTTCGAGGCAGGGTCGCAGGCGCAATAGGGAGGTGAGCAGCTGTCTGAGCTCGTTGCTTCCTTTTCGCGCGCGCGCGGCCTCGTCCCCCTCTTATCCTTCCCGCATCGCGTGAGCGGCCACGTCGTCCGCCTCCGCGCGCCGAATCGCCGCCTGGAATCGCCTAGGCGCCACCATCGCCGAGAGCTCCGCCTAACCCCTAAGCCAGGTGAACAGGCCTCGACTAGCGCCTAGTCGCGCCTAGGCGCACCTAAGGCGACGCCTAGCGGAACTTTGCTTTTAACCCTTATAAACATTGATGCGAACGATGCACTTTTACATTGATTTGTGTTGGAATATAAGTGAATTGCCTACCTCTTCCCATCAGCTTAAGCTTTTGGGTTGAACTGGTTGGTGCATGCAACTCAATATGGTATCAAAGCCAGAGGTCTTGAGTTCGAATCCTGGTTAGTGCAATTAAATAAAATAATTGTTGCTCGCTTCTATTCCGTGTCTGAGGCCTGAGGGAGCCTCCACGTGAGGGGGAGTGTTGGAATATAAGTGAATTGCCTACCTCTTCCCATCAGCTTAAGCTTTTGGGTTGAACTGGTTGGTGCATGCAACTCAATAATTTGATCTGTTCCAAATCCAGGTGGAATATGCATCTATACTTCATGAAGATTACCATGGAGAAATGCATTTTTTTCACATCCTCACTTCCATCTGATATATCTTCTCCCAATCCAAATTAACATCATAAGATACAAGTGTTACCAGTTTGGAACTAAATGAGCTTTGTACCTAGCCACCTTTCATTCTAGTGTATGCTTAGTAGTGAAAATTCATTACCATATAGGTTGCTTACATGGTGGTAGATCCACAAGCTCCCAGGTTTTATTTCTTCTGAAGCCTTTACCTCTTCTAGCATTTTCTGCACTTAGGTCATCTTTAGCCGATTTCTAGAATTCTAGTTGATGGGTATGGATGTGGAATCTAGAGAGCCAATGATACTGTGGTAGGAGAACTACAATTTTTATAGGGCATGAAGTTGGCAATATCCAACATAATTTTTGAGGAATATTTGAGGATCTATGTGGTTTTCAAGGCAATAGGTAAGTCATTGTGAGAAACTTGAGTAAATGATTGATTCTCACCTTGCTCTAAAGTGCTTGATAGAGAATATGATTGGGAGATTGGGTTATATTATCTGGCTTCTCATGCATAATATACTATATTCTGAGAAAGGAGATTATCTTGCATAAGTCTGTGGCAAGAATTATCATCATCACCATTGCTATTACGATAATTTGTCACCTCCCTGACTTGAACTTTGTCTATTAGGTGACATGATTAAAGTAGGGATACCAATAAAGCCCACAAGGGTGCCTCCACTGTTACCCTCCCCTCTTGTTGTACTGATGTGTTCAGTATCATTGGTTGGGCATGGTTAGTATTCACAAAAAGTCATGTCCATACAAAAAACGATGCTCGGAAGGACACCTACATATGTAACCCTTTTGAGTAGGGGAATAACTAACAAACACACATTTGACAGCATGAGGATCAAGTTTTCCAGTATATTATTTCTATAATAATCATAAACAAAAGCACACATATCCAAAAACCTTTGTAGAAATAACAAATTCATTGATTTCAAAAGTAACTCAACTAGAGATTTAATACCAAGAACATGGAAATTTATTACCAAGAACTTGAAGAAGCATTTGATTGCACTGTTCCCCCAAAGAAATTTAGGAAATTTATTACAAGAACTTGAAGAAGCATTTGATTGAATAATATGTTGCTATCTTTACATTGTTCCCCCAAAGAATTTACACTGTTACACCTTAATTAAATGCTTTTTTTTTGTTCAGCAACACCATTTCGCTCTGGAGTGTTAGCATAGATAGTTTGATCTTTGGTGCTCAATACCATTCAAGTAAGAAATTGTTCAAACTCCTGGCAAGTGTGTAAGGCTTTTTACAGTGTTGCCGAGCTTATTTTTGGCAAAGGCACACATGTCTTTAAATATTGCAAAGACTTGGTTTTATGTGTTTGCAAATAAAACCCAGTATATCAACTAAAACCTTCATAAAAGTTACAACTCTTCTATGCCCCCAAACATCAGAATGAATAATTTCAAATAGTTTGTCACTTCTTAAATCTAAACTTGGATAGGGAACCTTTGTATGTTTAGTAAACTCACATGCATTACATCTAAGAGATTCTTTACAGCATTCATTAAAAGGAGATGGATAACCACGGGCCATAGCAACAAGAATTCTTGACATGGAGACTTCTTGGTCGCAAAAGCAACTTCGTTACTTCATCAAGATAATATAGTCCATGCACGGCCCTAGTCCCAAGAATTCTCCCTGTCCCTAGCTCCTGAAAAGCACAGTTAGAAGGATCAAATCAACCTCTACAACTAAGTGATTTTTTTTTCTCAAAAACACAGGAGAGCTGTGTTTCTCTGCATGAAGAAGAAAAGGCGCAAGAACCATTACAAACTCACACCAACACACACACACACAAAAAAAAACACAAAACATTTTAATTTAGTTTACAAAAGGCTCATGCATTTGTCTCCTGATCATGGCTTTTACTTGTCTCTTTTTGTCATGGACTTTTGGTGGATACTGAATTTCATCCTTAACTTCGAGTTCAATTGTGTATTTGTCAGGAATTGCCCAATGCAAGGTCATGTCTGAAATATTTTGAGAACAGTGGGGACACTATCCTTGGTTATAGAGCGGTTCACGTTAACTGGAAAGATCTGGACTGTTGCAATGTTTGTGATATGGATGAGGTAACAATCTTGTTCCTGTCCTCACATAGGTTATTCCCTAGGTTGTAATCAATCTGAAACTTACTGATCTTTGTTTTGCATCCAGGAGTATGAAGACAACCTATTCTTGCAATGCGACAAGTGCCGTATGATGGTATGAAAGACATATTATCTTGGCCCAGGTTATCGAGAGTGGAAGTGTTTACAAATGCCTTAAAACATGATCCAGGTTCATGCTAGATGTTATGGTGAACTTAAACAATTGGATGGAGGACTTTGGCTTTGCAACTTGTGTCGACCAGGTGCACCTCGTGTGTCTCCAAAATGCTGTCTATGTCCAGTCACAGGTACAGACTTTCATCCCATGTCAATGCATAATGAAGTATTACTAATGGGATGTAAAACATTCTTTAGGTGGTGCAATGAAACCTACAACAGATGGCCGTTGGGCTCATCTCGCATGCGCTATATGGATCCCTGGTAATCACTTGTCCTAAAGCATCTTGATGTTGTGACATGATATGCTTTTTGTTCTCTCAATCTTCTATTCCGTCACAGAAACATGCTTAAAAGATGTAAAGAGAATGGAACCGATTGATGGACTGAGCAGAATCAACAAGGTCTCCCTCTCTTTGCCTTTTGGCGTGAACTGCTTACTTCAATCTTTTAGTATTTCTGTAGAAACATCATTGCTCATCATTGTAGTTTGTCATTCCAGGACCGTTGGAAACTTGTATGCAGCATCTGCGGAGTTTCATATGGAGTATGTATACAGGTACTTTACAGTTGGTTGAAGCTACTGATAGGATGATCAAAACATGTTATAACTCTTCTTGTATCAACACAGTGTTCTCATCCTACCTGTCGTGTTGCGTATCACCCTCTTTGTGCACGTGCTGCTGACCTTTGCATTGAGGTACCATACTAGTCTTTTTTCTGCAGATTATTTACTCCATGATTACTTCTTTTTTTGCCTCGACTAACATGTATTTCCATTATGTGGACCTGTTTTTTAATTTAGCTTGAAAATGATGACAAAATCCATCACATGTATCTTGATGAAGATGACGATCCTTGTATTCGTCTACTCTCGTACTGCAAAAAGCACAGACAGCCATCTGCTGAACGTCCATCTCTAGAAAGTGACCCTGCTGAACCTGTCCAGGTAGTTCAGACAGACGTGGTTTCCTCATCTGGTTGTGCAAGGACTGGTAAGAGAACAAGCACTGTTAATTTGGCAGGGACAAGGAGCTTCTTATTGTTCTCTGTATATTAAGTTTAATTGTGCATTAAAAAATCACCTTACAATGATATTAATTAGCTCTTTTGATCCCATGTTTTATTTACTTCAGGGGACAATTCAGATGTTTTTATGGTTTAGGTTTGGTTGTTAATATCCTTGACTCCTTGCAGTACCATTTTGATTGAAGTTGCATATTTATGCATATGAGATAAATTTAATAATTTTTTATTTTATACTAAGTTTAATCGCGCATTAAAAAATCACCTTACTGTGATATTAATTAGATTTTTTGGTCCCATGTTTTATTTACTTCAGGGGACAATTCAGATATTTTTATGGTTTAGGTTTGGTGATTAATATCCGTGACTCCTTGCAGTACCATTTTGATTAAAGTTGCATATTTATGCATATGATATAAATTTAATAATTTTTATTTTACTAAAGAGTGCCCTATTTAGATTGATTACCTATCTTGTCTCATATTTATTTCATGTCTGAATGGCCTGTTCCTTGGCCAGAACCCTATAATTTTCGCAGAAGGGGCCAAAAACAGCCACAAATTGTGTCTACTGCTTCTCTGAAACGTTTATATTTGGAGAATAGGCCATATATTGTCAGTGGTTACTGCCAAAATAGAGTAGGCAATGCTTGCAGTGAATCACTTCAACCGGTTGGCTTGTCAGATGCTGTGCAGCAAGAAGCTATTGGCAATGTGTCTTCTATGGTTGAAAAATATACAATCATGAAGGCTACATTTAGGAAGAGACTAACTTTTGGTGAGTTCTATTTAGATTCTTATCCTTTTGTATTTTGTATTTCCACAGCATAACCTTCTGGAGTTGACCAAGCCTTCATACCATTTTAAGAAATATATTCTGAGCCAAGTCCAAGATACTATTTTTGTGATCTTAATTACTATCTCCAATATATTTTTACCAGAGAAGTATATATTTTTCCTAAATATCTTGTGTTGTTCCAAGGGAGGAATCTTCTTATCCTATTTGACATATTGCTTGTTCTATACCATTTATCAACATATGTGGTTTGTCTTTCTTGCTTTTGTGCTAACTATGATGTCAATGTTGGATGTATTTTTGTCAACAGTAGCAGTGCACATTGATTGTTTTATGATTTTGAGTGAACTGTTCATATATTGATTTTATTGTCTTTTGATAGGAAAATCAAAAATTCATGGATTTGGTGTCTTTGCCAAGGTTGCACACAAGGCTGGGGATATGGTATATTTTTCTGCTTTCCCTTTATAAATATTTTATTCAGATGCTTATGATTAGGAGCTGATCTATATCTCTTATAAAGATAAACCCCACTAGCTATTTCTCTTGCCATGCAAAGTGTCCACATCAGCATCCACTAGAACATTCCACTAACACATCACACATTCATGATTAAAAAAAAAACACATCACACATTCAACTATCTCACCATGCAAAGTGTCCACATCAGCATACACTAATACATCCAACTACAACATGATATTATGTTTTTATTCAAACTATTCACATTAGCAAACTACATCATTTATTAACATATATTACTATATTACCAACATCATAGATATACATCTCCTGATTCTTAGTGATTAACACTATAACCTATTTATATTTCTTCTTCATACCCACGGCAACGCGTGGGGAATCCTCCTAGTTACTTTGAATGCAAAAGCTGGTATGCAATTTCACAAAGAAGCAAATACAGATAAATAAGGAAATAACACTGCTAAGTCACCTGGATTATGGGTCAATGCCATGAGTTCTGTACCAGGCTCATCGTCCCCAAGTGTGGGGTGTGGACTATGTTGCTTGCCACCTGTACGGCATGGGCAGGAGCGTGGTGTGGGAGCTTGTGCTGTGGAGGCCAGAAGGAGTGCTTGGGAGAGAGCGTGAGCTGCAAGGATGGTGGTACTTGACTGGCATACCCAATTGGGAACCAGACAAGACCATGGCTGCTAGGGTCACCGAATGATATTAGGATTTTGATGTTTGCAAGCTGTTAGCCCACTTAACTAGCACTTTTTTCCTTTTCTTGCTTTTCCCTTCCATTTTCTTTTCTGCTATTTAGATAATACTATTGTTACATGTTGTGCGTACATAATAAATGGCTAATAATTACGTTGTCCTTGTCATTGCCCTAGATTTGTTTGGTTCACATTTAGTGTAGACAATTATGGTCTATTTCGTTAAATTTGCATGCAAAAATGCTATATGTTCAACTCAATTTTCATACTTCAGTATGATCAAACCTCTGCTGGCAGCTTGTGGGCCCAACTCAGTTTTCTGCATGCCACTATACGAGTAGAGCAAATCTTCACATGTATATCAGTTCTCATTTCCTTCTATTTGTGCTGAGCTAATTTTTCTGAATTTGGGCTTACTCCTGCAGATGATTGAATACATAGGGGAGATCGTTAGACCACCGATATCAGACACCAGAGAGCGGCGAATATACAACTCACTTGTGGTAAGTTTCCTTTTGGAATTTAGTTCATTGAAGATAATCTTTTTATATAAATGTGGATAACTAGACTGGCAGATTTAAATAAGCGCTCTTCTGGTTCACCGTGAACTGATTTTTGCTTCACAGTTTAATTTTATCTAACTGGTCAAACCCAACGATTATTTAATGCTACCTCTGCCCTACCCTAAAGTACATATTAAATGAGCACCATTAGATACATTATGAGATATATTTTCATATATGATACCTCTTTGATGTGGTAGACATTGATACTCCTTTTTGTGTAAACTAGGTCAAACCTAGGATGGTTTGCGTTAGGACAAACTCAGAATTTTTAGGACAGAAGTAGTTTAGAGCAACCCCAGCAATGGCTGGACCCTAAAATAGGCCACCCTACTTGCTTTTGCCGGCCTTATTTTTCTGGGTTCAACTCCAGCAGCAGCTTCCAAATCAGGCCCCCCACTTCTTATTGATAGGTGTTAGTCTTGTGCTAAGCCTAGTTACCCTGTTTTTCTACTTTCATTAGTATGTACTTTTACTGATGCAGGTTCCTTGGCAGCCAAGGTGATTATGGTGCCTTGAGAACCAAGTAGAGCATCTTCTACTTTTTGTTTGTTAGAATCTGTCAGGGTTGTTGGCGGGCTGTCTGGCTATATAAGCAGCTGCTATCCCTCTTGTATCCATAGCTTGTAAGCAGTTCAATTTCAATACAATCCAAGCCGCATCCTTGCCAAGCTACCCTCTGGCAGCAAGAACTACCTGTATTCATGTCCATGAAACCAACAATTGGTATCTAGAGCCTGGTTAGGAGAGTTCTTCGGGGATGTCCACCTCCAGCCAGCGCGCTGCGAGAGCAGCAGCAGCTGCCGCCGCTGCCAACCCAGGGGGAGGCGGAGATGTGGTGAATCCGGGCGTCGACCATGCCCAGCGCTTGGCCGCGGCAGAGGCCGCAGCCGCGCAGGCGATGGAGGCGGCTCGACAGGCAGCAGCAGCAGCCCAGGCGGCGGTCAACACGGCCGCAGCGCTGCGCTTGGAGATGGAGCGGGAGCCCAGATCTGCGCCGTAGGGGTCCGACGCAGAGCCCAGACAGGCGCCGCCGGGACCTGTCGCCATCGCCAACCCGCCGTCGCGGACATGGAGGCCGTCGCGGGTCTCCAGTGATCCAGACGGTGTACAAGGATGGCGGCGCGGGGACTCCATGGACGATGCTGACGAAGTCGAACTACCATGAGTGGAGCACACTCATGCGGCTCAAGATGTAGGCTCGCCAACTCTAGGACACCGTCGAGTATGGTGATCTCCCGTACCATGACGATCGGCGCGCGCTGGAGGCCATCATTGCGGGAGTTCCGCAGGAGATGCAGGTGTCGCTCGCGGACAAGCTCTCCACCAAGGAGGCGTGGGACTCCGTCGCCTCGGCGTGCATCGGCGTCGACCGCGTCTGCCGCGCCACGCTGCAGCAGCTGCGCAAGGAGTGGGTAAACCTCTCCTTTCGTCCGGGGGAGCAGATTGAGGACTTCGCCCTCCGCCTCGCCACGCTGAAGCAACAGATGATCCTCCATGGCGAGAGGAACCTCGACGAGGAGCGAGCTGTGGAGAAGCTTCTTCGAGCCACGCCCAAGAAGTACACCCAGCTCAAGATCACCATTGAGACGCTGCTCGACTTCCAGGACCTCACCATCGAGGAGGTCATCGGGAGGTTGAAGACGGTGGACGACCTCGACGACGAGCCTGTGCACGAGCCCGTGTTCGTTGGCGGCAAGCTCATGCTCACGGAGGAGCAGTGGCTGGCGCGCCAGAATCAGAAGAAGGACGCGGGTGGCGCGGGCGGCTCTGCTTCCTCTAGTGGCGAAGCGCGTCGAGGGCCGCGTGGTGGGAAGAAGCAGAAGAGAAAGCTGCCAAGGGAGGAGATCGTGACGGCGACAGCGGCGGGCAAGGAGCAAAGACAGGAGGTGCCGGCGGTGACCACAAGGCCAACCGCGACAACCTTTGCCTCAACTGTCGCCGCCCCGGCCACTAGGCAAAGGATTGCCCCGAGCCTCGACGCGAGCGTGGCGGAGCAGCGCACGCCGCGCAGGCCGATGATGGTGAAGCGGCTCTCTTCCTCGCCCACGGCTTCCTCGAGCTGGACACGGATCGCGATGGCTTCTGCTCCAAAGCCGACATCGACATCAACGAGCCCAGAGCACACGCGTTCCTCAACAACGGCAGCGACATGCTCAACGGCTGGTACCTCGACAGCGACGCCACCCACCACATGGCTGGATGCCGCGAGCTGTTCTTCGACCTTGACACTTCAGTGCACGGCTCGGTGCGGTTTGGCGACGCGTCCAGGGTGGAGATCCAAGGTGTTGGCTCGATCGTGTTCCAAGCCAAGAATGGCGAGCATCACGTTCTTCACGGCGTCTACTTCATACTGGCGCTGTGCAACTCCATCATGAGTCTTGGCCAGCTCGATGAAGGAGGATCCAAGGTGGAGATCGAGCACGGAGTGCTTCGCATCTGAGACCAGCGCGGGCGCCTCCTCGTCAAGGTGAACCGCGGGCCCAACCGCCTCTACGTGCTCCACCTCGACGTCGCGCAGCCGGTGTGCCTCGCCACAAGGAAGGACGACATCGACTGGTGCTGGCACGAGCGGTTCAGCCACCTCCACTTTGAGGCGCTGCGATAGCTCGATCAGCACTCCATGATGCGCGGTCTGCCCGTCATCAAGCATGTGGAGCAGGTCTGCGACACCTGCGTTGTCACCAAGCAGCGTCGCTGTGGCTTCCCTCAACAGTCTCTGTACCGTGCCGAGAAGCCCCTGGAGCTTGTCCACGGCGACTTGTGTGGTCCAGTGACTTCGGCAACCCTGGGGGCCGACGCTACTTCCTTCTCATGGTCGACGACACGTCGCGCTTCATGTGGGTCACCTTACAGGCCACCAAAGATGCCGCTGCTGATGACGTCAAGAAGATCAAGGCAGAAGCAGAGAAGGGGAGCGGCCATACGCTGAAGGTGCTGCGCACCGACAATGGTGGGGAGTTCACCGTCGCCGAGTTCGCGGACTACTGCGCCGGAGAAGGCGTTCGACACCACTTCTCAGCACCACACTTGCCGCAGCAAAATAGCGTGGTGGAACGCCGGAACCAAACCGTGGTCACCACCGCGCGCGCTGCTGAAGTAGAGGAGGATGCCGACCAAGTATTGGGGGGAAGCAGTCGTGACTGCGGTTCACCTGCTCAACCGCTCCCCAACGAAGAGCTTGCAGGGCAAGACCCCCTACTAGGCCTGGCAGCCATCGGTGGGCCACCTCAAGGTGTTCGGCTGCATCGCCTACGCCAAGGACCTGGGCCAGCTACAGAAGCTGGACGACCGCGACAAGCTCGGCGTCTTCATCGGCTACACAGAAGGGCTAAGGTACCGGATCCTTGATCCAGTGACGCAATGGGTGAAGGTGAGCCGTGATGTGGTGTTCGATGAAGGACGGGGATGGGATTGGTCCACCCCGAGCGCAGGAAGCGAGTTCACCGTTGAGTTCTGGACGTCTGGAGATCAAGAGGGGGACGTCTGGAGATCAAGAAGGGGCACCGGGTGCTTCCTTGCCAGCAAGTCCAGCTCCGGGGGAGTTCGAGCAGAGTGAGGCCACACCAATCGCGCCCTCTGCTCGGACATCGTCGCCATCACCAACGGCGCCGCTAACTCTGCTTCCCCTGCGCCACCATCGTCGGCCCCTGCTTCCTCTGCGTCACCAGCGATTCCATTGGCTGCAGCTGAGGATGGTGGCCGCGTGGAGTTCGCCACTCCGCTCGAGGATGATGAAGACCGCCTCGACGCCTACCACGATGATGATGAGCCACTGCGATACCGCACGTGGGCAACATCCTCGGTGATGCACCCACACCGGAGCCTCCTCCGCGCCTCTTCGCCGAGCTCCACCTGACTCACGCCGGAGAGCCGGCCAGCAACGCCGAGGCTAAGGAAGATCCAGCCTGGCGAGCAGCAATGGAGCAAGAGCTCAAGTCAGTCGAGCAGAATCGCACTTGGAAGCTGGTGCATCTCCGGCTTGGTCATCGCCCCATCTCACTGAAGTGGGTCTACACCATCATATGGATGTCAAACCGGCCTTCCTCAACGGCGACCTCAAGGAAGAGGTACGTGCAACAGCCGCCGGGCTATGCCGTCGCCGGAGAAGAAAAGAAGGTCTACAAGCTTTGCAAGGCTCTCTATGGCCTGCGGCAAGCCCCGCGCGCATGGAACGCGAAGCTGGATGCGACGCTCAAGAAGATGGGTTTCCAGCAGAGCGCCCATGAAGCGGCAATGTACAGGCGGGGTAGTAGGCGCACTGTCTTGCTTGTCGGTGTCTATGTCGATGATTTGATCATCACCGGCGCCGAAGATGAAGAGGTGGAGGCTTTCAAGGCACAGATGAAGCAGACCTTCGACATGAGTGATCTTGGCCCCCTCAGCTTCTATCTGGGTGTTGAAGTGCACCAGGACGCCACCGGGATCTCACTTCGGCAAACCCACTACGCCAAGAGGATCCTGGAGCTTGCGGGTATGGATGGCTGCAATCCAGCCCACACTCTGATGGAAGAACGGCTTCGACTCAGCAGGAACAGCACTGCTGCTGAAGTCGATCCCACGCACTATCGGCGTCTCATTGGAAGCCTGCGCTATCTGGTGCACACCCGCCTTGATCTGGCATTCGCAGTAGGCTATGTCAGTCGATTCATGGAGCGACCCACGGTGGAACATCAAGCTGCAGTCAAGCGTATCTTGCACTACATCGCCGGCACGCTCGACTTCGGCCTACACTTCACCAAGGCTCCTGGGAGCGCCCGCTACATTGGCTACACCGACAGCGACCTCGCCGGCGACGTTGACACGAGCAAGAGCACGAGTGGAGTACTCTTCTTCCTCGGCAACTGCTTAGTCAGCTGGCACTCCATCAAGCAGAAGGTGGTGGCACTCTCCAGCTGTGAAGCTGAGTACATCGCTGCCTCCACTGCTGCTACTCAAGCATTGTGGCTGTCAAGGCTGTTAACTGAGCTCCTTGGCAGGCACGTCGAGGTGGTGGAGCTAAAGGTAGACAGCAAATCAGCACTTGCTCTGGCCAAGAATCCAGTCTTCCATGAGAGAAGCAAGCACATCAGGATTAAGTATCACTCCTTCCGCAGCTGTCTGGAAGACGGAAGCATCAAGGCAGAGCACATTTCTACTACTGATCAGCTCGCCGACATCCTGACCAAGTCTCTGGGCAAGGCCAAGTTTGAAGAGATGAGAGGCAGAATTGGCTTGCAGCAGATCAACCCCAAGGCACACGAGGCTAAGGGGGAGAACTGATAGGTGTTAGTCTTGTGCTAAGCCTAGTTACCCTGTTTTTCTACTTTCATTAGTATGTACTTTTACTGATGCATGTTCCTTGGCAGCCAAGGTGATTATGGTGCCTTGAGAACCAAGTAGAGCATCTTCTACTTTTGGTTTGTTAGAATCTGTCAGGGTTGTTGGGGGGCTGTCTGGCTATATAAGCAGCAGCTATCCCTCTTGTATCCATAGCTTGTAAGCAGTTCAATTTCAAAACAAACCAAGCGGCATCCTTGCCAAGCTGCCCTCTGGCAGCAAGAACTACCTGTGTTCATGTCCTTGAAACCAACACCTATTTCTCTCTTTTCTCGCTGTCTCAATGTGTTTTACTCCCTCCGTCCACAAAAGGATGCATGTCACGGGCCAACAGGCTGCGCCCAAAAGAGCCCAAATTAGGGCATGGACCGGCTAGGCCCTTGAGCAGCGCCTCCATCAGGAGGGCACATGCTCAGCAAGGGGAACAGCCGAAAGGCAGGCACCCACCCTCTATGGAAAGTCCAGCTCTGGTTCCAATTAGTAATTAGAGATAGAATAGATATGGTAATTGAGTTTGCTTAGGGAAGAAGTGTGAGGGAAAGTTCCAATCTACAAGGAATTATTCCCATTAGATTATTTGGTAAACAAGTTCACTAGGGACTACAAATATAGGGCATATTGTACCCCCTTTGAGGCAAGCAAGAAAAGAAGAGGTTTATCCTCTAAATCTCTTGGTCTGTTAGCTTCTGTCCCTCCTCTCCCTCGCCCAGCCGTTGGCCAGCATAGGGTGCGCCCCTGTTGCCCAAGCCACCAGTAGCAAAGACGGGACACCGTAAGGCTCCCGTCCCTTGCCCTCCAACCTCCTTTGACTGCGATCTACACACCTAGCCTCCTACCAAGATACACCCATCACATCTGGTATCATGCCACCATGTCTGTCAACACCTATCACCATGACCGGCATTGAACAACAGCTTGAAGAGGAAGCACGACACATCATGGACGACTCTGACCGCAAGTTCCTCCAAGGAAAAAAGGAGAAAGCAATGACTGCAGACACCCCCGACATCGTCGATAAGGTGAAAAACACCCTGTTTGCTGCCAACCTGAACATCGATGAAGCACCAAAGTTGGAGGTGTCCAAACCAGATGAGGGTGCTTTCCTCCCAATGTTGCATTCTCGGTACTACAAGCTATCCTTCCTCGCCTATGAGGGCAAAGAAGACCTCTATCATGGCTCAACTGTTGTGATTAATGCTTCAGTGGCCAACCGATTCCAGAGCATGAAAATATGTGGTATGCATCTTTTCATCTAATAGACGGCAGCCAACAATGGTACATGAGTCTAGCCTAGGATCAAAAGGGGCTCGATTGGGCTATGTTCACTCGATGTGCTAACGAGCGCTATGACCCCCTTACAATGCGCAACCCCCTAAGCGAACTGACTTCTCCACCAGACCAACACCATTGATGACTACAATGTGCAGTTTTTGGCACGTGTGGTCTGTGCTGGCAGCCTCGACGAACTCCAAAAGGTGAACATCTACATTGCAAATCTCCTAGAACTGCTCAAGACGAACGTGGAACTACAAGATCCTCAAACCGTGGGGAAGGCAATGGATCTGGCACGGGCTAGCGTGGCACTGTCGCCCCTGCTTGACCTACAGGACACCCAAGCAAGGGATATCAGCAGCAACAGCCTCATCAATCTTGCAACAACTACGCCGACTCCTTCACTGCCGTGCACCCTAAAGAGGCTCACACCAGAGGAGATGGCAGACTGCTATCGTGCAGTTCACTCACGGCCACAAGTGCAAACATTTGATTGAAATCACCTCCATGAACAACTATGACCCGGAGGCCTGATGTCAGCCTGATGATGTTCTATGGCAACTAGGCGCACGGAGTAAGTGGTGGATGCTCCATCTTCCTGGCTGGAACCGTCTTTGGGGAGGGAGTTTGCATCTCATTGACACTGGTGCCACACCTAACATCATCGACACAAACTGCACTCGGCTAGCGAGCATTGCCGAATGCCCCATCAACACTGATATCCTCATCGGTA
>Ga0182004_10002336_pt1 | contig 14676 bp, 11 predicted proteins | sample Sormic07211540_1_FD_120479 | JGI IMG/M metagenome (GOLD analysis project Ga0182004, IMG submission 120479) | Endophyte microbial communities from Sorghum bicolor roots, Mead, Nebraska, USA - 072115-40_1 MetaG | ecosystem: Host-associated > Plants > Roots > Unclassified | place: USA: Nebraska...
ATGGTTATGTATTGTTGCATTAAGTGTTAGGCGTTGATATGACACCCTTTCTGCATAATGACTACCTTGTCCACCTCATACCTTACCTAAGTAGGTCCAGGATCGAAATGATGCTTAGCCATGGTTAGCTCGGTAGAAGCCGGGTGATTTTCTGTCACCTGCCAGAGATAGGTGGATGCTGATCACGGTTGGCTATATTTGCTATCGTGGAAATAACCATGGGCTAATAATGAACTTGAGACCGGGCGGGATGATGGTAGTGCAGCAACAAGGCATGGAGGTCTTGGGTGTGAATCTATCCCCGTCTGCGTCGATTAAGGACCGAATCGCTGTACGTCCTCGTGTCATGTTGAACGCATGCCTAACACTTAGGTGGCCGGATAAGTCGTTCCGACCGTGAAGCCTACGAGTGCATCTCTGGCCGGATACCCCGATCTGGTTAAAGTGCGCACCCCGGTTGGTAGTAAGGATGTGTGGGGAGTCAATGGCGTAAGACCGAGGTGTCAGGTTAGAGTCCTGACCCTGGCAGATTGGCGGTCCCTGGGGGTGCGGCGCCGTACGGACCCGTGAATTGGTCCGGAGTTGTTCTAAAGGTGATCCGAGCTACCGTCATGAAGTATGCTTGGGTGACTGTTTAGAATACCCCTCCAGCTGGATAGGAATCGATTCGAATCGTCGTCTCTCCCGGATAGTGAGAACTTGACTCGGGCAGCGGCAACGTAGAACTCACTAAATAAACTTAATGGTTATAATAAGAATGTTGATAGCAAAGTGATAATCCGGATATGGTTACTATTGTAATGCTTAAGTACTCAAGTGTGTGCTTAGAACAGGTGCTAATCTAGTGGATAGTTGCTAAGTATTGAACCTGCTGCTGAATTGCTATAAATATGTTACTTACAACTAAAGCTTTCTATGCAAATTTGGGAGTCAAACCAGTCCACAAATATTAGCCTTGCATACTCCTTGGTGTCACTTTATTTTTGGTTAATGACGGGTATGTCTAGCTGAGTACATTCTCGTACTCAGGGTTTTATTTACCCTTGTTGCAGATGATGTCGTTTATCACGGCTACTGTGCTAACTATCATCATCCGGGTGCGGACGATGAATAAATCATGGGCATGATCACCTCCTTTATCTTTAGTTGTGCTTTTGTTGGGTTGACCATGGAGCTGGCATGTAATTAAACTGGGTGTGTGATGTTTCAAAACTACTTTGCTTCCGCTACTGAACTGGTTGTAATAACTTTGTTTAAAACTCCGATGTGTTGTAAAACTATGTTCTGTGATGAATGTAAGTAATCTGTGATGGCGATGCTTGATCATGTATGATCTTGGTTGTATGTTGGTCGAATCGAGGTCTTTTGAGATTTCGTCGGACTACCGGGTTTATATGGGTTCAAGTCCATTGGCTTGACTGCTTCGTGGTCGCTAATTCACTTGAATTCATATAAATTGGACGCTTCTATTACAGTCTGTTTTTACACTTAGCCGAATTTGCCTAAGTCCTGATCTGTACAGTTTTGAGGTAGGTCACTTGGGAGCCCTATAGTTTGAAATCCAGGCCGATTTAGACCTTGATCCTTTAAGCAAACCTATAGATCTCATGTAGCTCTATCCATTTGGACAAATTTGAGCCAAAACCATTGAGTAGATTGCGAGTAAAACATCGACGAAGTTTGAGTTTCAGTCGGCCATTGGAGCCCTGAATCGTGAATTTTAGTTTGGACAGAGCGCCGTCCGCCGCTACGTGTCGCGCCAGCTATCGGCCGTACGTTGCCGACGGTCCGTCCTGTCAGCCCAACGTCATCCTCAAGTCACCACGCACCTCCTCGACGCCTTAGACGTGCCATTCACTCACCCAGAGCAGCCCATTCTCGCCCGCCAGAGCTCAGCGGCGCTCCACCATAGCTCGGCGAGCTCCTCCGCCCTCACCATCACGTCTCGTGTCCCGCCAGCACGCACAGAGCTTCACCAAGACGTCCTCCACCTTGTTGTAGCATCTGCTGTCCCAACCGAGCACCGGTGAGCCCACATTGCTCACTCCGCCGCGAGCTCCACCTCGCCGAAGTTTGTAGAGATCACCGGCAACATGGCTAGACCTCTCCGGTTTACCTCTGGCTGTGATTCTTCTTCCTACAGCTTCCTCTTGCTTCACTCTTGCTCGTCGTGAACCTCTACTGGGTCGCTAGGGCCCCAGCTCGCTGGCGTACCGCCGTGCAGCACTGCTGCTCTGCCATTCCCGACGGCGAGGCACCTCTGGTGCAGTAGAGTTAGGTAAACCAACCTCAATCGACGCGGAAGAGAGAGTAGAGCACGATGGTGCCCTTGGTTGCCGCTGAGACCTCGCCATCGTCGAGTTGTCCGGCGGGGAACCCTCGGCCCTCACAGTCGAGTCGCTGACGTGTGGACCCCGCTGTCAGCCTCTGTCTCTCTCTCCCCCTATTTCTGTTTTTGGGTAGATTTAGAGTGTTTTTGTAAAAAATATATCTTGAGTCTGGCATGTCCAATTTGTGTGATTCAAATTTTTTCATACTCCTGGGTATATCTAGTTTTTAATAAAAATATGAAACATGCCATGTTTGTACAGAATTATTTAGTTATGATTTATCTCTTTTAATCCCTAATAAAAAGAGGGCAATTATATCTTGGAATCTGTAAGCTCTATGACCATGCAAATTTAGGAGGGTGTTAGTTATGCTATGAATAGACTCTGGTAAAGTTTTCATGATTTTTGGATGCCTTATGATGAAGTTATAAATATTCCTTGTTTAAATAGGATTTTATTGAGGTATTTTTAATAAATAGCTTATAACTCCTATTGAGATGAAACTTACTAGATGAGGTAATCATGTGAAGTTTAAGCTACGAAAAATCTGAAATCTGTTGTTTGACACTTTTTGCTAGGGTTTCTCATTTATGCCTTTAATGCCTTTGGTAGCTTGTCATTTTTGTACATGGTGATCTACATGTCTAATGGCCATGAAAAATTTACAGTAACCTTGTGGTAACATGAGTAGCTTGCTGTAATGTTGTTGGAATTTTTGGAGCATTGGTACTATATGCTCATTAATTCACCTTAATAATCAAATAAATAGAAAAGGGGATATTAAAAATGAGTTTTGACCTTGCCATGGTGTTTATGATGTTTCATAGACATGTTCTAGCTACTGGTACTTTTGTTTTGGACCAATGTTACTTTCTTAATATGTGCTAAAATATTATTTTGCTATTTATGTCTTGTCTAGAGCAAATTTTGTGTAGCTGATAGAAATTCCTTAAGAACTGCTTGAAGATGAAGTTAGCTGGGAAACTTGTTTGTATCAAACTTGTAGCTAACTTACTTATCTACCTTGTGTCCAAATTTCATAGCACTTGACTGAGTAGTTTAAAAGATATGGCTGTTGCACGTTATTGCTGTGAAATGCTTGTTCTCTGGAATTTTCAGAGCAGACTGGAGACTTTGTCTCTTTTGACCTAATTCTGTTGGGAATCATCCTGTGATGTCTAAAAGTGAGTTGTAGAAAATTTGTTAAGCTTTCTATAAAGTGCTCAATCACTTAATATGGCCAACAGGTGACCAAGTTATACCTGATTCTTGTGACCACCCAGTCTGTCCATCAACCCCGTTGCTGAGTTAGGGTAGTTTAGGTCGAGTAGCTTGTATAGTTAGCCTCTCTACCGGAGAAGAAGTATGCACTTACTTGATAATCTGTCATTCACTTACTCATAGAAGCTTTTGGTCAGGTTTGCACCTTGTTACATGTTCCTTTAGCTCCTCATCATAACATATTGCATTCTATATGCATTCTCTATGTTTATTCCCTTTTCATGCATACCCCTCAAGGCGTGACGGTACTAGAATTCGCCCCGCCCGAACCGGATGAGCAGCAGAGGGATCCACCTCAAGAGGGAGGAGCTGAGGAGGAGGACTTGCCGGAGTGCCCCGACCATCGTCCAACCACGTACATCGAAGGCAAGCCTCGGAGCATTATAAGACTACTAATATTTTTGTTATCATGCTCAAGAGTCAATTAACTATGGTTATGTATTGATGCATTAAGTGTTAGGCGTTGATATGGCAACCTTGCTGCATAATGACTACCTTGTCCACCTTATACCTCACCTTGAGTAGGTCATTGATCGAAATACTGCTTAGCCATGCTTAGCTCGGTAGAAGCCGGGTGATTTCCTGTTACCTATGAGAGATAGGTGGATATCTGATCACGGTTGGTTATATTTGCTATCGTGGATATAACCATGTGATAATAATGAATGATGACCAGGCGGGAATGCGATAGTGAAGCAACAAGGCATGGAGGTCTTGGTGTGAATCTATCCTCGTCTGTGTCAGTTAAGGACCGATGCGTTGTACGTCCTCTTGTCATGTTGAACGCATGTCTGACACGTAGTTGGCCGGATATGTCGTTCCGACCGTGAAGCCTATGAGTCAACTCAGGCCGGGCACCCCGTTCTGTTTGAGTGCGCACCCCGGTTGGTAGCAAGTATGTGCGGGGAGTCAATGGCGTAAGACCGAGGTGTCAGGCTAGAGTCCTGACCCTGGCAAATTGTCGTCCCTGGGGGTGCGGCGCTGATCGGACCCATGATTTGGTCCTGAGTTGTGCTAAATGTGACCTAAGGCTGCTCTTGCAAAGTATGCCTGCGTGAGTGCTAGGAATACCCCTCTAACTGGATAGGAATTTATTCAAATCGCCGTCTCTCACTGATAGTGAGAACTTGACTTGAGCAGCGGCAACGTAGAACTCACTAAATGAACTTGATGGTTATGTGAAGGATAATGATGGCTATGTGATAATTTGGATATGGTTATTATTGTGATGCTTAATACTCAAGTGTTTGCTTAGAACAGGTGCTAATCTAGTGGATAGATGTTTTAAGTAATTAACTTGCTGCTAATAAGGAGGTAAATTTGTAACTTAAAGCTAAAGCTTTTACACAAAATGTGAGTCAAACCAGCCCACATATATGAGCCTAGCATAAACCTTGGTGTCACTTTATTTCTGATTTTGACGGGTAAGTCTAGCTGAGTACATTCTCGTACTCAGGGTTTTATTTACCCTTGTTCCAGATGACATCGTGTATCATGGGTACTACCCTAAGTGTCACCATCTGGCTATGGATGATGAATAGATCTCGGGCAAGATCATCTCTTGTATCTTTACTTATGCTTTTGTTGGGTTGATCACAAGGACTGGCATGTAACAAGACTATGTGTGTGTGAGGTTTCAAAACTACTTTGCTTCCGCTATCGAACTTGTGTTGTAATAAGTTTCATTTGAACTCTAATGGTTGTAAAACTGTGGTCCGTGTTGAATGTATGTAATCTGTGATGGAGATACTTGATCATGTACGGTCTTGGTTGTATGTTGGTTGAATCGAGATCTTTTGAGGTTTCGTCGGACAACCCAGGATTATATGGGTTCAAGTCCATTGGCTTGACTGCTCGCATGGTCGTTAATTTAGTTGAATTTTTATAAATTGGACGGTTCTGTTACAGCAAGGACCCTGCATTCTCTGCCTCCCTCCAAGTATACTTTTTGTGGGGTTGGCCAGAGAATGTAGGGTCCTTGCTGTAACAGAACCGTCCAATTTATAAAAATTCAAGTGAATTAGCGACCACGAGAGCAGCCAAGCCAATGGACTTGAACCCATATAAACCCAGTAGTCCGACAAAACCTCAAAAGATCTCGATTCAACCAACATACAACCAAGACCGTACATGATCAAGCATCTCCATCACAGATTACAACCATTCAACACAGCACAGTTTTACATCCATTGGAGTTCAAATAAAGTTATTACAACATAAGTTGATAGCGGAAGCAAAGTAGTTTTGAAACAACACACACACACTTAGTTTGATACATGCCAGTTCGATGATCAACCCAACAAAAGCATAAGTGAAGATACGAGAGATACATGATGTAACCGTGATACACGATGTCATCCGCAGATGGATGGTGACAGTTAGCGCAGTAACCGTGACACACGATGTCATCTGCAACAAGGGTAAATAAAACCCTAAGTACGAGAATGTACTCAGCTAGACTTACCCGTTATAAACCAGATATAAAGTGACACCAAGGAGTATGCAAGGCTCATATTTGTGGGCTGGTTTGACTCACATTTGCATAAAGAGCTTTACATTGGAGTTACACAATTACCTTCCTTTTAGCAGCAAGTTAATTACTTAAAACAGCTATTCACTAGATTAACACCTGTTCTAAGCATACACTTGAGTATTAAGCAACACAATAATAACCATATCTGGATTATCACATAGCCATCATCATTCTCATCATAACCATTAAGTTCCTTTAGTGAGTTCTACGTTGCCGCTGCTCAAGTCAAGTTCTCACTATCAGGGAGAGACGGCGATTCGAATCGATTCCTATCTAGCTGGAGGGGTATTCCTAGCACTCACCCAGGCGTACTTTGCAAGAGCAGCCTTAGGTCACCTTTAGCACAACTCAGGACCAATTCGCGGGTCCGATCAGCGCCGCACCCCCAGGGACGACAATCTGCCAGGGTCAGGACTCTAACCTGACACCTTGGGCTTCACCATTGACTCCCCGCACATACTTACTACCAACCGGGGTGCGCACTCAAACAGAACGGGGTACCCGGCCTGAGTTGACTCATAGGATTCACGGTCGGAATGACTAATCTGGCCAACTAAGTGTCAGGCATGTGTTCAACATGACAAGAGGACGTACCGCGTATCGATCCTTAACCGACACAGACGGGGAAAGATCTACACCCAAGACCCCCATGCCTTGTTGCTTCACTATCGCATTCCCGCCCGGTCTCTATTCAATATGACCACATGGTTATTCCATAATAGCACTTATAGCCAACCATGATCAGATATCCACCTATCTCTCGCTGGTGATAGGAAATCACCCGGCTTCTACCGAGCTAAGCATGGCTAAGCAGTATTTCGATCCTAGACCTACTCAGGGTGATGTATAAGGTGGACAAGGTAGTCATTATGCAGCAAGGTTGTCATATCATCGCCTAACACTTAATGCATCAATACATAACCATAGTTAATTGACAGCTGGGCATGATAACAAAAATAGTGGGAGTCTTATAATGCTCCGGGGCTTGCCTTCGATGTACGTAGAAGGACGGTGGTCAGGGCACTCCGACAAGTCCTCCTCCTCAGCTCCTTCCTCTTGAGGTTGCTTCCTCTACTGCTCCTCCGGCTCGGGCGGGGCGAACTACAAGACCGTCACGCCTTTGGGTGCACCTACGTATGCATGACAAGGTGATAAACATAGGGAATGCACATAGGATGCAATATGTCATGATGAGGAGCCAAAGGAAGATGTAACAAGGTGCAAACATGACCACAAGCTTCTAAGATTGAGTAAACAACATATTAACAAATAAGTGCATACTTCTTCTCTGGTAGAGAGGCTAACTACACAAGATATTCCACCTACATTGCCTTTACTCAGTAACTGGGTTGAGGGACAGACTGGGTGGTCACAAGAATCAGGTATACCTTGTTCACCAGTTGGCCAAACTAAGCGAGTGAGCACTTTATGGAAAGCTTACCAAATTGTCTACAGTTCACTTTTATACATCACAAAATTATTCCCAACAGAATTGGGTCAAAACAGACAAGTTCTCAGGTCTGCTCCGGAAAATCCAGAGAACAAGCACTTCACAGCAGCTACTTGCAACATCCATAACTTCACAGCAGCTACTTGCAACATCCAAATAATATGAAATTTGGACACAAGGTAGATAAATAAGTTAGCGACAAGTTTGTTATAAACAAGTGTTCCAGCAAACTTCATCTTCAAGTAGTTTTTAAGGAATTTCTACCAACTACCTAGAATTTGCTCTAGACAAGACATAAATAGCAAAATAATATTTTAGCACCTATTAAGAAAGTAACATTGGTCCAAACCAAAAGTACCAGTAGCTAGAACAGGTCTCAAAAACATCGTAAAACATCATGGCAAGGTCAAAACTCATTTTTGATATCCCCTTTTTTATTTATTTGATTATTAAGGATAATTAATGAGCATATAGTACCGGTGCTCCAATAATTCCTACAAAATTACAGCATGCCACTTATGTTACAGCAAGGTTACTGTAAAATTTTCATGGCCATTGAAGATATAGATTGTAATGTACAAAAATGACAAGCTACCAAAGGCATTAAAGGCATAAATGTGAAACCCTATCAAAAAGTGTCAAACAACAGATTTCAAATTTTTCTTAGCTTTAGCTTCACAAGATTGCATCACCCAGCAAGTTTGATCACAAAAGAAGTTATAATCTATTAATAAAAAATACCACAAGAAACTCCTATTTAAACAAGGGATGTTTATAACTTGATTATAGGTCATCCAAAAATCATGAGAATTTTAGTAGAGCCTATTCATAGCATAAGTAACAACCTCCTAAATTTGCATGGTCATAGGACATAAATATCTCAATATATAATTACCCTCTTTTTATTGGGGATTAAAAGATAATCATAGCTATTTATTTCTTCAAAAACATGGCATGTTTTATATTTTTATTAAAAACTACATCTACTTAGGAATATGATAAAATTTGAATCACACAAATTGGGCTTGCCAAACTCAAGATATGATTTTTACAAAAACAGCTTAGAATCTGCAAAACAAAGGACAAAGGGGAGAGAGTGAGGGACTGACGAGTGGGACCCGCTGATAGAGGGGACCCACGTGACAGAGAGACAGAGAGCCGAGATGAGTCGGCCGCCGGAGATCTTAACGATGGCAAGGTCTCCGGGGAAGCGAGGGGTACCATCGTGTTCCTCTCTCCAAGACGGATCGATAGACCTACATAGCTCGCGCTCTACTAGCTCCTAGGGTGCTCGCTGTCGAAAATGACGGAGCGGCGGCGCTGCACGGCGATACGCCGACGAACTGGGGCCATGGCGACCCAATAGAGGTTTAGAACAAGCAAGAGTGAAGCAAGGGGAAGCTGTAGGAAGAAGAATCACGGCCAGAGGTGGACCACAGAGGTCTGGCCACGTTGTTGGTGATCTCTGCGAACTCTGGAGAGGTGGACCTCGCGACGGAGTGAGCAATGCGGGCTCACCGGTGCTTGGCTAGGACAACTGACACTACGACGAGGTAGAGGACATCGTGGCAGAGCACTGGATGGAGTAGCTCAGCTTGGGATGCGGTGACACGGGTGGAGGAGCTCACCGAGCAATGGCGGAGCTCTGGTGAGCGACGACGGGCGAGAGTGTGGTGCGCTGGGTGGACGAAGGGTGCGCCTGAGGCGTCCTTGAGGCGTCCAGGAGGTGCATGGCGACTGGAGGAGGGCTCTTGGGCTGACTGGCGGGGCCATCGACTGTTTACGGCCAACAGTTGGACGGATACGCGGCGGCGCATGGTGGCTCTGTCCAAACTGAATGCGACGACTAGAGCTTCCAATGGCCGACTGAAACTCGAATTTTACTAATGTTTTACTCATGATTCACTTGGTGGTTTTTCCTCGAGTTTGTCTCAATGGATAGAGCTACAAAAGTTCTATAGGTTTGCTTAAAGGATCAAGGTCTAGTTTGGCCTAGAATTCAAACTACAAGGCTCCCAAGAGACCTACCTCGAAACTGTATTGACAAGACTTAGGCAAATTTCGGCTAAGTATAAAAATAGACCCTATTTTTGCCTTGTGAGCAAGTTTTGAGTATGTTCCAAGCATTTTCATGAAAAGGTACCAAAACAATTTTTGTAACTTATAAAATTTACAACAACTTTAATTTAGGGTTCATTGACATGCAAGGTCTCTAACACTGTTTTCATAAAGGACCTTTAAAAAAAAGGTTTATGGGTCAAACTAGGTCAACCAAGGGTTAACCATGGCTTAGGGGCATTTTTGGAAGAAACCTCCAACATAAACATTGCTCCAAATGATGTTCTAAGCATGAATAAACTGTTTTGGAAGACATTGTGCACTTATAGGTATTGGTCACACATTATTTATACACGTACCAAGCAATATAAGCAATCAAATCACATAGGTTATACACCAAATGACATGTGATCATGGTATGATGCTTATGAGTGAGTATGATGATGCTCATGTTGATGCAATGCTCATGCTTAACATGTAAGCTACACTAGGAGTGTTACAACCCTCCCCCCTTACAAAAATCTCATCTCGAGATTTGAAAGACGTACAATTTTTCATAGAAGGGGGGGTAAGTTACTTGTAAATAATCTTCTCTTTCCCAAGTGGCATCTCTCTCACTTCGGTGATTCCATAGCACCCTATAAAGTCTGATCACTCTCCCTCGGGTAACTGTTTCTTTGACATCAAGAACTTGCACGGGCTTTTCTTCATAGGATAGGTCTGATTGTAACTTAAGGTTTCCAGTTTCTACTCTTTCCTCAGGAATGCAAAGGCATTTCTATAGTTGAGACACTTGGAATACAGGGAAAATAGCTTTCATCTCATAAGGTAACTGCACCTTGTAGGCCACTTTGCCACTCTTCTCGATGATTTGCTAGGGACCCACATATCTAGGAGCAAGCTTCCTCTTCACACCGAAGTGGTTCACTCCCTTCATGGGGGATACCTTTAGGTACACAAAGTCACCTACTTCAAACTCAAGTGGTCTTCTTCTTCGGTCGACGTAGCTTTTCTGTCTAGCCTGTGCAGCTTCCATGTGTTTCTGGATAGTAAGAACCTGCTCTTCGGCTTCCTTGATGAAATCAATGCCGTAGTATCTCCTTTCCCTAGGCTCAACCCAGTTCAGAGGAGTCCTACATTTTTGGCCATATAAAGCTTCAAAAGGAGCCATCAGGATACTTTCTTGGTAGCTATTGTTGTAAGAGAACTCAACTAAGAGTAGCCATTTCTCCACTGCTCCCTTGGAAGAGATGATACATGCCCTCAACATGTCCTCCAGGACTTGATTCACACGCTCAGTTTGACTAGAATTTTAAGGATGATAAGCTGAACTGCGAACAAATTTAGTACCAATAAGTGAATGTAAGTGTTCCCAGAAGCGGGCAGTGAACTAAGGACCCCATTTTGTAATAATAGTTCGAGGCACTCTGTGCAACTTAACAATCTGAGAGAAATATAACTCAGCATAGTCAGATGGATGGTAGTTAGATCATAGTGGAATGAAATGAGCTGACTTTGTTAAGTGATCCACTATCACCCATATGGAATCATGACCTTTTTGGGTAGGGGGAAGTCCAACAATGAAATTCGTGCTGATTTCTTCCCACTTCCAACCTGGAACGGACAAAGGTTGCAACAAACCTGCAGGTTTGAGGTGAATTGGTTTTACCTTGCAGCAGGTATCACACCTAGCAACATAAGCTGCTATTTCTTTCTTCATCTTGGTCCACCAAGAACGAGGCTTCATGTCTTGATACATCTTGCTACTACCAGGATGGATGAACAGCTTAGAGGAGTGAGCTTCGTATAGTATTTTATTTTAGAGCTCACAGTCTTTGGGTACTACAAGTGGATCATCAAACCACAGTACACCCTTCTCATCAACCCTGAAATGCTTGGTGTCTTGCTCTCTCATTTTTCTCTTGATATGGAAGATACCAGGGTCGGTCTTTTGCAGTTCTATGATTTGGCTTTCTAAAGAGCAACTGACCCCGATGTTATGCAAGACTATAGAGTGCAACAAATTGAAACCTTCTTCAAGGAGAGGTTTAACATGTTGTTTATGACATAAGGCATCTGCTACAACATTGGCTTTGCCTGGATGGTAGTGTACTTCAAGATTATAATACTTAATCAACTCTAACCATCTTCGTTGTCTCATGTTCAGCTCGGGCTGGGTGAAGATATACTTGAGGCTCTTATGGTCAGTGTAAATATGACATAAGTTACCCAAGAGATAGCGCCTCTAGAGTTTCAATGCATGCACAACTGCCGCTAACTCCAGGTCATGAGTAAGATAGTTGACTTCATGCTTCCTCAGCTGCCGAGAGGCATAGGCAATGACTCGGCCTTCTTGCATAAGCCCACAACCTAAACCGGTGCCAGAGGCATCACAGAAGACATCAAATTGCTTTTCAATGTCAGGTTGTTGCAAAACAGGAGCAGTGGTTAGCAAATGGCGTAAGGCATTGAAAGCGACTTCACACTCCTAAGACCACACAAATTTCATATCTTTTTGCAGCAGCTTGGTTATAGGTTTGGCTATCTTAGAGAAATCCAGAATGAAGCGACGATAATAACCCGCTAGACCAAGAAAACTCCAAACCTCATGCACTGAAGTCGGGGCTTTCCAGTCTAGAACCTCTTGCACTTTTGATGGGTCAATAGAGATTCCATCTTCGAACAAAACATGGCCTAGGAAAGGCACTTTCTTCAGCCAGAACTCACATTTGCTGAACTTGGCATAGAGCTGATGTTCTCGCAATCTGGTGAGTATAATCCGAAGGTGCTTCTCATGGTCTTGGGCATTTTCAGAATACACCAATATATCATCGATGAACACCACCACAAACTTATCCAGTTCAGGCATGAACACTGAATTATCAGGTACATAAAATGAGCAGGGGCATTCGTCACACCAAAGGACATGACTAAATACTCATACAGCCCATACCTGGCAGAGAAAGCCAATTTAGAAACATCTTCAGGTCGGATCTTGATATGATGATACCCAGATCTCAAATCAATCTTAGAAAACACTTTGGCCTTGGCTAACTGGTCAAACAGAATATTAATGCAAGGCAAGGGATACTTATTCTTGATAGTCATGGCATTTAGCGGATGATAGTCTACACACATATGGAGAGACTTATCCTTCTTCTTGACAAAGAGAGCCGGACAACCCCATGGAGAAGAGCTAGGAGGAATAAGACCCTTCTCTAGGAGTTCTTGCAATTGCTTCTTCAACTCTGCTAGTTCATTGGGTGGCATTCGATATGGCCATCTAGAGATAGGTGCGGTGCCCGAAGTTAGATCAATTTTAAACTCTATATCTCTGTCCAGAAGCAACCTAAGGTAGATCCTCTAGAAAAACATCTGGAAACTCACACACTACAGGAATGTCTGCCATAGTGAGTGGTCTAATAGCATTTGCAGCGTGACGGATGTCATCATCTCTAGGAAGTTGGACTAAGAAAGCTTCTTTACTATCAGGCTCCCTCAACATGATTACACTTGTTGAGGTATCTATTAGCACACCATGGCCACTCATCCAGTTCATTCCCAAAATAACATCTATCCCCAAGCTACGCAAGATTACAAGATCTGCTGAATAGTTATGCCCTTCAATGGCAAGGTGTACATTTCTTACCAATTGGTTAGTAGAAATTTGATTACCAGCAGCACTAATGCAAAATTTGCCCTTGTCAATATCCACAACATGTTGCCCATGCTTACATGCAAATGCTTGACTCATAAAAGAATACGAAGCTCTAGAATCAAATAAGACAACTGTAGGGTGTTGATTGACAAGAAACATACCAGCCGTAACCACTTCACCTACAGGAATTTCTTCAATGGTGGTGTTTGTGCACTCGACTGGGACATACATTGCCCCCAGCTGCAGAATTGATCTTAGGGTAAGGGCAATCTCTCTAATGGCCGACTTGCCAAAAGGAGGGACGGTTAGCAGGGGGAGTATTGGAGCTCCCTTGACCTGTGGCGCCCCTAGGAAGAGCAACAATGAAAGATTTGTGAACCCCAGTCTTCACATTAGACTTCTTCTGAGGTGGTTTGTATCTGGTCATAGCATTGGGCAGGCGATAAGCTAGCTTGGTTGCCACCGGAGCCTTGGACTGGGAAGCACCTGCTTCATAAGCCCTCTTGCGGTTCTTGGATGCAGCATAGATTGCATTAGAGTTCTCTTGCGTCAAAGCATCGCTTATGAACTCATTGAAGGTGGTACTCTTGTTACCAGCCATATTCTTTGATAGCTTGGGGCCAAGTCCCCCTCTTGAAACTAGCAAGCTTCTTGGCATCAGTGTCTACAAACTCAGTAGCATAGCAAGACAAGTTATTGAAAGCATGAAGATACTCAGTCAAACTCTTGGTGCCCTGAGTTAAGTTCATGAACTCAGTATGCTTGATGGTCATTAAGCCATGCGGAATGTAAGTATCCTTGAAAGTAGTTTTGAACTGATCCTAGGTTACAAAAGCATTGGCAGGCAAGGTGGCCCTATGATGACTCCACTAAACACCTGCTTTGCCTTCCAGCTGATGTGCTGCATATTCCGTCTTCAGCTCCTCAGTCACTGTTGACATTCGTTAAGTGCAATAAGAATAAGAAAAATTCCGCAAGCGCACAGAACATCATCGTAGCATTTTACCGGGAGTATTCTAGGTATCGTTATTTATATTTTACCACTAGTAAGCTAAGGTCAAAGAATCTGATAACTTACTATCATGCATCTACTAATTTAATAAACCAACTAGACTAAAGTAGGGGTAAACGATATATGATAGGTAATAATATAAAGGTGAGAGTTCTATAATAAATGCGTAGATAGCCATAGCGGGAGGACAACGAGAGAGACTTAGTTTCCTATATACTTCTGTATCACTTTAGTTCTATGATAACAAAGAATGAATAGATATAGCAATCACATATTAGCACTTTGAGACATCAGAACACCAACCACAGAAAGAGAACTGGAAGGGGGCTGGGAAGCTCTGACTACGGTCCTACA
>Ga0182004_10002337_pt1 | contig 14674 bp, 10 predicted proteins | sample Sormic07211540_1_FD_120479 | JGI IMG/M metagenome (GOLD analysis project Ga0182004, IMG submission 120479) | Endophyte microbial communities from Sorghum bicolor roots, Mead, Nebraska, USA - 072115-40_1 MetaG | ecosystem: Host-associated > Plants > Roots > Unclassified | place: USA: Nebraska...
GGGGGGGGCGAAAAACCCCAAAAAGAACCCCCCGGGGTTGTAAAGGGGGGTTTGGGGGGGGGGGGGGAGGCAGGGGGGGGGGGGGGGGGGGGGAAATTGGGGGGGGGTGGGTGGGGGGGGCGGGGGGGGGGGGGTATGAAGTAAATTGTCGGGAGAAAGAGCCTGTCATGCATCAACTATAGACTGGCTGGTAATGTGTATGAGGTTGTTTGCTGATGTGCATGAGAACACAGCAAAAAGTGTTGATGAGGCTCACTATGTGGGGACTAAGATCACGAATGAGAAGTAACTTGGGCCATAAAAAAATGATAGATAGTAGGTACTATAAAGAACTAGATCTTAAGCCAGAAAATACGATGCTTAACTTACAGTGTTAATGGTGCCAACTTCCTCGAATAAGTACTTCTTCGATATCAGGTTGTTTGTGAATTTCTGAATAGAGCAAATGTTCATGTGGTGAAGGGATAACAAGTTTAATATCCATTTAATTGTAAAAAACGAAGATGAGAAAAATCAATTAGGATATTTTCTCCTCAATCATTGGGTGGTTTAACATCAGCATTGTATTGTTGTTAACGATAGCACGAACTGCTAGCTCTTTAGCTTCTGCATGTTTCCTTTTCAATAGAATGCATATCTGCAGCCAGAAAATAATAGGTGACGAATTGTTAATCTAGATCCATCTGTATACTAACTCAGGAATAATAGGTGAAACCTTTCTTTTGAGTAAATTTATAGGTTATAATTATAAAAGCATTAAGAAACCTCTACAGGTAGTTTCACACGTAAAAGCAACTTAAACTCAAGTTATAGTAACAAAGCATTGGACAGTTCTTTTATGGTAAAGCATTGGACTGATTTACTCACATCCTCAAGCTCCTTTCTACAAGCCTCAGCTTTTTCTATGTTTCCATCATTTTCTAACAACACAGGCAACTCTAGATCTGAAATGGCTTCCATCCCAGGTGGCATACGTGAAGAGATTGCATTATCCACATGAGCTTTTGGAGTCCCACTTTCCAGAATCTAGCAAGTGAAATCAATAAGGACATATTAATTAACATAATACTGACTCCAGTTCCAGATGCGAGCCAACTTTTTCCTTTTTCACAAACTAGAAATGATTTTTTTCCCTCAGATGGGTTGAAAAGCTTATTCCACTAAGAAAAAAAAGAGTCATAGACACAACACTGTACACAACTAGAAGTGAGGATTGACAAATGGTTTCTGTGGTAATATATCTTTAAACAAAATAAAATATATGACCTTATGGAAGTATTTCTTGACAAATCGACATTTTTTTCATTCAACATTCCATTCAAGTTAGTGATCATTTTTTCATATATTTTGACTATGTAGCACAATGACCTACATTTCAAATCAGATGAAACTATACAATACATATACTTACAGATCTTCAGAAATTTTCATCACTTACCATTTCATTTCCCAACTCTGGAACAGTTCGAGGTGATTTTCTGCATTTAAATTTGCAAAGTAGTTACTCCCTCAATCCCAAATTATAAGACGTTTTGGGTTTTCTAGATACATAATTTTTGCTATGCACTTAGATATATACTATGTCTAGAGACAGTAAAAGCAATGTATCTAGAAAAACAGAAACGTCTTATAATTTAAAATATAGGGAGTACTTCCAAAAGAGAGATTTTATGTAGCCATCAAAGATGTTATGTTTATCAAATACGATCTAACCAACAACCTTACAGCTGGAGATCTCATGATGTGTTTGAGCACTTTAGGAGCTTTTGGATCTAGAACAGATTCCTGCAAGTCAACAGCATGAACAAAGTTACTAATGAACTAACAACTTTTTTTTCCTTTTATATATCTCTAAAAAAGGCGCACGGGACAATACTGACAAGTTCAAATATGGTGATTAAATTTTCTGCCTATTGCCACAAAAGAGATAGCTAGTATCTAGGATAATAAATGCACTACAGTAGGTTTTTATTATCACATAGTGATTAAACTCCATAAAATGTATTTACAGGATAAACTAGAAATATGATATTTGAGAATATAAGTCCTTATACGATTTTTTTATATCATATGGTGCGTTTCTTCAGTAATACACAGGGTCTCAAAATAGAAAAAAGAACAAGCTATAATATAAGGTATATAAGGTTTACAGTTAAATGAATCTGATCCTTATGTTGTCATTCTAGGAACTTTTGTAGTTCCACGGAGTTTTTTTTTTAAGATTACGACATATAGTGAATAACCTCTTGTAAAGTTTAATATGAAATCATCAAGAACAATATAATATTGTTCGACAAAACAGTAAAAAAAGACTATTGTAAAAACTTGGCCCACAGGGAGAGATGTCCCCAAGGGCCAAGGCATTACAATTAAGGTTGCGAAAGGCCCTGAACACCAGCTGCCCAGGGCGCAATTAGGTGTATTTCTGCAAGTAGTTAACTCAGTGAGGTCCACTTGTTTCTGTTTACGAAGTAGCTTCTCGATAAAAATGAAGAACAAACCTCGGCTTAAGAGAATGTGGATAATCAAGTAGGAAACATGTTTCAAAGTAGAAATGAAAATCACTCTCTTAGGAAATATAATACTTGACAGGAAGAGAACATACCTCAGAAACTTTCTGCATTGTGGATGGGCTAGGCAGTGCAGGTTTTCCTTCAGGAATGGAGTCAAGGATTCTGGATGTTGTTACAGGGGAACCCTTTGTCCCACTCACTTGTACTGATTCCTTCTCTGGAACCATGTTAGACTTTGGACTTCTGATTCCTAATTTTGTTATTCTAAATTCAGATAGATTATGTTAGCTGCACTATGTAAGTTTAGAAGGAAAAGAATATCTGGAGGAGAAAATTATACCTTGCTCCTGTCAGTTGAGAAATTGTTGATATTTTATTATCTTTGGAAGGAACACCTTGCAATGAATCAGAAGCAATGCTACTCTTCATAAGCACATGATTTGCATCAACTTTATGTCCAGCGCTATGTGCTGTGCTGCTTCGAGCATTCAGTAGAGACAAGTTTCCCGAGATAGGAGGCTCAAGGCTGAAAGAAAAGGTACATACAAATATATATTAGCATCAAATCCAATCTGAAAAGAAGTACTCAAGAATGCCCTGATTATACTAAAAAGAAGGTTTCAGCTGCAGAAGTAAATGCATTTATAGAAATACATAGATATGGTACGATGTTATAATCAGCTACAACTCACAACACTTAAAACACGAATTGTCTGAACAGTCAAATGATGTCCTTTCATCAGGGAGCACAGTAAAAGGAGTCCATCAAATTTCAAGAATCATGACTTTACACTATTATATGAAATAATCAGCACTATAGTTGTTGCACATGGAGTAATTTTCCATATATATAATAATCAAGTGTTAGACTCTAGCTATAGCAATAAACATATTAATTTCAGTATTTTACCTCCATAAACTGATACATTTTCAGTATTGAGAATTAGAAACAGATATTAAATAAGGATACTCTTTGGCCAAAATAGCCTGTCACATGAAAGGTTAATAAAATACTGCAACAAATGACGATTATGGAAACTGCAAAACAATTAAGTAGATGTGATCCATTCTACTTGATGAATCAATCCCACATCTGCAACATCCTTTTATGCACAAATTTATTAAATAGTTTAAGAACTGTCACAGATTTACACTTTCCATGAACACAAAAACTATCGTATTTCCAGTGAATTATGAAGGTCCTCATCCATTCCAATATAAATTAATTAGAAAGACCAAGAACAATAATTTTGAAACCTTACAGCAATCTTTATTCAGTTCAATATTAGGCAGGTTCAGACACTGAACTGAAAATATTGAATTATGCCATCGATGATAGAAAGAACAGGTCAACTGCAATGTTTATAATGAAAACTAGTTCTAAAGAACAAGGCAGATAACATGGTTCTAATGAAAACTAGTTCCAATGGGCCTGTTTGCTGCAGATTTTTATGGCTGCTGCTGCTGCAGTAATGCACCTGTGCGGCACTGTTGCAAGTGCTGGATGCAGCTGCTGTCACACCAAACGCAGCCAATTTATTGTATGAGCTTCATTGAGGTTAATATCAAGTCTAGTAGCAAATATATCAAAGATGCTGAAAATAGTGTCATCCATGATAAATTGACAACATGTAAAGAACACCAAAGAGAACTTGAGAAGTGTTGTGCATGCGGCATGCCAAAAACGAACCTGCAGAACAAATTTTAAATATGGTGCATTCATAATGTGCAAGATGAAGGATGATAATTTTTTACCCTAATTTGGCATTCCTGTCACCTTTGACATTCATGGAGCTGGCCAATAGCCCATTTGATGCTGGCTTGCTGTATGTTTTTGATAAAGCAGTTTTAGATTTGTCAGGTACTGCATTAGCTTGCATGTGTTCCCTGCATATTTAAAACCACATTCATTATTCGATACACTATTAACATTCATGAGTATATGCTAATCTGTCCATCTGTCTACCACCTCTTCAAGTCCGTAGGATGTGTAGCCATCTTTTTTATCACTTTACTTGCACTGGACAATTGATTTAAGGCTGTTTCTGAAGCTAGTTCAACCCTGGTTGCTTTCATATGTACAGACTTGGATAAAAGAGAGAAGCTTCCTCTCTCCTTCGTCAGTGCAGGTTCAACACTTCTGATTTCCCTGCATGTAATTGTGAGAAATTACTTCAGGAAAGTAACAAACATGTAAATAGATCCATTGTGTCACACTTCTCCATATAGATTTGCTGCCACTACATTAGAATGGATTATGAACAGAAGCATGGTGCACCAGAAGTAGAATAGCAGGCTATGCATTCTATGTTAGTTTGATTAGATAAACCACAGTGGAGATCTAAAAGTTTTTTATATTCTCAATGAAGGCACATTTGACAAAGACAGACCTCTGCATTGAACAAGAGAGACTCTTGGGACCTGAAATCTCTTCCTCAGTATTCTTTGTCCCACTCCCATGTGATGTCTTCTTTAAAAACTTCTTAGGAGCGCCACTAAAACTTTGGTTGTCTTGACTTCCTTCATTAAGCGAAACACTTTCCTCCAGAACCTCATTCCGGGAATTAAATTGGCCCACCGGTCTTCTTGAGACATTGGGACTAATAATGCTGGTGTCCCTGGATCGTAAACCATTCGACTGCTCATCGTCATTACTCTCCCTTGATACATGAACTTTACCAGAGTTCACTATAGGTGCATCTTTACTGTTCACAGGATCTGCTAGCCCTTGTGTTGGATCTTCACTAGATATGGCACTGCAGGAGAAATCCTGAGAAGGTAGGTTAACAGCTGCCTTCGTTGGGTATATCTCTTTAGGTTGCTCTCCAGGATTGTCACTGAACAATGAATCTACTTTAGTTTGTTCCATTGTAGCAGGATTAACACTGGTACATTCTTTCATATTGTCAGACGAATCAGCAGCATCGATATTTGAAGTCGGTTGACTGACATTCTTCACACTCTCATGATTGGTCAGATGAGAAGGTCTCAAAGTGCAAGTATCAAGTGTATCTGCTTTGTCCGTACTAGTATTCTCTTCAAGAATAGCATTGCCCTTGGCTGAAAGACCTCTTTGTGTATCCTTCTTAACCTCTGAGGAGATAGGGTCAGATTTGCCAGTAAATCTTGTACTCTTTTCTTCAATTCCTAGCTTTCCGTCAAGACTAAACTTTCCCAGCCTGTAAGCAAACAAAAAACAGAAACAGAAAAACTAATAGCATGAAGTTTCATATCAATATGTCATACGATTTTCAGTCTTCTAGCATCAGTGGTTTAACTTACTCATTGAAATCAAAGGAAAAGGAGAAATTGTCCTTGTCAGTTTCCTTTTTCTCTTCAGAGCGATCTGCATTTGAACTACTGTGCTTCACTTTTTTCTTCTGAGGGCTAGAAAAATCCAGATCAGACATGCCCATTTGAAAGGATGGTAATTTGTCAAAGGCTCCATCAAGCCCGAAATCATCTCTGGTTAAAGAAATGATTTGTTAGAACCATCATGAACAAGGAGCAGTTGATCGCATCAAAAGTTGATGGATTCAAGCCTTTCAAAATACTCACAGATTGTCAAAGCTGAATTTCTTGCTACTCTTTGGAACTGTGAAGTCAATTGTGTCTTTTCCTGATTTTGGTAACTTCCAAGATGAAAGAAAATCATTCCCAAAGTCTTCATCTGCCAGCATATAACAAGCATATGTGAGGTCAAATTAGAAAGAAACTGCCATCAACTCATAGCAAAAAAAAATGTGGATACTGTTCAAGTATCATAGATTACTTTCCGAAGGTAGTGCTAGTAAGAGCCAAGTATGATGAACGTGGCCCTTAGTAGTTTCCAATGAGAGGTCTCGGTTTTAGCAGTATAGTGAATTTTAGTCCATGCAGAGCATAAGGAATAAGGGTCTGAGATGATCTAGTTGACAAGTACTGAGTACTGACAGCTCACAAGAGGACATACCAAGGGATGAACTTATATTTTTAGCATTTGCAGTAGAGACAGCTCTTTTTCGTGATTCGTCCATACTGTCAACAAACTCAGACTGCATTCAAGAAAAAAGGGGAAATATGTTAGAAACCAATAAAACATGTCTTGCCAAACAGAACAAGAAAAACAGAAGCAAAATAGTTTATCTACTAGTCACAACAAGTTTGGGTCACCTGCCTCCCTCACTCAGAGATGTTATATTCAATTGACAGCCACAGTTTTGAAAATCGACGATTACAACTCGCCTAGTCGCGACTAGTCGCTAGGCTATGGCCTGGCACCGGGACTAGGGGGGTAATCGGCCCCCTAGGCGGGCGGAGCGCCTAGGCGGAGCCAGGCGTCACCTCGGCGCGATTCAGCGGCACCCAGGAGCCCTAGGCAGCGAGGAATCGAGCGATTCAGGCGTGGCGGCGTGGAATCGCGGGAAATTTCGGCTGCGCGGGCGACCGCGTGCGCGGGAAAGAAGCCGCACGTGGGAAAGAATGCGCGCGCGGGAGGAGGATAAGGCCAGGAAGGGGGAAACGAAGCCGCGCGCCTGCTCGTGCTCGCCTCGACCTCCACCTCCCTGCGACGACGCCTGCACGGAAGTAGCTCCCGCCGGCGACGCTCATCCCCTCCTCCAGTGCGCCTCCGAGGTCCTCCTCCTCCCCGCTGAGCGCATCCTCCTCCCCACCTCGACCACCTCCCTGCGACGCCGCCCGCAGCGTAGCACCTCCCGCCGGCGAAGCTCGTCCCCACCTCGACCTCCACCTCCCTGCGACACCGCCCGCGGGGAAGGACTTCCCGCCGGCGACCGTCCTCCCCGCCTGCAGTGGCCCGCCGAGCACGTCCTCCTCCCCGCTCCGACCTCCACCTCCCTACTACACAGCCCCGCCCGCAGGGAGGCAGCTCCCTCCAGGGAAGCTCATCCCCGCCTGCTTCTCTCATACTCCTCTGCTCCAAGGGCCAAGGACGAATGTATGTATGTTCTCCCTTGCTCCTCTCCTCTGTTTCCTTTCCCTGCTTCTATCCTCTGTCCCCTTTCCTGCTGAATCTGAAATTGCTCTGAAATCTGAAGCTATAAATGTATATATTATATATTTATATATAAATTGGCAAAGCGCCTAGAAGAACGCCTAGCATCGCCTAGGCTAGCCTAGGCTGGACTAGTCGCTAGGCTAAGGGTCATCGCCTAGATTTCACCTAGCGCCTAGCAAAACTTTGTTGACAGCATCCAGTAACTAGCTCTAAACATTTATATCAATGGCACAACAATGGGAGGAACCATAGTTCTCAAGGCGTCGCCTAGGCGTCCAGGCGCCCCCCTGGCCTTGCAGAATGGGCGCCTAGGCGGGCAAGGCGGGCGCCTAGGCGTCCAGGTGCCCCCCCATCGCCGTGCCTCACCTTTACGCTGTAAGAACTATGGGAGAAACAAGGCACCTTAAATTTTAGGGCCTTTGGCATTCATACCCCCATTTTCAGGGCTTGTGGTGATTTTGCCCCTATTTTTTGAACTTTGTGTTTTTGCCCCTGTTATTTCAAATCGAAGCAAGACTTTGCCCCTTATTCTGTTAAGTCATTGTAACGGTGTTAATTCTGAGGTGAAATAACAATTTTTCCATTGCGGATTTGCCCTCGCTTTTGTTGGTTCTTTGTGATTTTACTTTGACCCATGTTTTGGATTCAAAGGTTTAGACATTATTTTTCAGATCGTCAAGGATTTTGACAACAAAATTAACACAAGTTGCTGCATATGTTTTAAATCTGTGCAATTTTGCAAAATTTTAACTGCATCTATGCCAAAATATTGACATACACAAACCCAAAACATTATCACACAACTTGCATTTAATCATGAAATGCATAAACAACAACCATCAAATGAGTACCCACACCCCATGCATCAGGGTACATCTTACAGCTCCCGTAATTTAATTTAACTAACACAGAGTCCGCCAGCGATGTTAACTTCAAATGCAGGTACCTCACGATTCAGCAGAGGCGGATCCAGTAAAGGGACATGGGTGTACACCATGGCGGACCCAGTGAAGGACGTGGGTGTACATATGAACACCCAATATTTTTGCAACAGAAACGTTTAGGCATACATTTATACTGCCACCAGCGGAGCCAAGGCCCGGCCACCCTGGGCAGCTGGCCGGGCTCCCACGGTACAGCAGAGGCGGGAGGGGAGTGGGAGGTGCGTACGCAGGGTCGCCGGCCGGTGCGCGGAGGACGGAGGCGAGGGCGCGAGGCGACTGGCGAGAGGCGAGAGGCGGGAGGGGGAGCCGCCGCCGAGCCTGGGACTGGCCCTCCGTCGCTGGACGCCGCCGAGGGGGAAGCCGCCGACGCGCGGAAGATCCGATGCCTGGGACCGAGCCTGAGCGCGAGTGGGGAAGGAGCATTGAGGGACCGAGCGTCCGAGCCCGAGCAGCGCTGCGCCTGGGAAAATGGAGCGTCGGCGCTGGGCTGCAAGGAGCCGGCAGGCGTGGGTTTGATGGGCCACTAAATAAAAGTCCATATAATTTTTTTTCTCTTTTTCTTTTTCTTTTCTTTTCTGGAGTAACTTCTTTTTTTTCTTTCTAACATTTTTGGACAAATTAGCACCTATATAATTAATATCTATATATTTAGAATAATATATATTAAAAATCATACTAATGTATTCAGGGCTTAATCATATAACATTATGGCATAATGACTCCTCTAAAAATATTTTTTAAAATACAAACACTATTAGGGGAAATTATGAAACAATAGAAGTATTTTGCTCACAGTAAAATACTTTTGTAATTTATTTTTTTATTAGTATCCGAATAAAGGATTATTTTGTTCAATCATTTGCTAATAAAGGATTATTTAGGTTTAATAAATTTGTCTTGCGGATTACTATCTGTAATTTATTTTTTATTAGTATCCAAATACCCCATAAGCCACTTCATGTAGCATCTAATGTGACATCTACTAAACTTTAGTCCATGCTTTGACATATAAATAATACTTCCACATATAGGCGTGCGGCCCTGTCCTATGGGACCCACTAATCATACTCTATTACATAAATGAATTCAACAAAACACGCTACCTCTTTCTGGATATGCCTTCCCCTTACGCCGTCACCCCTGGGCCATTACACCTCCTCGGCCGAAGATTTTCCTTGTCCCTAAGAAAGTGCTTCCAGTATCCATGTATTGAGCACATTGTAATCTTCCCAGGTTAATTCTAGCAAGCATGTCTAAGTAACATATACATGTGGAACAACTGAATTGTTCAACCTTTGTTTCAACAATTGAAGACGTTCCTCCCTGTTGGTGATGACCTCAGTGACTTCTTGAGGTGTATTTGTTGTTGGTTGTGGGTTGGCTCCCATATTGGGTTCATAGCCATATAGGCCTTTTGAAAGCTGAACATCTGATGGCACTGTAGAATGATGAATTATACTACAGTTGTGTTAATGATAGCCAAGCTTTCCATGTGGTGGGTGAGTCTTGAACTAAGCATCTCAAGTACATTTCCAAACATTAATTGACCCTTTTAGTCTTTCCATATGTTTGTGGATGGCAGATAGTGGAGAATGTTAAATTCACTCTATAAAGCTTGAAAAGGTGTTTCCAGAAATGACTAAGAGAGATCTTGTCTCTACCACTGACAATGTTGCGTGGTAGACCATGGATCTCGACAATATGGTCCATGAATACCTAAGCACTGTAGCTATTGTATAAGGGTGTTTTTTTGTAGAATGAAGTGGGCAAAGTTGCTTAGTCTATCCACTACCATGAATATGACACTATACCCTTCTGATTGGGGAAGCCCCTTCACAAAATCTATAGATAGATCCTGCCATACTCTTGCTAGGATATGGAGTGGTTTTAGCAGCCCAGTTGGATGTGTGTGTGAGTATTTTGTGTGTTGACATATGTTGTGTTGCTTGACAAAGTTGTCCACATCAGTTTTCAGGCCTTTTTATGATAGGTGGCATCCACCCAAGAGTGACCTCCAATCGCTGAAGAGTGAAAATCATATATCAGTTTGGTTTGAAGAGCCGAGTTGTTGTCAAGTCCAGATGAGAGGTCATTTCCTAGCTATTTAGCCTATAATTCCTAGCTATTTAATTGTTTTGCATTTGGATTAGGATTATTACTCAGAATTGGAAGAGTCTATTAAGATTAGGATTAGAATTGCTACCTATCCATATCACCTCAGGAAGCCATAAACGAGCACAGACAATTTTCACATTTGTGAAGTTAGTTAGGGATAGGTGGACGAAACAAAGGGCTAAAAATTTACCTCTTTACTATTAGATATAGATACTAGGAAATATGCCTCGTGTTGCTACTTAACATAAACTTTGTTAGTCTATAATTTGTCATGGTAACTTTAAGTTTACATAAATGTTAAAACTTATTTGGTTTATTCCTTCTATACCATTGCATTGCCAGTGCAAGTTTGCAGCAGATCGACACATATCAACCGGCAGCACGCGGAGACTACGGCCTTGTTTAGTTCCTAATAAAAAAAAATTAACCATCACATCAAATATTTAGACGTATATATAAAGTATTAAATATAGATAAAAAATAAACTAATTATACAATTTAGTTAGAAATTACGAGACGGATTTTTTAAATTTAATTAGTCCATAATTAGTCTTAAGTGTCTCATAGTTTTCAGTCAAGTTATATAATTAGTTTTTTTATTAGTATCCAAACACCTCTTCTAACATTCTATGAAACATTCGATGTGACACTGGTTGTTTTTTTGTCTCAAACACGACGCGGGAGCCGCAGCCGGCAGGTCGTAGGATAGCGTGGCGAAGGAACCGAGATAGAGAGATAGTACAGCCTTCTCATGTTCCCCTCGTTCCTGTGGTGGTTGCATTGCATGGAGAGATCCAGATCCACCGCCCCCAACCTGCGCGACCTTGCAAGCCCGCTGGCGCCTGACCTGACTATTCGCCCATCACTAGCTCTAGTTTAGTTCCAAAAACTTTTGCAAAATATACACCGAACATTTTCGTTTGTATTTCATAAATATTATTCGTTATAGACTAATTAGAATCAAAAGATTCGTCTAGCAAATTACAAGCAAACTATACAATTAGTTATTATTTTTATCTATATTTAATAATTTATGTATGTGACGTAAGATTTGATGTGTCAAGAAATCTGAATTTTTTTATAATTTTTTTTTAAAAGTAAACAAGGGCCTAGTGACGGCCTGCGGAAATGCGGCGCCTGCCCTGCCAACAACGACGTACAGTATGGTGGCTGCGCCGGCGGCAGATCACGCGCCGAAATAAAGTTTCAAAGAAACCGGCGGCCGGGGCCCCGCGCGCGCGGCAGGCCCATGCAGATATGCAAAAATGACAAATCCCGCGTGGGCCGGCGCGGATCCAAAAACTTTCACCCTTGCACAGGGCCGGGCAGAGAGGCCTGAGCCTTTACGCGACGGGCGAACGAGCTCGACCGCGTGGGGGCGGGCGGCTGGGCGCTAGCTAGCTCCCCCCTCCATGGCTCCCTCTCCAATCTCCATGCATGGCACTATGGCAGAGCGACCTGTGCTGGCCCTGTTGGCTTCACGTCCCGCGCGGCGCCAATACTGCGCCGTGGCACGGCGTGGCCACGGGACCCCTCCTTCGTCGCCCTCAGATCGATCGCCTCGTCGCCACCTCCTCCTGCCGAATTGTCGCGGTCCTAGCTCGTGCCGGAACACGAGAGCCGCCTCTGTCGATCGATCGATCATCGAGCACTGCCTGCTGCACGCAGCCGATCCAGGCCCTTTGGAGTTTGGACGCACGCGCGTGGCGTCTTCCTCGCCCGCGCGCGCCCGGCCGAGGCTCGCTGCGGCCGCATGTGTGACAAGTGATCGAGCCGACTACGTCGTTGTACAAAGGCGCGTGACGAGTGACATGTGGTTGGTGGTGAGTGGTAACGAACGGCTCATGGACGCGGGCCGAACACTGCGAGAGGATGATGAGGGGCTGCCCAGCAGCAGCAGAGAGCTGTCTAGCGCGGCCGGCCTTGGTGGGTCGGGGCCCAACTGCCAGTACGGCGGCACAGTTGGAGCTTGGAGCGCAGCATTTTCTCAACCAAAAAAAAAAGTTGGAGCGCGCAGCAGAAGGATTGTGAAAAAGGCCAAGGTCGCGATAGCAAAACGAAGTAAAACTACGACCGCGAACACGACGACGTTTAATTGGCGACGCATCAGACAAAGTGTGCCGCTACCGCTATCTCGATCGATCGGCGCCTTAGCACGGTTGCAATGAGTCTTTGACAATTAGTTGCAGCCTGATCAAATTTGTGCTCCGTAGTGCTTATCACGTACTGCACGGTAATATTTGCCGTCGAAGTCGAAGTAGAATTTTTTTTGTTTTTGTTTTTTAGCTAAAGCAACAAGTTTTCTCATTAGTAAGGAGTAGGGAAAATATGTCTTATTAGGTCAAGGACTGAAGTAGTACCAAGTGCTCCAGCGCTGTAGTATAAGCCCCATGTAGGCATGCACACTTCACTACACAAAAATAATTTCAGGAGACAGCCAAATTGATTAATATATAGAGGCGGGTACAAATTCGACGTGTCTCAAAAAATACACATGTACTTCTATGCCTCTTCGGATCCTTTTGTAGACACTTTCATTTCCTCTTTTATATATGCGCATGCATGTATTATTCAACCTCTAGCACTTGAGTGTTGTTGCCGCCTTTGATTAGGTGTCATGTTTGCATACATCACGCTATTCCTTGCGCAAGGAGCCATATGATCGATTATATAACCTCACAATTGTTTATAACCTCATTTGAATCAGGGGTATGTACATTGTGCATGATTAATTGCTACTGATCTATTAACATGATATTATTGTTGTGGTATATTGTGTGCACTATTATATATATGCCACAATTAGCAATATTGTTGTGCAAGTATGAGGACTTTGAACATGGCATAATACAAATTCGCAACCTATATCAACGGTCCTGCATAGTAATTTACACTGACATATTGCATGTACCTGGTATTAGGTTGGGAGGGGTATTATTGTTGAAGTTGTCACCTACGTATATGTGTAGTTGAGCTGGAATTGAACTTCTTAAACAATATAGCAAAATAAGACATAAAGATAGGCTTAATTTGCTTGATTATCGCATCGTACCTACTTTGCGAAACCTAAAAATGTCAATTCCACGTTGGTGGTAATGCATATGTGGACCCATTCCACACGTGTAAGTGAGGCCATATATAAGCAAATTTTGGAAGAGGCGTTACAATGATGCTTGTGTCAGTTTAATTTTTATGCCAAACACATGAATAAGCTAAGATTTCAACGTACTAAACGCATATCAATCACACATGGAGGGCATGGGGCAAAAGGAAAACTATAAATAGGGATGAAACAATGTATAAACAATTAATAATTGTGTATTGGTGACTGATGAAGCTTATTGTAGATGATGGACAATGTGAACGAATTAGAGAAGGTAAATGTAATTAAGATAAACAGTTTTGATTAGTTATATGTATAACCAATATCTACCTATACAATAATATGTAGGGAGAATTGGCAGTGGGACATGCAGAATGGTGGCCATTTGCCAGCGGACACTAGGAAAAATTAGATTGCTCAAAGACACTCCGTTTCTTGTCAAATTTGCTGGCGGACACTACGTCTAATCAAACATTATTACAAAATAGATATAAAATCATATAAATGCTAGAAAATTATACTATAAATTTTTTATACTCTACATGATGAGAACTGTAGTGTAAAAATATTGTTTAGTATTTTTAGTATCTTACTAATATATTAACTAATTAACCATAGTTATCTTTGTCTATTTATGAACAGGGCAAAATGGTTATTTCAGTGCAAAACAATATTTTTACACTATAGTTCTCATCATGTAGAGTGTAGAAAAATCTATAGTATAATTTTCTAGCACTTATATGATTTTTATATCTATTTTGTAATAATGTTTGATTAGACGTAGTGTCTGCTAGTAAATTTGACAAGAAATTGAGTGTCTTTGAGCAATCTATTTTTTCCTAATATCCGCTGACAAATGACCACCATTGTATGTCCCACAGCCAATTCTCCCTAACATGTAACATCTAATTACTAACCCGGGGGTTGGTGTATTGTTAAAGAATTTTGTAGCCGTGGCACACGGATAGATATTTCAGTCACTTGTTATATATATATATATATA
>Ga0182004_10002338_pt1 | contig 14673 bp, 7 predicted proteins | sample Sormic07211540_1_FD_120479 | JGI IMG/M metagenome (GOLD analysis project Ga0182004, IMG submission 120479) | Endophyte microbial communities from Sorghum bicolor roots, Mead, Nebraska, USA - 072115-40_1 MetaG | ecosystem: Host-associated > Plants > Roots > Unclassified | place: USA: Nebraska...
ACCCCCCCCCCCCCCCCCCCCGATTTATCCTTCATCCCTCTCTACTGTAGCTCTGCCAGCCCCTGCCACCAGCATCCTCTCTCTCCGCCAGGTGCCATCTATCCAGAGTGCACAGCCCATGGATCTTGACGGCTCCTGAAACAACCGCCACAACAAATGCCCACCGGATTGCTTCATCCCAATGCAGGGATGTTCTCCATGAGTTCACCACAAAATGCACAAGAGTGAAGGACTGTCTGCTTTCAAAAATGGCAAAGCTGCTGGAGCTTGATGACGACTACTTCATTAACCAATTCAGCGACAAGGACAACACCTACACCAGGTTCAACTCTACCCTCCATGCTCGAGGCTGGATCTCATCTTCGGTCTAAAGCCTCACTCCAACAGCGCATTCGTTTCACTTCTCATGGTAGACAATAGCGTTGGTGGACTTCAGGTTTTCCGTGTCTGGTATGACGTGCCAACCAGGCCTCACACCTTCCTCATCAATCTAGGAGACCAAATAGAAGTGCATCTACAATTGTATTCGTATATATCATTCATTGGAAAGCAAATAATTAAATTTAACCCCATATAACCTCGTAGCCAAAGCAACACAGAAATATCCTAATATAAATTCTTCTTTCCTCTGTGACTATACAATCATCCAAGGAAAAACAATTGCAAGACTAATAGAGTAGGCTACTTAAACAGTGAGGAGAGAATTGATACAGAAACAGCGAACATTTGTCAAACCCAACAAAACAAAGCATTAGGCTAATGTCATTAAGTTGATAGTCCCATCCGTAACTCATTAGTTCGATCAAGGTTGAGTTAGAATCCTCTTTGGAAACCCCTATACTTCAGACTGTACAATTTATTAAGAGCGACTCCACATAACCTAGATAGCAGGAAGTGTCCGTCCCTTTTGATTGTATATAAGTATCAATACACCTATCTATCAGTTAGTTCATCAGGGTGAAATGAAGCCACTAGGGGAACAGGCAGTGAGCATTATTCAGTTAGTCCAAACTACTACTGTCGCAGTGAATCAGAACAGCATATCAGTAATCATATAGCATATCAGTAATCATATGCTTTTTAATCTGCAGAAATTCTTTTCAGCCAATTGCTTGAACATAAGTGAAAATTGAGCCCTTATTTTATTACAGTTGAGTATTAGCTAGTACTAGTAATCTGGGAGCCCATAATTATCTCGCCACTATATAGAAACTCAAGTTAGGTTTCAGAGTCACCATTTAACAACAAGATGTCATTCACATATTAGTAACATTACCAATTTCGCAAGAGACTCATCATCTTTTTTTTTTGGCAATTGAAAAATGGACATAATTCCAACCTCGAACACTTGATCTATGACCCTAACCCCAAGTGCAAGAAAAAAAAAACAATAGTTACAGAGTAGACGAAGCACGTTCCGTCGTCAGCCGGAGAACAAGTCCTGAAGTCCGCGTCCGGCGAAGACGGTGTCGGAGAGCTCGGCGAGGAGCGCGTTGACGGACAGCAGCGCGACAGTGGAGCCCGCGATGACCCCAAGCACCACGCCGGTGGTGCCCACCACCTTCCCGGGCGCCGGCCACTCGATCTCGGTCATCTCCTGCGCCACGCCGGCCCACCACCCGCCGCCGCCCTCGGCGGCCTCCGCCTCCTTCCGCGCCCTTAGCACCTCCTTGAGCTCCGCCGCCACCGCCTCCGGGCTCTTCTCCCCGGCCGATGCTCCCCCCACCTCCGTTCCCTTCTCCGCCCCTCCTTCCTCCAGCGCGGACGGTGCGGGCTCTTGCTCCTGTTCCTGCCCCTTGCTGCTAGCAGTATCCTTGGAGGCGGCGGCAAGGCGGTGGCTGCGGTAGTCGGGCAAGGAGTGGGAGAGGGAAACGGAGAGCGCAGGCTGGAGGAAGGTAGCAGAGCGAGGAGGGCGCGCGAGGCGGGGAGAAGGGGCTGGAGTGAGGCGGAGGAATGCGGTGGTCGGCGTTGTCGCCATGGCTTCAGCGGCTCGATACGAGGCGGCGGCCCTCGCTGTGGCAGACCGCAGAGGGGAGGATAGTGGCGTTTGGATAACTAGCAAGGTAGTTAGCTTTTTTTTCTTTCTCATTTTTCTATGGCCTATTATGGGTTATTCCATCTTTTGCTTTAGATTATCTATGAAAGTTGATTTTCTAATTAAAAATGTTTCTTTGTGATTTTCTAAGCTAAACTCTTTGACTACAGGATTATACATTAGAGTGAATAAGGAGAGCCTACTTTTTGTGCTTTAGACCCTAGTTCATTTCACATATTCATTTTGTAGAAGTAGCATAAAGTCACTTCTATTCTAGGAAGAAAAAAAAGTTTGACAATGTTTCTCCTGGATTCAGTCCGAAAGTTGCTCTAGAATTTCTGGCAAACAGATCCTCCGTGTTTTATGTTTTTTACTTAAAGATATCTTTTCAATAGTTTTATTATTTATTTAACTGTATCTTCATACAAATTCATGTAAAGTTTCTTTTACAATTCATGTCAAGTTCCTGCATTTTAAACGAACTCTCATATCTCATGGTTGTGCAACTCCTGTCAAGACTAAATCAAGATAGTCTTTGGTTTCCTTTTGGTGACCTCTAATATTTCTTAATTAAACCATTGTCCAAGTTTCTCACAATTATTTAGTTTCATTATCATTTTATTTATTTAAATCTTAGATTATCTAATACGTCCTCTTACATATATGTATTATACTAGCAAATATGCTCGTGCGTTGCAATGGAAGAAAAATATCAAATGGTCATAGAAAGTGATGACATAATGTTACATATCTATTTATATTTATCCTTTTTATAAAATTTAAAGTCTATAGTTTATTTTATTGATAACCATGACATCTATGGTATTAGATAGTTAATATTTACAATAATATGTAGCTTGGAGATATATTTATTTAATAATAAAAATAGAAATTAGTCAAACTTTATCTTACTCTAATATTACCTCTTAATATACATTAGTATTATATTAAAACATGAGGAGTTTGTTGCTAGCTTTATTTTTTTATTTATAGAATTTTTATAAAATATGATATATCAGTTAAATGTATGTAAATTATGAACACATGGGCTTATGAAGTGTTCATATGACATAAGAACACATCGTGCAAAGGTAGTGGAAGTATCTTTTTTTTTTATTTTACATACTTAAATTGATTGTAAACTATTTAGCAAGCATAAATCTAGATAAATTAGTAAATCAGTAAGATATGCAGGAATGGTGCTAAAACTTTTACCATAAATCAAAATCAAGTATCACATTAAATAGGCTACCATAAAATTTTTATAATAATTAGAGCAAGATAACTACAATTTCAATTTTACACTAAAAAGCATAAGCAAGCGTCTCCAATAAAAAATATATTAAAATTTGTGATATTTTTTGTTTACTGCATGAATCTATATATGTGGAGCTGAACAAAATTTGTTTTGTAATTTTTAGATTTTCCTATAAATTACTACACATTTATCAAGTTTCAGCCAATTTAAAGAATAAAAAAAGTAAACTAATAGGACAAACACTTTGCATTTAGGTCCCTGTGTTTTTGTTATTCTCAACATACTTTGATGTGTATTGTAAATAGTTAGGAGATTTTACATTAGGAACTCTAAAAAAGGTTATATTCTTTTTTCCTCTTCTACAGCTTCAAAGCGACGGGCCGATAGCCGATGCTTGCGGATTCTAGAGCCGAAGCCGGTGGATAGAAATAAGGTGGGATTTTTCCTCTTTATAGATAGGTATAGATTTTCTCCCTAAAATATTGCCATATTCACTATAATGTTATTCATGCCTTTTGTAACCATTACAATCTCAAGCAACCACTCATCAATCCTATCCTAATGCTAATTTTTTTGGTGCCTCAAACCTTCTAAACAAACTATAGAAAACATCATTGCAGCCAATGAGTTACTAATATTATGCATGTACCAATATCATTGAAAGGATTGGTTAAAGACTAGTGGAGGGTGAATAGTCTATTAGAAATATCTACAATGCACAATCACAACTAGGCACAATAGTGCACCCTATTAAGCACTACTTGCACCTTCTAAGCAAGCTAGCAAGAGCAAGCCCAACACAAGTCTAGTAGTTAGACTACAACTATCAAGCAACTAGAACAACTAACAAAGGCTAAGCTCAAGCACACCTACATTGTAACAAATTTAGTGAGGAAGATAAACTCCAAGTTATCACTAGAAAATGCAAAAACTTAAATTAAGCATAAGAGCTACTCGATTCTCTAGCAACTACACAAGCAAAGAGCAAGTGTAGAGTTGCCAACCATAAGGGAGAAAAGATGACACAAGTTTTTTTCTCCTCACAGTTGCTTGTCGGCAACACATGTCCCTATTGTGGCGTTTCTAAGGATCACCACTCTCCAACTAACTCAATAATCCCTCAAGCTTAGCTGCAATGTGAGTGCTAGTTTATGAGAGACTATATTATAAGGTACACAACAGCCACGAATCCACTAAAACTGCTCTTCGTGATCGATCACCCATAGGGACGAACACAAGAACGTCTCACAAATCACCTTTGGAGAACCTCACAATCTCCAATTGAGTGCTCCGTAGAGATTGCCTTCAAGACATTTAGGTGGTGGCAACCACCAAGAGTAACAACAATCTTGTATCCAAGATGACGAAATAGCGCCATTAGATGCAAACTATCAATGTAAATGCACTAGATCCTCTCCAGTCTCACCTAGATGCAATCTCAACTAAGCAAATGTGAGTAGAGTCTTAATTTGAGCTCAGATATGTTGTGAATATTAGCCAAGGAGTCCAAGAGAGGTGAAATGACTAAGCAAATCTCCTATCTATAACCGCACACACAAAATTAGTCATAAATTTTGTGCTCACCAAAAAAGTTTTGTGACCACCGAAGAAGACCACCAGAGGTTCCTAATGACTAGTTCAACGACTAAATTTAAACACTCAAATAGTCGTTGGTGTAGCCTTGTCTGGTGCTCTTCATCTAGCAACACATGACTTTTTTTGGTGTCCTCAGCATCGAGATTTTCAAAGAAAACACCCTCACTAAACCACTCTCTGATGAACTCTCTGGCGTTAGCGCTAGAGTTTCCAGTGCAGCAGTGCGTTATAGATAGGTACACATAAGGTTCCAAACCGACCCCGGCCCATCAGAGTATCCATCGGTCATTTTAGAAAAATCAAACAAATGTAGTAGAGCTACGTTTGAGGTATACGAAAATATTGCTTTACATCTAAGTCAAGATAGCAGTATTCATGCAGTTGTTCAATGTTGCATTCTCATTGTTGGCTCGGTGATCTCCTAGCAATCATCTCCCTTCTTCACCAAACGTTTGTCTAGTAGGAAATATGTTCACTGCAATTCATCATCTTAATTTGTCATGTGGAAGAATATTGTTATAGGTAGGCAGTTTTCTTGTTATTATTTGCTCGAAATATATACTAGATTGAACCCTTTGCCATCAAGTATCTAGTATGTTAAGGTACAATTTGTTGGTAAGGCGAGGCAACCTTTATATTACCAATCTAGTTGGTAAGGTGAGGCAAGCTTTATATTACCTAAAGTTTACTTTTAAAGCCATTAACATCAAGAACAGGTTAATAGTCTAATACAACAAGCTATCTAGTATGTTAAAGTAGAAACAAATCTTGCTATGCAGAGACAAACTTTATTACCTATAAAAATTTAATTTCTATGGCATGCATAAAGCATGAAAATTGATTGATAGTCTCATATAACAAGCTATCTAGTTTGTTAGGCTAGAAACAAACTTTGTTACTTAGAGATAAACTTTATTGCTAACTATCTGTTAACAACTAAAAAATAGAAAGTCTTCTGCAAAAATAATAAAAATATATAAGAGTGTCTTTCTTGCTAACAAAGTCTATCTCTATTAGCAAAGGAGAAACTGAAGCATATCTTTAGGTAACAAACTTTGTTTCTAGTCTAACAAACTAGATAGTGTCAACAACAGATAGCTTGTGGTTTATCACTAGCATTTCTAGGATTTATGGCTTTGGAAATTTGATTCAATCTCTATGTAACAGAGTATGTCTATAGCCTAATCACTTTACCAACTGAAAGATAGATTTTGGAGCAAACTATTTGTTAACTGAAAAATTAAAGTCTTATACAAAAAATAATAAAAATATATAAGTATGTCTTTGCTACTAACAAAGTATATATTTATTAGCAAAGGAGAAGCTAAAGCATATCTCTAGGTAACAACAAACTTTGTTTCTAGCATAACAAACTAGATAGTGTCAGCAACAAATAGGTTGTGGTTTATCACAAGCATTTCCAGGATTTATGGCTTTGGAATGTTGATTCTCTCTCCTATGTAACAAAGTCTCTCTGTGGCCTAATCACTTTACCAACTAAAAGATAGATTTTAGAGCAAACTATCATTTAACTAAAAAACAGAAACTCTTTTGCAAAAACAATATATACAAAGTGTCTTTATTTCTAACAAAGTTTGTGTTTATTAGCAAGGAGAAACTGAAGCATATCTCTATGTAACAAACTTTGTTTCTAGTCTAACAAACTATATAGTGTCAACAACATATAGCTTGTGGTTTATCACTATCATTTCTAGGAATTATGGCTTTGGGAAGTCAATTCTATCTCTATGTGACAAAGTCTGTCTATAGCCTGATCACTTTACCAACTCAAAGATAGATTTTGGAGCAAACTATCTATTAATTGAAAAATAGAAACTTTTTTACAAAAATAATAAAATATACAAAGTTCCTTTATTTCTAGCAAAGTCCATCTTTTTATTAGCAAAGGAGAAACTCAAGCATATCTCTAGGTAACAAACTAGATTGTGTCAACAACAAATAGCTTGTGGTTTATCATGAGCATTTCCATGATTTATGGCTTTGGGAAGTCGATTATATCTCTATGTAACAAAGTCTCTCTATAGCCTAATCACTTTACTGAAAGATATATTTTGGAGCAAACTATCTATTAATTGAAAAATAGAAACTCTTTTGCAAAAACAATAAAATATAGAAAGTTTCTTTCTTTCTAACAAAGTCTATGTTTATTAGCAAAGGAGAAACTGAAAAGCATATATATCTCTAGGTAACAAAACTTTGTTGCCTAACAAACTAGATAGTGTCAACAACAGATAACTTGTGGTTTATCCCTAGCGTTTCCAGGACTTATGTCTTTGGGAAGTCGATCTATCTCTGTGTAACAAACTATGTCTGTAGCCTAATCACTTTACCTACTAAAAGTTTATCAGGATTCAGGAAACACTATAAATATGCTTAGAGAGCTGCTCCTCATCTTTGTGTGTGGTAGTAGTAAACAAGCACCGATGGCTGGTGAATCATGGAAGGTGCCAACTCCAGTGAAAGACCTGGCCGCCCTCGTGGAGGAGCCACCGAGCCAGTTCGTGCAGCGGGAGGAGGACCGCCCTGGAAGCCTAATGCTCGCAGCTGACATGCCGGATCCCCTCCCTATCGTCGACCTCGACAAGATGTCAACCGCCGACGAGGCCACCAAGCTCCGCTCAGCGCTACAAACCTGGGGGCTTTTCTTGGTGAGATCGATTCCCTCCTTCTTCTTCTCCCTCTCGGTTCCCATGTGCATTGCGAACCTTGCTCCATCGCTGCCTTCTTATGCATTTCTATCTATGTGCCATGCCATGCAGGCTACCAACCATGGCATAGATGTGTCTCTAATGGAGGATCTGATGAAGGCGTCACGAGAGTTTTTCAACCAGCCGCTCCAGGAGAGGCAGAAATACAGCAACCTGAGGGAAGGCACGCGCTTCCAGCTAGAAGGGTATGGCAGTGATCCGGTGATAGCACAAGATCATATCCTTGACTGGAGCGATCGCTTGCAGCTAAAGGTGGAGCCTGAAGATGAAAGAAACCTTGCTCAATGGCCCAAGCATCCTGAATCCTTCAGGTCACCTCCTACTGTGTTTTTCAGTTTTAGCCTTTCTAGAACTGGAATAACAGAAATATTTTTTTCCCTGGATCATTTTATAAACCAGACAGTTCATTGTGAAATTCCTGCACTCAAAACAATTCCTCCTCACTTTTTAAGCTTTTATTTTACAAGTTTTCAAAGAAAAATAAATGAAAAAATGCACATGTGAGCGTTTATGTATTACGTATGACTCATCATGTGTCTTGTCTTGTATAGTATACTCCAAGAAACAGAAAACAATATTTGTCAGCTTGCTACTACTAACACGTTAGCAAGACAAATGGCTTTTGCCTGAACGGTTATACCTTTTTGCAGGGATCTTCTGCACGAGTATGCAACAAAAACCAAGACTGTAATGGTAAAGATATTGCGAGCGATGGCCAAGACCTTGGAGCTTGATGAAGAAGATTTCATTGATCAGATTGGTGGTCGTCCTCAAGCTTATGCCAGATTCAACTACTATCCTCCTTGTCCAAGGCCGGAGCTTGTCTTAGGTATCAAGGCTCACTCTGATGGCCCTCTTCTCACGGTTCTTCTGGTCGATCGTGAGGTCGGCGGACTGCAAATTCAGAGAGAGAACAAGTGGTTCAATGTTCCATCCATTCCTCACGCTCTGGTGATTAACCTGGGAGACTCGTTGGAGGTAGGCAACTGGGAAACCAAGTTATTATATTTTGTGTCATGAATCCCTGTGGTGATTACATTTCCAAGAATAAATAAATAAATAAATGAAACTGATGCATGTATATCCAAACTTTGTGAATCCTTATACTAAACTTGACTACAACAATTTTGATACAGATAATGAGCAATGGGATATTCAAAAGCCCAGTGCACAGGGTTGTGACGAATGCAGAGAAGGAGAGGATCTCACTGGCCATGCTCTATGCGGTGCAACGTGACAATGTGCTTGAGCCGGCGCCCGGTTTACTGGATGAGAAGCGACCGGCAAAGTACAGGAGGATTACAGAGGCACACTTCTTGGAGGGGGTCAAAGAACACTTTTCAAAAGGAATGAGAATGATTGAGACTTTGAAGATCTAAACCTTGTATGTTTGTTTTAAACAATGTCAGTGATCAGTGAGTGCGTGCCTCTATGGAGAATAAAAACAGTTTGTTCTTTGTACTTCTGATGACAAACTTTGTGGAGATCCTTTGGCCTTGTTTAGTTCACCCTGAAAACTAAAAAGTTTTCATGATTCCCCGTCACATCGAATCTTGTGACACGTACATGAAACATTAAATATAGACAAAAATAAAAACTAATTACACAGTTTAGCTGTAAATCACGAGACGAATCTTTTAATCCTAGTTAGTCCATGATTGGATAATATTTGTCACAAACAAACGAAAGTGCTATAGTACCGAAAACTTTTTAATTTTCGGAACTAAACAAGGCCTTAGTAAAAGTGATGGACGTCAGTTTCCATGTATGACAAGTAAAATGCCCATGACTATTGCATGTTACTATTGACCCATCACAATTAAGCTATTTTCAAAATACTAGTAGTACTAGATAAATTGAACTCAAACCTGGTATGAAACATTTGATAACAGATTCCCCCATGGGTTGCACACACTGATAAAACCTAATTCGGCACACAGATATATGTTAAATACGGCTCAAGCAAACAAAGCACAAAAAATAAAGCAACTTTTAGTGCCAAAAAATAGATAAATTTTGAGCAAAGTATCTGTTAACTGAAAAAATAGATTTGCAAAAATAATAAAATATACAATGTTCCTTTATTTATAACAATGTCTATCTTTATTAGCAAAGTAAACTAAGCATATCTCTATATAACAAAGGCCTTGTTTAGTTCCAATTTTTTTTGGTTTTCGGTACAGTAACACTTTCATTTTTATTTGACAAATATTGTTCAATTATAGACTAACTAGACTCAAAAAATTTATCTCGTGAAACTGTGCAATTATATATTCACTTTGTAGACCTACTCATGTGAAGTCTAAAAAAAAATATTTTATAATTTTTCTGTGATTTACTATCATTTTTCAAAAATATAGTCAAAATAAATTAAGAAAAAAAGACAAAACCACCTTTGAAAACCGCCTATAACCGAGTGAGGGAGTACAATGAACAGTTTTAAAAAAGTTAAGAGGGGTGGTTTACTTGATTTTTGAGTTTAGGGAGAAAAAGTAGACTTTGAGAATAGTTTAGGAAGTTAAAAATGGAAAAAAATCGTATTTCGGCCTAACAATAAAGCTAGCGGGCCGGGCCAAAGCCTGGTCGGCGCCGGGCCAGTTTTGCTACTCGCTGTCGCTGGTCCTTCACCGCCGCTTCATCTCGGTACCGCGACTCCTCGTCGACGGCGCTGGGGGAACCGGTGCGGCGGATCCGACATGTCGGTGATTGTATCCGGTACTCCAGTAACCACCGCAATAAGAGGTGCATCGATCTTTGATCTGGAGTGATAGTAGCCTGGCCGGCCGTCGCGTGCTCATACCTGCTCTCTTCGGGCACCGCCTTCCGCCGCCAAGACCGGTGACCGGCGAACGGTGTTACCTGTCTACGCTGCTTCATGCCTCCAGCATCTCCCACAAGGCCAACAACGGCACAAATCGCCTCCGCTCGTGGTTGATTTTGGTTAGGCCTACCCCCTTATGTCTGCATCAGAGATTCAGATTAGGTGTTGTTGAGGTCTTGAGGACGTCACTAATGGATTTTGAGTACCTTTCTTCAAAGGAGAACTATCGAAGTAGTGCTAGTACCTACTTCGTATTAGCTATCGTCATTTGATGAACCCCTCTTGTTGACTGGAGTTTTTTTTTTTTTTTGAGGCAATTGGAGAAATTTCTCAAGTTATGAGAGAATTAATAGTAAATATTTTGTTTGTCCTACTTTATGAATTTGATAGTGACAGGGATGACTATATGGGGTAGTCGCCCTATTCTTTGACAGTGACTATATATGGATTTCATGTATTTGTTAACACAAAACTCTAAACTAATAATTGCCCTTTCCAGAAGTCTAGTTTGCCGAGTGGACTACCCCAAGCCTCTTGGCTCTTGCTAACCAGTGAAATTCAGCAATAAACTCGAAAAAAATAATTCCAAGAGAGCAATTATGGCGGATGAATCATGGAGGATTCCTATGTTAGTGCAAGAACTGGCGGCCAAGGTGCAGCAACCACCAAGCAGGTACGTGCAGCCGGAGCAGTATCATCCTGTCAGCCTAGATGTTGGTGCCGAGACGCCGGAACCCATCCCTGTAATCGACCTCAGCCGGCTGTCGGCTGCTGCTGATGCCGCTGGTGAGAGTGGCAAGCTCCGGTTAGCCCTGCAGAGCTGGGGACTCTTCCTGGTGAGTGAGCATCTCAGCTCCTATTCTTGCCCTTCTTGCATGCTAGTTTTACTTTTCTTCATCAAAAATCTTCTGCTTTGTGACATGTAACAGCCAAGTGGATGTAATTCCAGGTCGCTAACCATGGCATAGAAACCGATTTGATGGATGATTTAATTGATGCATCGAGGGAGTTTTTCCATCTTCCGCTTGAAGAGAAACAAAAATGCAGCAACTTGATAGACGGCAAGTATTTCCAGGTGGAAGGATATGGAAATGACCCAGTCAGATCCAAAGATCAAAACCTTGACTGGTTAGATCGACTGCATCTCAGGGTAGAACCAGAAGATGAGAGGAATCTCGTCCATTGGCCTGAACATCCGAAAACTTTCCGGTAATGTTGTCAATTTTGCAAGAATAGGTAGCATTTAATGTAGCTCAAGTAAAAAACGATGGCATCACACATCAGTAATCCGAAATAGTTTGGTCAGCTAATTTGCAGCTATTTACAGGGCTCTTTTACATGAGTACACATTGAACTGCAAGAGAATCAAAGATTGTATCCTTCGGACAACAGCCAAGACTTTAGGACTTAGCGAAGATTACTTTGTGGCACAATTTAGCAACAAGGCTCCCATTTTTGCAAGATTTAACTACTACCCACCGTGTCCAAGACCGGATCTTGTCTTTGGCGTCAAACCTCACTCAGACAGTGGTGTTCTTACCATTCTTCTCATAGACAAAGATGTTGGTGGACTGCAAGTTCTTAGAGATGGTGTGTGGCACAATGTTCCAACGAGTCCTTACAGGTTGCTGATTAACATAGGAGACTACGTGGAGGTACTTATAGTTCCAAATTATCTACACTGATATATGTCATGATGAATATTCAGGTTGTCGATTCTCTGATCTGATCTTCACGAACACAGATAATTAGCAATGGGATCTTCAAGAGCCCAGTGCACAGGGCGGTCACCAACACGGAGAAAGAGAGGATCTCATTGGCCATGTTCCATGGCCTGGATCCTGAGAAAGAGATTGAGCCGGCAGCTGCTCTGTTAAATGAGAAGCAACCGGCACGGTACAGGACACTGAAAGCCAAGGAGTACCTGGCTGGGTTCTATGAACATTTCTGCAAAGGAACTAGATTCATCGAGTCTGTGAAGATATAAACGAGGTTTGATGTCTCTCATTCACGACTATGTAACAAAGAACTGTTTGTCTCATATTACGGTTTACTCTTGGAGTTGCTCTGATGGTCCCTCTGTAAGGGTACAATTACTGTTTACTCCCTCCTTATGAAAAAACATAAAATGAACTTTTTGGACATGTTTCTCCATAAATATACTATGTATTTCAGATTTGATGTAAAATAAACGCTTTGCTCGTTTGCCAAAAAAAAAAGGTTCATTGACGAAAAGAAAACCCACTTTGCTCTTTGTGACCCAGTCAATATCCATACTAAATGTTATATCTCTTGGTTGGGACAATGATTCAGATTACTGTAGTCATTTCAGTGTCTCGTTACTATAAATATATACTCTCTCCATTTTTCTACTTGTCGTATTAATTTTTTTCTAAGTCAAACATTCTTAACTTTGACCATCAATATCAAAAAAAAAATACAGTTTCAAATGTGAACTATATGGTATAAAAGTATATGTTATAGTAAATTTAAAAATATAAATCTTATGGTATTAATCTATATAATTTTATTTTAAAATTGATATTCAAAGATAGAAATATTTAGAACAAAACTAATATGATATTCAAGCAAAGGGACTATATGTCTATATATACCTCTAATCAACACTAACTGTTACCACGGACCACGAGTTTACAGCAAGTACGTAGTAATACTTATTTAGATCTGATTTTCAAAGTCAAGAGTTTCACCGCAACTACATAACACGACATTATTTATACGATAGCTATGAGGCCTCTAATTTCACCCAAATCGTTGCTTGCTGTTTTTTTTATTAAAAAAAATCTTGCTGTCCATCTTCTTTTCCGTGGAACTTTCATCTCAAAGCCCAAAATATTCAAAACTAGCCATTGGCTTTCAATGTTTAAGATTTCAATTATTTGGTACAGGCTTGTTGCTGAACTTCAGAAAAGGTTGGGACCAAGCAGAAAACTAGTATTGTTTACGTTGGATGTTCGTCGTTTAATAATTCCTACCGACAACCAGATTTTCTTTTTTCCTTTTACTTTAATCAGCATAGTGGAAGTACACATGCAACACGCATGTTAATTGTGAAATATGGTTATGACTTTTTAGCATCTATGGATGCAATGGAAGTTGCTCAGTATGACTCCCTCTGTTTTAAATTATAGGATGGTTTCGTATGATTGTTTTGCCACCATGGCACGTCATATCATCCACATAAGAGTAAACTGCATCATAGGTTCATTAACTTTTGAGAAGGTGCCATTCAAGTCTATCAAGTCTTTGTATTTTTGGGTTATTAATTTTTATAAGTGATTCACTGAAGTTCATAGTCTTTGTTTTTGTCCCTTAGGTTTAACGTGGCATGTATCGTCACCAACCAACATGTGTTTGCATTTGCAGAGATCTAGCGTGACATGTATAATCAACAACCAACATGTATTTGTATTTGCAGGAATCCTGATGTGTTTCTTTATCTTCCACATGCTTACCCTAGGATGGTTTGCTTTAGCATGCTCAGCTTCTGCTACGGCGTTACTATCATCACTATCATCACCTCCTTCGAGACCTACTAGCTAGTGTGAAGTGCTCGTCATGCTCAACGTCCTCCAGGCCTTCATCATTGTCGATCACCTTCAAGACCACTTCATATCGTTTCCAAGCTAGCCCCACAATGTCATCATCATCTCCTCCGCTACAACCTTCCATGGCGTCTTAGCGCTCAGCCCCATTGCCACCATGCTCTCTAGGTCTCCATACCTCCCTCACTCCACATTGGTTGTTATTGTCCTCTACACTTGGCATGTGCGGCTTAGCCTCCCAGCTTGGCCTCTCAGCCATTGGGGGCAGGTCAGCTAGTGGCCAACTGGGGACAGATGCGGTGTTGTGCCTCCGTTTCCCGCCACTCTACTCTCGTGTCATCATCCGTGTCCTCCTTGCCACCACGTACAACGCATCGCTGACACTAAGTTGCCAGCCTCCCGCCCCTCCCTCTCTCTCTCTCACCGCTCCCACCACCACACACACACCACCGAATTCAAGGCACTCACCTAGTCACCTTTGTCCATGCCTCCTGTCACACCCTGGCTTTTAAAATAACACCAGAGTCGTCATATGTGCGTCCAGAAAGTCCACACATACAACAAAGAATAGAAATATCAGAAACAATGTTATATATAGCGGAAAACATATTTATATTAACACTTACAAAACATCAGAGTACGCGGAAACAGTAGCTAGAACTTCTTAG
>Ga0182004_10002339_pt1 | contig 14663 bp, 5 predicted proteins | sample Sormic07211540_1_FD_120479 | JGI IMG/M metagenome (GOLD analysis project Ga0182004, IMG submission 120479) | Endophyte microbial communities from Sorghum bicolor roots, Mead, Nebraska, USA - 072115-40_1 MetaG | ecosystem: Host-associated > Plants > Roots > Unclassified | place: USA: Nebraska...
TATATCTATATCTATATCTATATCTATATCTATATCTATATCTATATCTCTTCTCTTTTATCTCTACACCTAAGAAGATTCTAAAGTCATAAGCTATTTTATGATACCAAATTTTGATCCCTGCTCACGCGTTCGTGTCCAACATGAATCATACTGCACTTAGAGCTCACACGTTCACGTTCTACCCGGTTCCGATATGAAGACCGGATCATCGTGTCTACATCCAATACGAAGTCCTTAGAGTTCGTACATCTGCATTTGGGGTGATCTCGTAGTTCCTACATGGGGTGGAGGCAATGGGGTCGTCCATAGATTTTCTTTTCTTTTACCACATTTCGCTCAAAGGGTTAAAGGCAGATAATGCATCAAGCTATTCGCAGGGGCCAACTTGATCCTCTTCCCCATGGATTCCAGAAGAGGGAAGCCTAGGATAGCCGCCAACTCCACTATATCGTTCATGTACAATCCATACTATATCTAACCAACCCTAACTCCTACACCTTTTTGACAACCTTTTTTTGTTTGAGTAGGGTCTTTCGGTGGCATCTTTTAGTCCTCTTTCTTGTTACATAGAAAAAATGAGCCACCGGTTCAAGTACAAGATATTCAATTTTAAAAATTATGACCGCGGTGCAACGCATGGGCATGTATATCAGTCTAGTATACATCTAAAAAGACTCTAAAGTCATTGTCTACCCAGTCCTCAGTGTTGGATATGCCCCTCGAAGGAGAGGTCAACTTTTGCTAGGCAATGTTGTGGCAAATGAAAGACAAGATAGCGGACCCACCGTTGGGTACTGCCAGTCTCAAGGGACCTAGCAACTAGGATAACTTGAATGGAGATGAGCACAAGTGTTAGAATCTGATAACCCTAGTTATGCATAGTAACCATCAGATCATTGAAAGGATATTTGCAAGTATAACACAAGTTTGTATTGTATCGTATTGAGAACGACATAGAAACCCCTAAATAATGATGTTAAAGCAATTACGATAAGAGATTAGAATTTGTCAAAGTCTAATTCTATAAGCACCATCCAAAATAAGTACAAAGTAATTGTTGCTACCTCACAACCCTACTTAATCCTGATCCACCGATTCTTATCCTATACAAGATTCTAATTAATGCAATAGAACTATGCCCAATCCTCTCCAGCGTTCCAAAAATTGCTCTGGATAAGCCCTGGGATGAGACTCTTGTGTTATTGTGTTAGATTGGTTGATGCCTATATAGCCTTCACCCTTTGTTTATATAGCTCCAGCTCCACTGGTAAAATTACTTATGGAGCTGCTGAAGGGACAAAAAAGAAGAAACTTGACCAGCGTGAAGTGCAACTTGCGCTAGTGCTTCTCTTGTAGTGGCCGGTATACATGAACAGTAGAGCTGAGGCTGCATACTTCCAGCTCCAGCCGCAGCAAGCACGCTGCAACCACGCCGCATATCGATTCCGTTGACAACCCTTACACGAGTGCAGGACCAACCAAAATCTTTGAATTTTGAATAATTGATTGACATTCGAGTCTCCTCGCGGGTCGCGGCCAGCAGCAGCCACTGCCATTAATTCCTGGACTGGACGGGCCTGGGCCGATCGGTCAATGCTCATAATCATGGGAGGGACTGCAAGTCGAAACTCATGCGCCACTTTTGGTGGACAACACGCACGTCAAGTCTAGCTCAAGGAATTCAACTGTTCAAGAACAGCCTCCCTCTGACTGACTGAGGTCTTGTTAAGGTCTTGTTTAGTTCACCCAAAAATCAAAAAGTTTTCAAAATTCTCCGTCACATCGAATTTTGGGTACATGTATGAAGCATTAAATATAGACGAAAACCAAAACTAATTATACAGTTTGCCTGTAAATCGCGAGACGAATCTTTTGACCCTAGTTAGTCTGTGATTAGACAATATTTGACACAAACAAACGAAAGTGCTACAGTAGCGAAATCCAAAAAGTTTTCGCATCTAAACAAGACCTTAGTTCACCTCAAAAACCAAAAAATTTTCAAGATTCCTCATCACATCGAATCTTTCGGCACATGCATGAAACATTAAATATAGACCAAAATAAAAATTAATTACACAGTTTACCTGTAAATCGTGAGATGAATCTTTTGATCCTAATTAGTCCATAATTGGACAATATTTACCACAAACAAATAAAAGTGCTACAGTAGCGAAATCCAAAATCTTTTCGCATCTAAACAAGGCCTGAATGATCCATGCTACTAGGCCTGTACTTGGAAGTTTAGTCCATGTTTTGGATGCTAATTAGAACTCATTAGAAAAAAAAAGAATTTTTTTATTAGTCCATATGTTTAGCTAATTATCCAATGATGCATATACAGGCCGTCCTGTGCTTTTGGTTTTCGCTAGGAAGGCAAGACATGGTGCAACCATGCATTATTGTGATTGTACACACATAATATACTCTCTCGATCTCTTTTTGAGAGAGTGATATATAATTGAATGGTTGCTTTGGCTGGTTTCTTTATACGATGTATATGATGCTTACTCCCATATATGGATATCTAGCTAGCTATATCAAACTGACCTCATGGTTCTGTGGTTGCCTTTTTTTTCTTTTATCTTTTTTTTTAAAGAAAAATGTTAGAGAACTTTTCTGAGGCTGGAGAAGTTGAGCTTTATTAATTCACTGGAACGTCATCGTCCGATCCGATTCGCCCCAAATTTGACTAACTGCATAATCCTTTGCCCACACTCCTATAAAAAGTGGCATTATCATTTTTTAGAAGTCAAATGTTTTTATTTTAATAAAATATATAAAAATATATTAATATTTATTATAATAAATAATTAGTAATGTTAGATATATAGTTGGATATGTTTTCATAATAAATTTGTATAGAGATACTATATTACTAATATTTTTTATAAATCTAGTCAAATTTAATAATGCTCGTCATGAATCATGTGGCGATACTTTTTTAGGGGATGAAAGTACGTGGTATGTGATAATAACGAAGACAGAACATGTGAAACCATAAAGTAAACATGACATGCATGGCTGATGCAAATTCAAAGACGACGATGCATGCACATATATATAGAGTACGATCTGCACCTGTAGTTTTCAGCCGAGCATCAATGTATCTACAGACGTACTACAGTTGTGCGCATTGGTATATATTCAACGCTGGCGCTGTCTGCAAACTCAGCACGCTTTATCATATTCCAAGGCTAATCAAACCGTCATCAGTTCAAACTTGGATCAGACTACCGTTTGCTACGGCTCTCGCCGGCTTTTATACATTATTTATAAGCTATTTTTCTCTTTCCTATCTCCGTCTCTCACAGAGCCAGTTGAATTAGATGAAGCTAAAAAAACTGGCTTCACCTGCTCCCACCGGCTCTATGAGAGGATATGAGTGAGAAAAAAAGCTCCTATAAACAATGAATGCGTTAGAGAAGCTGAAACTGGTAGGAGCTGTAACAATACCAGCATGCGCCTCTGCATGGGCTCATCAGGGGTTAATAATTCAACAGAAGCTGCCGACGGTTGATTATTCCGGTCACGGCGCGCCGCCGCGCCTAGCCGGCCATAATTAGCTATCGCGCCGCCTCCATTGCATCATATATATCACTTCAAGAAGAAGAAACCAGCAGCTGATGACTAGATGAACCCAGTTAAGCCACGCTGCGCATATTTAAGCTGCAAGTAGATCCAAACAAAACCTGGTATGTAGGAGTACGGCGATTACATAGAAGACAACAGCGCGGTATAGCGTACACTCAGTATGTACCCTACACTACTGCAGTTCTACGACTAATAATTCTAAGAAACGATCGGGAATACTTGGCACAATAAATATTCTTACTAGAATCCTACCACCGTGTGCTTTGCCAAAATGATGTGTAGAATCACGTGATCAACCTCTTCCTCAACTGTGCCCCTTTGTTATTGCTTGTTGGGGTTTGCTTGGCTTTGACTTCACTCCAGCAGGAGCCTTCCGATATATTATCATCCTCCTGAGAGATCAGCTTCACTCGGCTTCATCCTTATGAGCTAAACAATCTGGTGCACTTTAAATGACCTCATTTTCTAAGGAATCCAGTCAAACATCATGGTCTCGAAAAAACAGTTTGAAAGGGGACTATCGTTTAATAGAATAGGAAATGGTAGTTATATAAAAGTATGATAAACAAAATAGTTTCCACTTACACGTGGATAAAAAAGTTTGCAACAACTAATAATAAGATCAAAATTTAAAAGTGCAAATCTGAATTCGTGATGTCACACAAGGCACTTGTTACAACAAGAGGTTACATATAGATGTGCAATATAAAAGGATAAATTATTAATATGAGTAATTGATATCACAACGATTTGTGATATCAATTACGTATATTAATAAATTATGTATATATTTGTATAATGTGAGATTTGATGCAGTATCGACCCCGTTGACAATCCGGCCTTACACGATCAAGTGCATGCAGGAGCAGGCATCCAAACAAAACCTTTGAATAATTGACCTTGGCCTTGTTTAGTTCACCCAAAAACCAAAATCTTTTCAAGATTTCCTGTCACATCGAATCTTGCGACATATGCATGAAGCATTAAATATAGATGAAAATAAAAATTAATTACACAATTTATCTGTAAATCACGAGATAATCTTTTAAATCTAGTTACTTTATGATCGGATAATGTTTGTCAAATAAAAACAAAAGTGTTACAGTTCTGAAAACTGAAAAATTTTCGCAAGGCCCTTCCATTCCATCTCCTCGCAGCCAGCGTGATGCAGCCTGCGCCAACGCCATTATTGAAAGTTGCTGACCTGGACTACTGTGGGTCGATGCATGGGTCAACGGTCATCATGGGCGCACACGCGTTGGCCCTCCAGCTCCGGCCGGCGACCCCACCGTGACCGTGGTGTGCCAGTGGACAGCAGGTCAAAGCTCATGCGCCACTTTTGGTGGACAACACACGCGCGTCAAGTCTAGCACAAGGAATTCTACTGTTCACGAGAAGAGCAGCACCCTCTGACTGTGGTCGTGGTTCCGATAGGGAGGCAAGACACGGTGAACCGTGCATTATTATTATATAATATACGTACATGCACACGCACATACTAGTAGTATGTTTTTTTCCGAGTAATACGTAATTGAATGCTTGCTTGGTTGATTTCTTTATTATACAATGTAATGTTATGTACGGTGGTTAGACCTCTTTGGAAGAGTATTCCGTGGCTTTTAGGTTTTTTGGTTGGGTTGAAGAGAAAAAAATCTCTTGCTATAGTGCAAAGCAATATTATTATTATTATTATTATATTTTGTAGAGAAAGGTAAATCTGTTGTGAGCGATGAGCTGCACAAAAGAAGGCTTCAATATAGAGGTACATATCAAAGTAAAGAGCAGTGGTTGCCTTTATTTTTCCTTCTTACTTTTGTTTTTAAGAAAATGTGAGGTAGTTCGTAGGCATACATGAGTCCGGACAAATTGAGATGCAAGCGCCAACCTTTTCAGTTAATGCATTCAGATAGTTCATCCCAATCATGTAGCTGCTTCGAAGAAGAAACCTCAGATGCTTTAATTCGGTTCTTATTCAAATTAACTTTGGATACATGTTCTCGAGCTCCTAATCTATGGTATACATGATCATCTCGAGCTCCTACTCTAAGGTTGTACTTTCAAGCTATAGATGCCTAGCTACCATGTCGACTTAGCACAGAAAATAGATAAATTAAATTAAATCCTTCTAACTTTGACCATGATTAACATCTACCATAATAAAAAAAAAACTTGACGCCCACGAGGTAAGACAACTCTCGAGCATTTCTGTTTCAGATAGAAGGTAATCATCTCACATAGATCCTGTCATTCTCCACACAGAAAGACAACTCTCGTTTGATTAAGAAAAAGTGTGTTATGCAAAACGTCAAACGAGAGTAAGCACTTGAAGAGTGCAATTTCAATTACCACAAAAGGTTAATTATTTTGCCTAGATTTTCTGGTGTTGCATATTGCAATAGCTCAACGTTGGATTATTTGCCTGTTTTAAAATAAATGTTTCACTGTTTGCCATTTATATGTCCATAAGGCCGTACCGAAATACCCAGCTCATCCTCTTAAATCTTAATGCAAAGATACTGAATATTCATTTCTTGTATTCTTGAAAAGATATATTAATTTGCACAATGATTTAAACTAGCACTTTGTGCGGATCTCAGAACTATATCTGGAATCTGGAATATATTAAGAGAATATTTTTATGGAAGAATGGATACTGTGAGTTTTCTAAATATGGGTTTTGTACGTGTTGTTTGTATGGTCGAGTAAACTGTGGTACTATAAAATAATTAATTGTCATTTCGATTCTTCAACAACCAAGATAACGGTGACATCTATCTATGAATCTATCAGTGTACGTCCAACTGCAATCAGTGTCCTCTTTCTGTCTCTAGAACAATTCAACACAAGGATAGACAAAGTGCATGCACCCAGAGCAGAGCTTTACTGGAACATAATAGCTTTATTATTGCACCCAGAGCAGAGCTTTACTGGAACATAATAGCTTTATTATTTTTCATCCTCCGTACGTTCCGATTTGCCCCATAGTATTTGAATTTGACTTTACTGTCATACCCGACGCAAATTCAAAGACGACGACGAGAATGCACACACAGTCACACACGCATGTATAGTACGATTCAAATCTACTAACTATTCAGCAGTATTTTTTTATAATAAATCAACTAACAGTATTTTCTAATTTATATACCAAACGAACAAGGCAGCCCTGCTGTCTACAGTTATACGGACGCATTATTCAACAGCTGTACGGACGCATTATTCAACAGTTGTACGTGCGCATTATTCAACGCAGGCCCTGCCTGCAAAGTACCAGCAGCTCTGCATGGCTAGCTTGAAAGTACCTATTCGCTGGTGTAAAAAATCGTAGCTAAAAATATTATTGATTTATTGGAAGAGAAAAATACTGTTGACTGAAAAAAAAAAAATAGACTTGCAAGCGAAAGGACCTGGCCGCCGCCAACTGCATCACCCTTCAAGAAGAAGAGCAAGGCTGATAGATGAACCCAATTCATCCACGCTGCCCGGCCGTTGGCATTCTCCAGTTTCCACAGGCCTCAACAAGTACAGTATACTTACAGTATTTAAATAAATTTCCAATAGGGGTTTTAACCCCTTCTATTTCATAAAAAAATATAATGGTTGCATTATACGCGATGGAGACACGCGGAGAAAACCTAGCAAATTACATACAGAATGCAGCGAGCTCTACAACTATTCCGAGAAATGATGGAGGGTCATGTCATTTTCTGGTCCTAATAAAAGGTCATGAATACGATCGAGGTTCTTATTCTGTCTTAATATATACACTGAATCTTTGAAAAGGCGGCTGATCCTATTCCTATTGCTAATGATCCCCTATACTATATAGATCCCCTGCTCATTCAAACTGAAAGCGAGGGGGAAGGAACTAATTAACCTAAAAATATGTTACATCTATAGCTTTTCATTCGCAATTTCTTACATGTATATACCGGCACTATACCGGTTCGTTTGTCTTATAAGCAGTACTTTTTCTGTCAGTCAACAGTTTTCTTATAATAAATAAGCGAACAGTATTTTTAGTCATTATTTTTCAAACCAGTAAACAGGCTTGCAAGTTAACCATTGTTTTCTTGGCGTACATCTGCCTTAATTTCATTCATCATACGGTCTCTCGTGTTTAATTTGTCCTTCGATTCTCTCTCATGTCGCTGGACTATCCTTCTTTCTTGCTCTCGTCGCAGCAGAGCTCACCATAACAGATGACACGTTGTGCTCCCAAGAAGTCAAGAAAAATCTGCGTCGATCCAGGACCATACAGGCTACCCTATAGAGATAGGCAGACAACCTAGATATACCTGTTGCTAACGGCTCCCTTATAATAACATGCATGGTCCTCGTCTGGGCTCAGCTCAGCTCTGTTCGAAGCAGCGGCAGCTTTTTGTTGCACTGTTCCATATAAGGGAGAAAAAGGTAGCTAGCTAGAGCCCATGGCGACGGTGGCCACGACGTCGATAGGCAAGGTCGGGAGGAAGAGCGGCCTGATTTTAAGAACCCTGCAGCGGTGCAAGTCCGGGCTGAGCGCCGGCGCCTCATCCGGCCGGTCGCCGTCGTCGCCGCCGGGGTGCTTCTCGGTGTACGTGGGCCCCGAGCGGGAGCGGTTCGTGGTGCGCGCCGAGTGCGCCAACCACCCGCTGTTCCGGCGCCTCCTGGACGATGCGGAGCGCGAGTACGGGTACGCGACGCAGGGCCCGCTCGCGCTGCCCGGCTGCGACGTCGACGCCTTCCTCGACGTGCTGTGGCAGATGGAGCGCGGCGACGACGCCGACGAAGGCGGCCACCAGCAAGTCGCCGGCTCTGCCTCCTCGCCGATATGCGGTCTGCACAGCGGCAGCAAGGGCCGCGCGGCCGGGTACAGGATGCTAAGCCCGCGGTCGTCGTCGCCGATAGTTGGCAGGAGGAGGTGAGCGAGAGAGCATGCACAAAGAAAAGATTAATCGATCGAGCTTTCATGAACTAATGATGATTAGCGAGCTAATGGTGTCATTCATAGCAGAGACTCGTTGGCTTTCTTCTGGCCATATAGACTTTCTTTCTTTGTTTGTTTTTGAACTTATATGTACAGTAATACCCATTTTCAGTGGTTAGCTTTTAGCTAGGCTAACTGGCGTCCTCAAAATATGCATGTGCATGTCCAGTTGGATCCATCTACTCTGTCGATCGTGTATATATAAAAAAATTGCTCGTTGTTTTAGTTTCAAGTAATTAATTAATACATGTTATTGTAGGTCAGAGCTTGATTTATTCTATCTCGAAAAAGTTTTAACTCTGTGTAGTACCATGCATGAAGAGAATCGACTTAGGTGCTGTTTAGATCCAAGGAGAATAGTTAGCTGATAATAATTACCTTTTTAGATCAAAACATGTCTAGCTAATACTTTAGTTAAGTATTAATTGAGTACATCACTAATAAATATTTGGTCATCCCCAACCATTTGGCAAATAGGCTTTGTATTTATGTATTTACAAAAAAATCTGAAAAACACCTATTCAACGGTTTGGCAATTGGGCTTTGCAATTTTTGTTAACTTGGCAAATATAGTGAAAGGATTCGCATATATATGCCAAGTTCCTCCGCGCTTGGCATCGCGTCCCTCGTACGAAATATGTCACCCCTGCACATGGTCACGTGATGACTACTCCCTCCTCTCGCAGCCAGATTTTCTTTTTTGCCAAGTGATTAATATCAAACCATTGAATATTACCTCTTTTCACTTTTGCCATATTTATTTGGACTTGGCAAACTTACTCATTTGTCAAACGAACTATGCAAAACGGTGAGGATGCTCAGCTAATATTGGCTGTAGAACAACGGTAATGTCTTTATCTATTAACTGAGTACACAACTAATAAATCTGAATCATTGATTTACCTTTTTTTTTAGTATTTTAGAGTGAATTCAGCGCATAGTTCCTTCCTTTTCATGCACACGCCATACGGCTCTTTCCTTTGGCTCAACGTGAATAGCCAGCTACTCTCTTTGTTTCTAAATAAATATAAATATATTTCTAGAGTTATATTATATAAAAAAATTAAACTTTGACAAAATTTTGAAAAAAAAAACTATCAAGATTTATGACAATAAATTAGTATCCTTAGATATATCATAGAATATATTTATAAAATATGTTCATTTTTGTTATAGATGTTGTTACACTTTTCCTATAAAGTTAGTCAAACTTAAAATAGTTTGACTTGCATGTATTTTAGGAAGTGATTTATTTAGGTACGGAGTGAGTATTTTAGTTTTGTTTTTTCTTCTAGTGTATGGATGATGTTATTTTTGTATATTCTATCTTATTTTGATATTTTGTCTTAAAATTGGTTGTTTTATAACTAGCAAACATGCTTGTGCATTGCAACGGAATCCAATACGTAGTGGAGTAAGATATTATATCATTATTGAACGAAAATGAGTTGTAGCATGGGTCATGTGTACGAGTCAAAAATTAAATTAACTTAGTGACAACAAATTTTTTGTTTCCTACGGACCCAAAAATTAAAGTACTGTGGTCTCTTATTTATTATTTGTTTTTACTCTTATTATACTTATTATGGAACAGAAAAACCCAGGTGGAGAAAAACATGAAAAAAAATAAAAAGAAAATCAGAAAAGTCGAGCAAGTGCCAAAAACAATCAGGAGAAGACAATCTGAACATACTCGAAGTCAAGTAGAAAACAATCATTGAAAATAGCCATGGAAAAAAATCAGAACATATTTGGAGCCAAGTGAAAAGCTTCCAAATCAGAACCTAGAGCTACATGTACTCGGAGCAAGTAAAAACGAACAAACCAGAAAAAAAAAGTGAAAAAAGAACATAAAAGAAACGAAACAAACAAATTCTACCCTTCTTTCTTGTTTTTAAGATTTCTATTCTTATAATTTTGCATTTGGATTAAGATTCCTATTCTAGTTACTCGGAGTCAAAGAGATCTGATTGGATTAAGATTCGTAGCTGGCCATATTATTATATTTTTTCTATTTGGGTTAAGATTCCTATTCATTCGAAATCGGAGAGATCTAATTGAATAAGGGTTCCTAGTTATATAAAGAGAAGGGCTGTAGGTGTTTTCCACGTTCACAAAATTAGTTATAGGATGGCCGGATCAAAAAAATTAGTGAAGAGAAATTTTACCTCTTTAATATTAGATATTGATATATAATGAGTTATGTTAAAACTCTACATGTTATATACTTAGTTTAAAAAAATATGTTCATAGATGAATAATTTTAACACATAATCCCTCAGTTCTAAATAGAGTGTGTTGTGACTTTTAAAATTTGTATTGAAATGCAATACAATCTACATAATGACCGTGTTTTGATTTTGCAAGGTTTGTTAAAAAGGAACCATGATTTAAGGAGAAACTCTATAATAATTGGAATAATGTATGGATACATGTGTCATTTGATTATTTTCTTAAGTCATCTTCAAAATTTTAAAACGCACTATATTACAGAGGGAGTAATTAACACATGAATCAAGCCGTGAACTTCGACAGTCTAAAATATGTTATTGTTTAATTAACTAAAGTTTTTTTTGGGAAAGTTTAATTAACTAAAGTTGTGTTTATCCAGTAATACTTGTTTTTACAGAGGAACTATACATGTACACCAAAAGATGTAGTCAACTGTTTCGCGGGAGGAGGGCAGGGTATGGTGGGCAAAAAGTAATGAGAGTTTCGTAATATCGTTGCTTCCTGTGGAGTCACCCCGCCCTTCGTATTCTTGTTTTGTGATATACTCTCTTTGTACCCAAAGTTCCTGACGTGTTTTAGGCAATATTGTCGTTTTTAATTACAAAGATTAACGTTTTGGGCTCCAGAGAAGAAAATTTGACACAATTGCCATCGAGAGTCAAGAATTTCGAATATGGAAAGACTATTCACGTAAAATCACGTCTGCTTGTGTTCCCGTATTCGGAGGTTATACCCATCCCTTCATATTCATCGACGGCCATCGGGCGTCCGAGATTGAGCCATTGAGGCACTTACTGACGGACGGTCGGCTGGCGAGCAGCAGCCACCCTGCATGCATGCATGCGACCGCGCGCCGCCGCCAATGCCATGACGTTCTTGACAGTAGTATATGGTCGTGGCATGACCACTGCTGCTAGCTTCCTTTTATTAATTTGTCAAAGATAGATGCTGCCCCAATTAACACGACTTGCGATCGAGCTCACTTTTCAGATGCGTGGACGCCATCATCATTAGTTGATATTATGATGCATGATGGTCAGCGTTTTCATTCAACGCTCATATACACATGCGGCTCCAGCTGCTGCCAGCATCGATCTCATGATGTCATACGAAAATTTGACGCGGAGAGCATGGAAATGAAATATAAATGTTTTTAAACATCACGTTCACCGGACTTGAAACTAGCGTATGGAGACAACCCCGCGACTTTCATTTATTGCACAAAAAAATGTTCCTGCAATTTTTCATTTTTGAAAAGAGGCAGAGTTATATCCATAACTTTAAAATATACTCCCTCGCTACTAGTGTTTTTTAAGCAGTAGTAAAACACTACCACTAGTATAGCACATGGGAATCTCACTAGGAGACATTTACTAGGAAAAATTTATACTAAATTTTGAATGTTAAAACATTAGAAAAAGTCCATCTCACTAAGAGAATTGAAAAAATCTGGTAGTGCTCTGTCAAGTGTCGTTTTTTTACTTTCAAAATTTTTATTTGATCGTTCATTTGATTTATTTTTTATACAAATAGTAAAATAAATAAATTATTGGTAAATATTTTAATTGGTAAAACAAGTCATAACAAAATAAATAATATTTATACAAAAATTGAATAAGACAAATGGTCAAATAAAAAGTCTAAAAGTAAAAAATGACATGGCGGAGGGAGTAATATTTTGCAAGACATAACTTATCACCATAATTTCTAATTATAATTTTTAAAATGTTTTTATAAAAATTTACCGACATCTTATCTTGACAACTTTTCAGTATGACCTTTGGAACCCAATGTTTCTGCAGCTATTTAGCGCCTGTGCTATCTGATTTGATAGTCCATCCTGTTTTCTCATTCTTTTACCCCTTTAATTTTTTATTTCCTTCCTTTCTCTTTTTTTATTTTTTATACTAACCTACCCATTTTTCTTTTATATACTATGGCCTTGTTTAGATCCAAAAACTTTTTGAATTTTGACATTGTAGCATTTTCGTTTTTATTTAGCAAACATTGTCCAATTATAGAGTAACTAGGCTTAAAAGATTCGTCTCGCGATTTACAAGCAAACTGTGCAATAAGTTTTTGTTTTCATCTATATTTAATGCTCCATGCATGTGCCGTAAGATTCGATGTGACAGGTTGAAAAGTTTTTGGTTTTTGAGGTGAACTAAACAAGGCCTATGAACAAATATTTTAGGTGGAGAAGTTATCCAAAACAAATTGTGTAAAAAAATGTGCTGCATAAATTGTGTATAATTTTTTTGAAAACAACAAAAAAAAGTTATGTATATAAGTTATGGTATTTGTAAAAATTATAATATAAAAGTATAGCTAGAGAATTTATATTCAGAAAATGGTAAATTCATCCGCTTGCAAAGGCCACGTAGAAATGTTGTCATGATAAGTTGCCTATAAAATTACATAAAAAATATATTCAAAATGTTATAAGAAGAGGTTGTGATGATAAATTTTGTCTAGCAAAAAGTTATGCGCAAGAGTTATGAGTAAACTTTGTAACTTTCTAAAAATAAAAAGTTATGGAAACCCTTTTTCGAACAAAAAAAAAGGGGGGGCGGGCATAGAGCATACTATGATTTTGAATCTAGCGAATATTCGCTGATTAGTGGAGTCAGGCTGCATTGATGCACGAACCAACGAAACCGGCAACAGTCCCAACCTAAAAAGCATCTCATCACCGATCAACTGCGGAAGTTCTGCGAGAATCGACGGAAGCTCCGCATTCTTTCTAACTCGCTGCATAGGCCTTGTCTGATCCTTTCCGATCATTATTATCAAAAGATACTAAACTCAGAGGACCTGGTTATGCAACATCACCCATTCTACTGTCTATGCCATGAAATACAAGGTGTCCAAGGTTCAAACTTTGTCCTAAATTATAAGATGCTTTAGATTGCTCAACCTCATCCCATTCATATATGCCTTTTAAACCTCATCCATACATGCAAAATGAGTACTATAATTGATATCATTGATATGCATGACCTTTTAAAACTATGTGTTACTAGGAAATTAAGCAAGTTCAAAACCAAACTAACTAATTAGTGATGGACAAGTTTTTTTTTTTCAGTTTGGACTCTTTTCTTTGAGGCAGACTGCGGATTCGTCTCTCCTAAAAAACCAACTTCTTTGAGTTTGGATTCTTTTCTTTGTAGTATCTTTTATGGGCAATTTCTTCCTTCTCTTCCAAATCTTTTTGAACTGACTTCTCACCCATGATTGGCCTCTCGAAAGCAGGCAGGCCTAGGCCCTTAATCCATTTATGTTATGTAGCTCACAGAAGCTCCAAGCCCAATCGGGCTATTGCCAGACTCGAACGAGTATTGTGCGTTCATTAAAATGTCATCAATAACAAGGACGTGTTCACTAGAACATAGCACTGCCACCAGCAACACAAACAACAAGTTTTCAAAAAAAAAAACACACACACACACACACAAATGACACGCAGCAGTGGCGTATACATGCGGATTCGTCATCTTGTCGTCCTTCAGGCCGCGGTGACCTCCTCCACGAGCCGCTGGAACTCGGCCATGGCCGCGGGCGGCAGCCCGAGCAGGACGCGGACGCCGCCGCCTCCCTCCTCCCCGCACGACAGGAACAGCGCCACCTCCTTCTCGGGGAGCGCTGCAGGGCCGCACGCGGCGGGCGAGCCCCAGCCGAAGTCGGCCGCGCGGAACGGCAGCCTAGACCATGCCGTGATGAGCAGTGTCGACGCCAGCGACGGCCGCGCGCGCGTCGCCTCGAAGTAGTCCACCGCGGACCGCATGTAGACGTCCGTCACGGCCGCCGCGGCGCCGCGCACCAGCCGCACGGCGCGCGGCAGCGACGACGCCAGCTCCCCCGCGGGGCA
>Ga0182004_10002340_pt1 | contig 14661 bp, 18 predicted proteins | sample Sormic07211540_1_FD_120479 | JGI IMG/M metagenome (GOLD analysis project Ga0182004, IMG submission 120479) | Endophyte microbial communities from Sorghum bicolor roots, Mead, Nebraska, USA - 072115-40_1 MetaG | ecosystem: Host-associated > Plants > Roots > Unclassified | place: USA: Nebraska...
ATGATTTTAACAATGGATGTGTGCTCAATTGTATCAAAAGCCTTCTCAAAGTCCAGTTTGAGGATAACAATCTCTTTCTTGGAATGATGGCAAAGATGTAGATATTCAAAGGCCCAAGCCACACAATCATGAATGGTTCTAGTTCTGATGAAACCATATTGATTTGTGTGGACTATAGAAGTTATGCTCTGTTGCAATCTATTTGCCAAAATTTTGGTGATCAGCTTTACTTAGGAGTTGAGCAGGGAGATGGGCCTAAAATCATTGACCCTTCTTGCATCAGCCACTTTAGGAATGAGGGTGATATAAGAGGAGTTAATACTTTTGATGCAAACCAGGTCGTCACAGAACCCATTGCAAAGGTCATAGAAATCCTGTTTAATGGTTGGCCAACATTTCTTTATGAACTCATTATTAAAGACATCTGGCCCAGGCGACTTATTGTTTGGGAGGGCTTTGATAATATTGTCAATCTCTTCATGCGTGAACTGCTCTTCAAGGTATCCAAGGTTATCACGACTCTGGATGAAAGGGGTTGGGTCTCCATTGATGAAGTCAGAGTCAGATTTACCTAATCTTTCCTTGAAAGATTCCCATAACATTTGCTCTTTTCCTGCATGGTCACTAATCATCTCCCACCCTTCTGTCTCAAGTTCCTTGATCAGATTGCCCCTGTGTCTGATGGTAGCATTGGCATGGAAGAACTTGGTACCAGCATCTCCAAGCTTTGCCCATTTAATTGATCCTCTTTGCTTCCAATAAATCCTTTGCTGTTCAAGGAGCTGCAGAAGGTGAGCCTTAAGAAGGGCTCTAGAGTTCCATTCTTCTAAGATAAGGTCCCTGAATTCCCCAATGGTTTCCAGGAAATGAAGGACAGATTTGGTGTTAGCAATATAATACTTTCTCTCAGCCCATGCTTAGCTGCTTGCCATTCCTTAAGTCTTTTCCTGAAAATGTTAGCTTCATTTCTGGACGATGAAGGGCCAACCTTTTTCACTTTGATTCCAGCATTTCCGTCAAGCCACAGCAAACACCATTCAGACTTGGCGCTAGAATTGTAGCCAGATATCGGCAGGCTTCACCAGAACTGTTCAGGCTGAGGTTGCCAATTTATAGCCACCTTTCACCCTCACAAATCTCACAACCATGAGTAACTCTTCAATTTACATTGGCAAGGCGCAGTTAAGCAGAATTTTGATGAACTGTGTCCTCCTAATGATCGAGAAGTGCGACAATGTCATGGCTGTTTGTCATGAATTCACATATATATACGTTTTTTGCAGTACTTCTGGAGGAGCAGAGTTGCGTGCAACTGTGTATTTTCTAATAAACAGACACCCATCGAACATGCATGGTGTATTTTCTAATTCGATACAGGATGCACTGTGCAACTGTGTGTGCAAAAGGAATATGTGGTTTCCGAATCATGTGCCATATACTCTCTACACTAAACAAATTTTAGGCATGTAAAATAGAACAGATGAGAAAATATGCATTGCCAGATTTAATTGATCAAGATCAGCGCAATCAGCCAGTAACTACATTGGAAAGCATGCATGGCATTGCCCAACAAACCACTAATATCTATATATATACTGCCAAGCAAGGTGCACCTGCTCGTGCATGCAGTTTACAGAGATGACATGCTTGTCGGCATAGCCCAGATTTAATCTGCGATGGAAGAGCTATAAAAACCAGGCACCGGTCTGATATGTGTTGCCAATCCATTTCTGCCTGTGCAAGGAGCCCGCCCTGGAGTTGCAATAATTAATCAGAGCCAAACAAGCTAGAAATGTCACAGTCGACGACAAGGTCGGTCGATCAGGTTACCTAGGTTTCTGGCAACATGCCCTGATTGGTCATGATCGGAGCACCGGGCCACATAACAGGTTATTAATTCTGGACAAGGTTAAAGGGAATAATCCTTCCAGCATGTTTTCTGCCTCTACTACCTCATACTTGAGTTCAAGCCACTGCTTCCCTTACTGAAATTCTTTGTGTGTTTCTCTGGTGCAAATGCTGGGCGGTGCAAGGGTTAACGTTATTCCTGATGCCTACTAGTCCTATGTAGATACAATGCATGCAAATTGGATGGACTGGGATCTCCCTTAGCGGAAACACTAGCTAGAAAATCTATTCATCTCCGCAACTTTTTTGCTCCTGGCTCCCATTTTAATTGAACTTGTATGTAAACGCGTGGTCCCTCCAAACAATGAAAATGGTAGAAGTTCTGGATCAACCAGTGAAGTCTCAGCAAACAAAATATTGCTCACCCAACTGCTACTTAATGTCATTTTCAATGTTTGGTGTGACATCCTTACGTCATACTAACACTTCATACAATCCCAGTAGCTAGAAGGTTAGCTTGGACTATAGTGCTGTAAAGGTAACTGTTTCAAGATTGATAAGGGTACGTAGTAAGGCTGATGGTGAGGCAAAATGAGGTTCAGTGACAAAAATACACAAGGCTGAGCTGGAGATTTCAACTCGTTGAAACATTGCTTTCATCATGTTTTTTATTTTTTAATATGATCAATCTTAAATGATGACTATAGAGGATCACTTATATTATTATTTAGGAGACACATAAACCATGATTTTTTTCCTGGGGCTAGAATCTATTAGGAGACACATTAGAAGCCTGCAAGTAAATACTTACGTTTGCCCTCTCTTATTGTTTATTTTCTAATATCAGGACGTGCACAAAGATATATACAACATAATCACTATTTAGTTGTGATACAACTCTCATTTAATCTGTATTTTAGTCCATGCATATCCATATTTGGTTTTTTTCTTTAAGATCCATGTGCTATTAGTATCAACCGTATGTCGTATCCAAAATCTTAAAAATTAGTGGGATTTGCGTTTACTAGTTATGCATTGAAACAGAAAACGAGTTTAAAAGGCAGAACTTAAAAACCAAAACAACATAGTCAAGATGAAATGATTTACACAAAGGCCTGTTTCTAAAAGATAGTGGCTGGGTTGCACTCTATTAATATCTACAGCAAATTTTTTCTTGAAATAGCCCAATGAGGTCAACAAATCGTTCTGTACCACTAAAAATGTTGGGCACATTAAGTTCTTTTCATGAATCTTACACATGGCCACACCGAGCCAGAAACCAGAACAAAAATCAAATTTAATTCCCTGTCTATCCCTCTAGTAGAATGTGAATTTCAGTTGTTCCCTTAACTGCCATTGCGTGGTAACTACGATATTACTCAGACATAAAATACAAAAGTCTAAGGATCACATTACAATGAAATAGGTTGTAATCCAAATTAGGGAAATTAGTGGTTAATGCAAATCTAATCACTCCAAGTTGACACTAATTTTCTGGTGCAATAACACAGAAGGTGAGACGTGTTAGACACTGCTTGAAACGAGCCAAATAAGTGATCGATGACATGTCAACACTTAGACCGAACGAGATCTTGGATATTTATTGATGGCGGGATCTATATGTGCTGTTGTCTAGCCCCGGTCTCATCTCACTCCAAATCAAGATGCTGCCTTCATGGACGCGCACCCTAGTAGTTAAGGGCCTGGTGCCCCCTACATTGACGTGCACAAATGAGTTGCTCAGCGCCTGACTATAAGCCAACTGCATTGACGTGCCTGAGTAGTTGTACGGGCACAAATGAGATTTTCCATTGAAACCAGTGTGTCTTGCATTTACGCTACCCAAAAAAACAAACAGAATGTAACAGTTGTGGCAACGAATGTATACAATTTTGAAGTAATGGCTACGAAGGAAAATTGAACCATTCTTGCGGCACTCAAGGAAGCCATATAAATTTAATAGCACTGAGGGAAGTGTCTACATCATTGACTTGAGTATCCTCACACCATTGTGACACTCCCTCTACAAATCCATCAGGACCGGCTAGTGGATTGTAACCAGCGAGCTCCAACTATATAGACATGGAGTCTGTGTGCAATAGAAGTTTCTTTTCAGTTCCTCGTGCCTCCTCTTCCTACTTCTATATCCAATCTTACTGGGGGCTAAGATTGTATATATATAGCCAGATATGTTCCGGCAAAGGCTCCCAATTTGTAGCCACCTTTCACTGTCACATAACTCACAAACATGTGTAATTTTAATGTTCCATGTCCACCTAATGATCAAAGAGCGACAATGTTGTGCGTGGCTGTTTGTCATGAATTCACATATATATATATACTCTTGTGCAGTACTTTTGGAGAACCAGAGTTGCAGGTGAACATTTTGTAGCCATTTCAGATCAATATATCTTTTATGCATTCCGAAATGATCAGATAATTAATAAAAAGACACCCTTCCTTACATGGTGCATTTTTTTCTATTCGAAATAGGTTGCACTGTCTGTGCCACAGGAATATGTAGTTTCCGAATCATGTGACAAGCAGCTCTCTGTGCTATAATGAAGTTCGAGGAATGTATAATAGACCTGATGAGAAATTATCCATTGCCAAATCGAATTGGTCAAGATCAGGGCAGTCACTACATTGCAAAGCACGCATGCGCTATCTAATTATAATAGCCCAAAAAACTGCTAATATCTATTTACTGCCAAGCAAGGTGCACCTGGTTGTGCATGCAGTTTACCGAGCTGACATGCATGTCACCATAGCACAGATTTAATTTGCGACGAAAGAGGGACCAACGGTCTGATATGCATTGCCAATCCATTTCTGGCTCTGCAAGGAGCCCACCATGATCGAGGAGGGGAAGAGCCGACAGTGATGGACAACATCACTGCCAGCTTGTTACTAGGACCGGCACTGTTGCCTCCGTCAGCTTTCACTGCCGGTCCGGCACCTGAGCCGGCAGTGATATTGGGATATCACTGGCGGCTCGTGTCTCCAACCGCCAGTGTTTTCCTTGACAGCACAACCGGCAGCCTTTATCTGCTTCGTCCTCACTCCCATCCCTAGAACACAGGAGCTTGCACGGGCCATTCCCTCCATTGTTGCGGCTGCTCTTCCCCGTGACTCTCTCTTGGATTTTAAAGAATGGCTTGATCTTTTTGCTTTAAGGTTAGTAAGGGGCATCCACTCCATCGATTTTGGTGGTTAATTATCTTAGTTATGAAGGCTATATTGCTTGATTCTCATTCTAGTTCTTCATCCTAGAGAGCAGGCAATTAGATTTTGTGCAAAGCTTCCAAGCAATTTGTGAGCAATATATACATCATCTCCATCATCCATAAAAGCTACAGGTTTTTGTCTATATATCATGACCTCATTTGAAATCTTTGGAAATTTCATGGGTTGTTCAAGATGATTGTTAGTATGTGATGCTCGAATTAGTTCATGTTATGAGTAGAGTAGATTATTTTACAATTTTGTTAGGAGTTGACACATTGTTTGGTGTTCGTGATCAAGTATCCAATTAATTTTTTTATTTAAAAAACTTAAGTAGATTAGTGGCATTGAGTAAAAAATTGTTTGTTATTAGTTTACAATAATTGTTTTTTATGGGACTATGAGTTGACTTTTGTTTGGACCTACAGTTAGGTATTCATGACTTTTAAATTTGAAACCATTTAGGTGTTTGAAAATTTGTTTTGAAGGTGTCAATTTTTAAATTTTAAACCTGAAATCATTTTCAAAAATGAAAAAAAATTGCTCAGCCTAGGTGTTTTCAAGTTAATGGTGTTTTCAAGCTTTACAAATTGTTCATGAAGCTTATCCATTAGTTATTAATTTCTCTGCAATTTTTTTAGCAGAAATGGATCAAGAGTGGATGAATCTATCTCGACCAGAAAAGCGGTACATAGATGGCGCCTGCACATTTATCGAAGCTGCCATAGCTGCTGATGGGGTTTGGGAACATGATCTTTTGCCCATGCAAAGATTGCATGAATAATAGGAAGTTTGTTCAAGTTATGTTTGTCCGATCGCACACAAACAATGATGATGTGGACATGATTGATGTGCACCATCACGAGGATGTGGATATTGCGTAGACAAACAATGATGAGGATCCCGGTGTCAACACCCAACATGTGGATGCCACTGGTAATGTGTTTAGTGTTGACGGCAGATAAGTATCAATTTTATATCAACAAGAGAATGGAATAAGGGCATGAAATAATCACCAGCAATAGAATAGGGTTTCATCTGAAAGATTTTCACAGGTTTTGGTGAACGTCTATTTCTGCAGGGGGTTATCAAGAATTGAACCTTGGAGGCCCACATGTCATGTTTACATAGAGAGAAACGAGATATCTATGCCACGTATACAAAAGAAAGATCTAGAAGAGTCGGGAATCCACCAGAACAAAGCAGAACACGAGCGAATTCCGGGGGAGGGCGCCCAGAGGGGGCGGCTGCCCTGCCCTCCTAACCAATCAGGAGTAGCCTCGTGGATCGAGGCTTTACTGCCTTTGAGGAGCAAGGATCTTCGTCCATTAAGTCGGATTGATCCAAGGGTCACGGTTTGTCCCACCTGCCTATATAAGAAGGTGTAGACCGTAGGGTTAGAGGCATTGATTAGAAGAGATAATCATTCTCATTCGTAGAATTCATTCTCTACCTTCTTCTCTCTAGAGCTCCAAGTTTAGAAGCATAGCTACATAGAATAGATCTAGTTGGAGGCAAGCATCGCTTGGTTTCAGATCTATCGGAGAGATACTCGATAATTCTTGTAATCTTTCTCCTACTTTATTCTAGTTCATCAATATATATATTATTTCATCATATTATGAATATGACTTTGTTCTATTCTATTATATTGGATATGACTTTGCTCTACTTGCTTATATTCTTAATTATATTGTTCTTAGTCTATTATGATTATATGCTTGGCATAGTTGGTTTAGATTTATATTCAAACATATGTTTATATAGCGCTCACTCTTTGATATCACGGGTGAGTGGTCGATATTATGTAGGCGTGGTGACTATATCGTGTTTGCCTGTGTTTGCATGCTATGTTCCGGGTCGTGTGGTAGATCGTGGGGGTGATATACCCATTGAGTCCTCTGTAGTCCACCCTCCGAATGTAGTTTCTGTAGACACTAATTACGAGGAGATGATTGCTCTATTCTTGATTTTCCTCAGTAATGTCCATATGTGCAGATATAATCTGCTCTTGCTATGATTGCCAAGTATAATTACACTAATCATAATATGCTAGACTATATAGTTGGAATAACAAAGGAAACATCTGAGTAGATCATTCTAAATCATGCTAGTGCTATAGACTGGATTACTCTAGAGATACATTTATCATTCTATGTTTGATTACTATTCATTATATATATATATATATTGATTATGTGACTTACCCCTGCATTAAGTTAGATAGATAAGATGTGGTTGCCCTCATGAGATTACATGCAAGTGATATCTATTCCCTTGGCTATTCTTCCCGTGGGTAAAATTATAAATATGATACCTGGAACTTTCCTGGATGAAATGCTACAATGGTACACATCTGTGCACTTGTAGATACCTTATTCTATATTCATCATTCTAAGAGAGCATTGCATATTTACTACCACCAGCGTATTTCTTGGGGTCATGCTGGGGATGACAACCTAGCCACTGAGGATAGGGTCTTTAATCTACTCTTAGTAAGTGATGCTAAGAAATGCCAACATTCAGAAATACGCTAGGTGACGACACCGAGGAAGATGATGGTATTTATTTGCTGCTATGTAATGTAGAGACCGGATTTCTTAGTAATAGTCAGCTCAAAAAGCTAGAGAAAATGAGAGAAGATGGCAAAACACGTTTGTACAAGGATTGTCCAATGACCAAACTGGAAGCCGACATCATGCTTTTACAGTTCAAATCTACAAACAGATTGAGCAATAAAGGTTTCCACCAATTGTTAGGTATAATATGGAAAATGCTCCCAGCATAAAATGAGCTGCTAGAAAAAACATACGAGACCAAGCAAATGATCTACCCCATCGGCTTTAAGGTTGAAAAAAATCTACGCTTGTAACAATGATTACATATTTTACCGTGGAGAAAAATACAACAACCTGGATAAGTGCCCACAGTGTAAAGCTCCACGGTACAAAGTAGGGCCATCAAATGATGGTACCGAGACGAGAGGAGGCCCCGTAAAGGTCGTTTGGTACTTCCCTATAGCTCCAAGAGTGCATAGGCTATTCGCATGTGCGAAAATAGCCAAGCTACTATGCTGATATGGCGAAGAGCGTAAGAAAGACGCTATGATGATGCACCCCACCGATAGGCTTAACTGGAGGACTGTTAATACTGTGTTCTATAGGAACATCAGCAAAGAGGTAAGACACCTTTGGGTTGTGTTGAGCACAGGGATGAATCATTTTGACTAGGTCAGAAGCAACCATAGCACCTGGCCAGTGACACTCTGTATATACAACCTTCTGCCTTATCTTTGTATGATTTGGTCGTACATCCAAATACGTACCACTACTGATCCAAGGGCCAAAATAACCAGGGAATGGCATTGACACATTCCTGGAACTAGTGATCCAATAAACTTGCGCAGTTGTTTAACAAGGGTGTGGAGCATGTTTGGGACAAGTACAAAAAGGAACATGTCATGATCAAGGTAGTGCTTATCGCTACAATCACCGATCTTCTAGGGCAAGGATGCCTGTCAGGAAAGAAGACAAAAGGCTATACTGGATGCATCGACTGCTTAGACGACACCGATGCGGTATATCTAAAGAATAACCCAAAACTTGTTTATATGGGACACTGTAAGTTCCTACCTATGGACCACCCATATTGTAGGAACAAAAAATATTTTGATGGCACCATTGACAGACATAGGCCTCCAAACTATCGAGATGGGCCTGAGATACTTCGAGAGCTAAACAAACTAGAGGTTGTCCTTGGTAAGGGGAATGGGGCAAGAGCAGCGCCTGATAAGAGCATCTGGAAGAAAAAATTGGTCTTCTGGAAACTACCTTACTGGCCAGTGCTGTCTGTAGCCACTATCTTAATCCCATGCACACAACTAAAAATGTGTGCTTTAACACGCTTAACACCGGTGGGACAAAGAAGGATTCGTATGCCACACAACTAGGCCTTCATTACTAGGAATTAGGAAGGAGCTGCATCCCATGGAACTAAAGAATGGCGAGTTCGAACTTCTGGTTGTGTCATGAACCTTGAGAAAGGAAAAGAGGTCTACACTTATTTCATTCTTCAATGAACTCAAAATCCTGACAGGCTACTGTGCGAACCCAAAGAGGCTAGTGAACAAGAGAGAACTCGGGTTCAACTATGGCATAATGAAGGCCCATTACTGTCATGTAATTATGACCTAGTTTCTCCCTGTTGCCCTGCGTGGTATCCTACCCACAAAGGTTCGTGCCCCAATCATAAAGTAGTGCTTGTTCTTCAATACAATGTCAAAAAAGGTCATTGATAGGTCCACGTTAAACAAGCTACAGGAGGACATAGCCAAAACTCTAGTGAGGTTAAAGATGCATTTCTCGCCGACTTACTTTGATATATCAGTGCATCTACTTATTCATCTTGTTGACCAAATAAAAGCACTGGGCCCAATGTACCTGCATCAGATATTCCCTTTTGAAAGGTTGATGAAAGTTTTTAGAAGGTATGTTAGGAACAGATTTAGACCAGAAGGTGGCATGACTGAGGGATGGTCGACGGAGGAGGCCATTGAGTTATGCACATATTATCTGACCATCAATAAGGTAGGAGTTCTGGAATCTCATCACGATGGAAGACTAGGGGACAAAAGAACGATCAGGCGTAAATCTTATACAGTAAAAGACTCTATGTATTTCACATAGGCTCAATTCGCTGTTGTGCTGTAAGCCAATGAGGTCATGCCATATATTGAAGAGCACTGTCAAACGCTACAAACTCTATTTTTGAATAGGTCACAGGCTTGGCTACATAAAAAACATAAAGCGGAATTTGTCGACTGGTTGCAATATCGCTTACTTGTAGTACAGTTGGGTAATCAACTAGATACCTTAGTGAAGGGAGCTTCGAGTACATTTGTGATGTACTAGGGGTACAACATCAATGGATTCACATTTTTCACAAAAAAGGAAGATACAAAGAGCGCAAACCAGAATAGTGGTGTTCGTTTCAATGCGCACGACGAAGAAGGCAACGTGCTTGAGACGTACTATGGTTTTATGGAGGAGATAAGGGAGCTATCATATGGCTCGTTGAAGGTAGCTCTTTTTCGCTGCCAGTGGATCCGCCTTGGTGAAATCAACACCGATGATGAAGGGTTCACTACACTTGACCTCAATAGGATTGCATATAGAGCCGACCCCTTTGTCCCTTGCAAAAGATGTTATGCAAGTCTTCTATGCAATGGACAACAAAGATAAAGGAAGGCTACATGTAGCCCTTGAAGAAAAGGAAGATTGTCGTCGTCGATGGAGTGACGGACGAAGGGGACTACAGGGGCTATCAAGAAATGCATGTGTTTGGGGCGAACGTATTCCTACCTATCCTTGAAGATGGTGACGAACCAGCCTACGTACGGCGTGATCACGATGAAGCCTTCATTGTTAATAATCCTAGATCTAAGGATAGTTACATTATTGTAAACTTTGTAATTGGTATTTGATGTTGTTCACCAATTATGCACTCTAGTTTATATTACGTGCGAATCTAACTATTTTTTTTGGTATGACTTAGTATGTAGCAAATTTTATCAGTATTTTTGAAAAGTCAAAATACTTTTTGGTTTGACTAACTATATAGCAAATCCTATCACTATTTTTCAAAAGTCAAAATAAATTTCGGAAGAAGTCAAATTATTTTTTAGAAGTCTGAGGTGCATAGACTAATTTGTCAATCATTTTTTTGGTTTCTTGATATTTTTGAAATCCACTTAATTTACAAAAAAATTGGAAAGAACCAACTGAAAAAAGTCGTGAGCCCACTGTGTGCCTAGGCAGGCAGCGATAGGCGCCTGCTGCGGCAGTGGCCTCGCATTTTAAAAAACTAGACATCACTAGCGGTTTTGCACAAGAACCAACAGTGATGTGTGTCATCACTGCCGGCTCTTAACAAAAACTGGCAGTGATAGGGCACAATTTTCAAAAAAATCTAATAGGTCATCACTGCCGGTTTTCTTGGCTAAACCGGCAGTGATGTCGGACAACTATGCTGGCTCTTGTCTCAAACCTGCTTCCTCTGAGCACCATATCACGGAGCATTGTAGCCACCTACCACGACATGAGGTCTATAAAATGCCCCCTGCTTAATTTCTTTCCACAACAAGTGCAAGCCTTCATAACCATTCTCTCTTTCTTACATATTTCTGTAGTTGCTCTTCTCTTTGCTAGTTTGCACAGACATGGCCTATCTGCGGGAGAAAGCCCTCCACATACAGATATTGTTAGGCTTTGTAGTCTACCAAAATGGTGCAAACAAGAGGTGCCAAAAAAATCCTACTAAAGATGGAACTACACCGAATGTTGGGGTCTCCGACGAATAGTACCACCCGATCATCGAGTGGTACCACCCGATCCGATTGGGTCGGTGGTCAGGGATGGTGACACTACGGGCAGCGTGAAAGATATAATGAATGATTGGAATTGTGCTTGCAAGTCCATATGCATGGAGTTTTTGCCGCCCTGATGCACTCCAAAGTAGGCGCTAAGGCATGAGTTCTTTCATGGCCTAGAACTTGAGGCCACCAACTCTGAGGAAAAGGCCATGTACAGGCAAGAAGTTCCTCAGGGGTCCATGTGGAACGTTGGCCGCCATCAACACCAATATGTTGTCGCTCGATCATCTCAATGCGGTGTAGCTCGTGACCACCAAGGACGCTAGAAGAATCCTACTAAGGTGGTCAAATTATAATGCGTTGATACTTATGCATGCACATTGACCTATACAAAAAATAGGTCTTTGTTATCATATATGTAATTTTAGTTTAAGGTCTTTGTTATCGTATATGGGTCACAATGTAGCAATGGGTGTTGCACCTATATAAGTTGTATCCAAAAAAATAAACCCAACCGACCGGAGTTGTTTGCCATTCTCTTGTCCCCATTTGGCAAATCTTTTGTTCAACACTTTTGTTTCCTAAAGCAATGGTGAATGTGGCATTTTTGTAAAATGATCAACTCTTCTCAGTTTGCATTGGGTCCTCTCGAGTTGGAGCTTTGCTCGGCACTTAGGGGTCATCACCGCCGTGTATAGGAGCATTTTAAATCATTTTAAAAAATTGAAAAAAAATTGCTCAGCCTAAGGCTCAAACTTAGGTCTATAGGAGTGGAGCTGGAGGTCTTAACCACTAGGATAAGGTAGGTTTATTGTTTGAATTCATTATTTTAGTGTATTTGTTAGATTCTAAGTGAAAACTGTGTACAAAAAAGAAAAATAAAAAAAATACTGGTTCAACCTAGGGCTTTGGGGGGCAAAGTAGGAAGCCTTATCCGCTACAATATGATAGGACTAGTGTTAAGAATTATATTTTCTTTTTTATTACTAGTTCAGTTTATCACTGCTGGTTCCAATTACCAACCGGTAGTTTGAGGGTTCCTGTTTGAAGGTGTCAATTTTTGTTTTTCAAACCTTAAAGCATTTTTAAAGTAGTCAAATGTGAAAATCACCCATATATAAATTTTAGATCTTGATGAGCGGATAAAAGTTGGTATCCATGACTTTTAAATTTGATACAATCTAGGGTTCAAAAACCTTGTTTTGGTGGGTGGAAAATTAGAATTTCAAATGTTGAACCGTCCAAGATTTGTCAAATGAATAGTTGACCAAAATACTTTTGTAGATACCGATGAGTTTAGCAAAGTTGGTATTAATGACATGTCTATCTGAAACCATTTAGGGCTACAAATACTAGAGTCAAAGTGTCTCCTTTTGAATAAAAGGAAATTTGACTTGGTCAAACTTGGTCAAAAGAGGGATTAGATGACCTCAGGTGAAAAACTTTAGAATACCAAGTTTGTTAAACTCATCAAGATCTACAATCTTCACAATGATCATTTTTTCATTTGAGAAAGTGTCAGTAAACACAACTCACATATTCATGAATCTCACAAACTCTTTATGGAACTACATGAGAGACTTGTCAAATTAGGACTAAACTTTTCTAACACTTTGTCAAATGCAAAAAGACCCATATATGAAATGTAGATCTCGACAAGTCTATCAAACTTGGTATTCATGACTTTTAATTTTGAGACCATCTAGGGTTCCAAAATCTAGTTTGAAAGTGTCAATTTTTGAATTTCAAACGTTAAAGCATTTTAAAGTTACTCAAATGCAAAAATGACCCATGTATCAATTTTAGATCTTGATGAGCTGATCAAACTTGGTATTCATGATTTTTAAATTTGAGAGCATCTAGGGTTCCAAAATCTAGTTTGAAGGTGTCAATTTTTGAATTTCAAACCATAGAGCATTTTAAATTATTTTAAAAATTTGAAAAAATAAATTGCTCAGCCTAGGGCTCGAGCTCAAGTCTATAGGAATGGAGCTGAGGTCTTAACAGCTAGGATAAGGTAGGAGTAGTGTTTGAATTCATTCTTTAGTATATTTGTTAGATTCTAAGTGAAAACTGTGTAAAAAAAGAAAAATAAAAAAATACTGGCTCGGCCTAAGGATCGAGCTCGATTTTAGGGGGGCAGATTAGGAAGCCTTGACTGCTACGATATGATAAGATTAGTGTTAGGAATTAGATTTTCTCTTTTTATTACTGATTCAGCTTATCACTGCCGATTCCAATTACCAACCGGCAATGTTGACGGTTCGTGTTTGAAGGTGTCAATTTTTATATTTCAAACCTTAAAGCATTTTAAAAGTACTCAAATGCACAAGTCACCCATATATGAATTTTAGATCTTGATGAGCTGATCAAACTTGGTATTCATGATTTTTAAATTTGAGAGCATCTAGTGTTCCAAAATCTGGTTTAAGGTGTCAATTTTTGAATTTCAAACCTTAGAGCATTTTAAATCATTTTAAAAAATTTTAAAAAGTCTCAAGCTCAGGTCTATAGGAGTGGAGCTGGAGGTCTTAACCGCTAGGATAAGGTAGGTTTAGTGCTTAAATTTGTTTTTAGTATATTTGTTAGATCCTAAGTGAAAATTGTATACAAAAAGAAAAATAAAAAAATACTGGCTCGGCCTAGGGCTCGAGCTCGGGTTTCGGGGGCACTGTATCACTGTGGTTCCTATCACCAACCAGGAGTGTTGATAGGAATCACTGTCGGTTAGTGATAGGAACTCGCAGTGTTGATGGAATGCAATACTTGAGGCTACAGTGGAGGCTCGAGTCAACGAGGCGGCATTGATGTCCAGGAGATGATCAGAGCACAGTACAGAGGTTCTAAGCCGGGGAAGGTAAAACATTACTACAGGCGGTTTATTTATAATGCGTCTGTGTTGAAAATTTATACGGCTAGAATTGAAAACCGCCTGTATAAAAGACTCAGTACAGGCGGTTATTGTAAGAAAACCGCCTGTGCAAATGGTCCATTTACACAGGCGGTCATGTTATGTGAACCGCCTGTGTTAATAGATTTACACAGGTGGTTCACATAACCGAACCGCTTGTGTAAATGGACCATTTACACAGGCAGTTCAGTTATGCGAACCGCCTGTGTTAATGGATTTACACAGGCGGTTCACATAACAAACCGCCTATGATTTATCTTCCTATAAATACCACCAGCCCCTTCTTCCTCCTCGGGCAGAACTGTAG
>Ga0182004_10002341_pt1 | contig 14661 bp, 7 predicted proteins | sample Sormic07211540_1_FD_120479 | JGI IMG/M metagenome (GOLD analysis project Ga0182004, IMG submission 120479) | Endophyte microbial communities from Sorghum bicolor roots, Mead, Nebraska, USA - 072115-40_1 MetaG | ecosystem: Host-associated > Plants > Roots > Unclassified | place: USA: Nebraska...
AAGCTTTAAGTTGACTGAGACTCTAAATTATTTGAAAATTTTATTTTACTAATTATTATTATCAAAAACTCTGTTACGCATTTGTCGTGCTACGTCGTCACGTGTGACGCCTCTTCTCGACCGGCTCTCTCATTTTCTCCATCTCCGACAGACTTAGGAAGGGACATGAAGGAGGCAAGCGGGCTTGACGATGGAGATGAGAGGCGGAGCATATGACGAAGGAGACGACCAAACAAGGTTAGGGCAAGGGGACCATTGCTATGTCGACGTTGGGGAGGGGAAGAAGGAATGTGCTGAGGGTGCGCTAGGTTTCACCAGGTAAGACATTACCACGACACGAAGGGATTACATGTTCTCTAAATATACAACTTATAGCGTGATATCGAGCTCCGATAAAACCCTGCTGCATCACAGTAGGGTCACGTCTAAATGCGCAACGTCCTATTATTATTTGGTTTAATAAGCAGGACGAAGTTGGATTTTGTTTCTGTTGCAGAGATCAGGTCGTGGTCTAGTCCTGTTTTTGTAATGGCGACTAATTTGTCCATTTTATATTGGGCGCTTTGACCTGGCTAACCAAGTTTTTTATTTGGAAAGGAGAAGCCCATTTGTGAGTGCCATTCGTACGTGTGTGATGTGGCTTTGCCTTTGGAAGAAAGGGCGAGGAGAAAGGCAAGTCCAACACGAGGATCGCAGGTCAACATACAACAGCACCGAATTTGCAGGGATCCACAGTTCCACACGCCATCGACTTCACGAACGGAGACCATATGATCTGATATACTGTACAGGTTAGTGACGCAGTGGGTTGTTAACATGCTAATGCTGCATTGATATGTGAGACATATCGGATGTTCCTCCAGGAACGAGGGAGGGTAAAAATATGCTACCATACAGCCAACACAACACGGTGGCTATTTGGGAAAAAGGAAGGAAAAAAAAAGGAGGGCAGTGGCGGCCTAGTCGGTAGTAGTTGGTAGACGCAACAGCCGCTCTCCAAAAGCGGGCAGAATATTCAACCTGGCAAAGAGATCTTTCCCTTCCCCTTTGCTGTGGAATCTGCGACATGGCATCGTATTATGCCCCGACAGACTCTAGCATATGATGAGTTGCGATTGCAACTCCACATCAACACTCAGAATCAAATTCAATTACATGATGCAAGCCACTGGTCACAGTGTAATTCACAATTGATCTTCCAAGAGTAAAACAAGTGACCATCATAAAGTCACAACCATTTAAAAGGAATCTGTCAATTTCAAGCAAGTTCTCAATTCCACAACACCATCATATTGGAATGGTTCCACCCCAGCATCCAAAGCAGCACGTAGCAAAATTGCGCAACAGCAGCTCTATTTCAGTTAAGTGAAGCTGTCTTCTAATGTGAGATTCACATTCTGAAAATGGCTGATGCACAAAGATCGTAATAGAGAGGAATTGCAGAAAAAGGAGCTCCATGTTTTGAAAAATAGGCAACGGAAACATAAATATAAACACTTTGCAAGATTCCTTCTTTTGCCATAGCTCATGAAAAACAGTTACATTACTTTCCAAGCTAAAAGAATGGCAAGAAATGGAGCAAACTACCAGCATTCCGAATGATAATTTGTTCCTCTATTCACAATAAAGTCACATCACATTGCTTTCATTATGTTCTCACAAGAGTGATTCATCTGCCTTCCATTGAACAGATTTCTAGCCTTCCAATTCCAAAGGACAACAGAGAATCAGCTATTGGAGGTCTAAGTCTTATCTTCTCTTGCCCACACCCAGAGCACAAGCATCAAGTCGCAAAAAAAACTATCAGCATATCGTAGCCCTACAAGTTCATTCGACAGAGAGATTGTATGATTCAGATTGTAAGATCATCTTTGTGCAGAAGAGTTCGCAAGCAGCAAGATAAGTTAAATTCATAACAAAGCATGTGAAACCAGTCTGTTTCATGGTTCCAAATCCAACCAATCATTTGCATAATAACATGTTTATCTAGATAAACATACTATCAACCCTCTAAACAGTGTAGATTTGTGATACAGCATTTGCAAAAATTAGCAGAACGGATGAAGGTGAGGATTTTGAAAGTGAACATCAACCTCATGGCACATTTCATGGTGATTATGGTACATGTTCAAAATTATAAAAATTTCACCAGAACTCTTGTTGCATTGCATGGCATTCAAAAACTCCATCCATAGCACGATATAAGTCCCACTTTCATACCTAGTAAGCAAAATGTTGAGTAATAATGTAATATATTACAGAATTGTAACTATTTACATAGATCAGTAGATTATGGAAAGCAGGATTATATTTATTATTCTGCTTCCGAGGTGGACTAATGTTTTAAAATGTTGGGATTAGTTTTATAAGGAAATGCAGTTCTGAAAAGGAGACAAGAATTAAATAGCTCACCACATTTGATTGACTATTACTCGCATGGTGAGATAATATTATTTATGTACATAAATCATACCTAGGTTTTATTTCAGACTTCAGACTGATGCACACGTTATGTAAGTTTGAGACAAAATGATTCCATACTTGAAAACAATGAATTGTGTCATGACATCTCTATAATAATAGTGCAATGGTGCCATTTGGACTGAAATAATTGTTGACCAGCAACTATTTTGGCTACCCCCAAAAAAAGTAAGAGAAAGAAAAGAAACCTAATTACAGGTAATATATGAACCTGTTGATTGTAACTGCAATCACTTGTCCCAGTGAAAGTTCAACCAGATACAGCCCAAAACTAACACAAAGGATAAGATACATGTCTCATTGGCAGTACCTGTACTTTGGCAAGAACAAAGATTCATCCTGCTGTCAAGTCCATACCATACATGTGCTTAACTGTATGACTGCCAATAAAATTTCTTGAATGCCCACCTTCTCAATGGTATACAGAGGCGTATGTGCCTTGACCATCTCTATTATAACTTACGTGACTTCTTGTTGCAGGAACAAAGATAGTCTGGACAGATGGATGAGCAAGTTATAAGGTTACATTTGATGAATGATGACACTCAGAACATGCTAAGCAAGTAAAGAAACTCTAGAAATTTTCATCAGACACCTGTAAATTGCAAAACTACCTTTTCCATTTCAGAAGGAAAAACAACAGCATGTTTCTTATTACGACTGGCCAACTGCAGGTAACTAAATACTCTGCACTTCTGCAGTACTGAAGACCTTGGTATATTACTGCTAGAATTGAAACTTGTTTACAAGTATAAATTACTACTCATTGCACCCATCATGTAAAGTTTAACACCATATCACTTGGGCTGGTTGTACTAGTAATTGATAAATGCACAGAGCAAATATAACATGTAAATAAAAAGGGACGGATGCAACGAAATCACTCACATACACCAGGTTGCTAGTAGAGAATAGGAATCATTTAAAAGTGAATACATATCTCTTAAAGTTACCTTAATGCGTTGGGGCAAACCAATCCAAAATTCCAGGTTTGGAATGGCCTACAATATAAGAAAAGAGTCAGACAAGTGGTTCAAAAGAATCATGAAGTGTGATGGATGGAGTGGGTTCCTAAGTTAACTGCTCGCAGAAATATGAGCACAATTGAAGGCTGATCTAATCATAATTTCAAGGGAATGTTCATTGTTTACAAGGGGAGCTATGATTCACTTGTAGCTTTTATTAAAAAAAATATTTGATTTATTGATAAATTTACATTCTTTCTTCGTAGTTTGCTTTACCGCGGTTGTTTAATTAAATGCATTTCTTTCACAATCCAATTAGAAATAGGGAAACCCAATCAAACAAACCAATTTCCACCAAATCAAAGTAGAATGGTCAAAACAGTTATTTCATAGCCAGGTGGACCTTGTTGTCCACAAGCAAACAACATTTTCACTGCAGATTGATTTTGGTAAAACTTGAGTACAGTTCAACATTTTGAGGAGCAAGTTGTCTCTAAATACTGGGCTCAGCCACAGTCCAAATTTATTTTGAAATCCTGCCTTGAAGAGTTAGGCCAACTCAAGACTAATACAAATTTTAACAAACTATTAGTATAAGTTTTATTGAGCCCATTCCTCTGGGAACATTAATGAAAAGTTATGTAGCACAAAGTTAGGACCAAATGGTTCAGGAAACAAAAAATATTTAGAATAACCATCAATGCGCACACGCATGCAGATGTATGCGTGAAGTGGTAGTTGGGTTAATGAGATTTTCCATGTAACTCTAGTGATTGAAGCTATGGATCGGAGCTTATTGATGAGAAACCCTGAGAGTACAACTAGCCTTACCAAGCAAATAATATCATACTCCATATAATTTGACATAAAACGAATGAGGCATATAAATGGAGGACTCTTGAGAGACAAGCTCTACCTCTACAGAATGAATGCCAAGGAAATAGTATCTGTAAACTGCTCCAATCAAAATGTACCCTCCAAGAAGGCACAGAATTCTGCAGAAAAATTATATATTAATCAAGCTGAGAACTGCTAAAAAGAAAAAAATGTGAAACTCTGCGATGATGGGAACTCACAAACAAGACTATAGTTTTGTATTAAAAAGAAAATGGGCACCCAAATTCAAGGTGAAATAGACATAAACCAGGGAGGTTAAGGGTGAGCTAGGTTCAATTTCTTCCTACTGCAGATTAATTGGCTAATATAGCAGGTTCTAGGTTCACATAATTATATGCAGCTCAAAAGAACATACGTCATGAACAAAGTGCTTAACCATCTCCAGCCACTTCCAGAATCAGAAACAGACCGTGCACAACCAGAAGGGTGTTTAAGTGTTGTAGCCTGTGAGGTACAATTATGTTAATGTCTTAAGGAAACAAAATTGCTGTAGAAAACTGCACCATTGGAATTTTTTTGGTACCCACATAATCACAAAGACCAGATACGACGAATTTGTCTGGTACCTATGAGTGAGAGGAAATAAAACAGCAAGGTAAAATAAGAGGTGACAGAAACAAATAAAACAATAAACTTCAAGGAGATGTAAATGAAAAAATCTACTCACTTGGGCTGCAGTTGAATCGCAAATAACGGAAACAGAAATAGAACACTTTGATGAGAACATCTTAACAATGATACCCTTTTGAGGATTACTCTCATCTATTCTTTCCCCAATGAAACAATAGTCATGTTAATTTGCGACGTTGATACAGAAAGAATAGTTCTGAAAGAATTTTATGTCATTCTTACCAACTAGAGATATATGGGATTTAGATAAACTCCCAATAGTTGTGCAGACATCATACCCTGCAGACAGAAAAATGCAGGTTAAAGTTACATTTACACACACTAAATTTTTTTACTGATATTTGAAAAATGGAAATGGTGGACACCAATTGTCCCACAGGTACCATTCCTGATACACAATTAAGGAAATAATAGGGAAAGACTGCTGAAAACATATCCAATCAGGACTCAGGAGAGAAAAAAAGCTACCTCGAATATAATTTGACACAAGTGCACTGCACTGAGTTCCACACCTCAGTGGACCACCACAGTCCTATTATGTTACATAAATAGTTTGATTATGGTACATAAATAGTTTGAAAAAAAAAACATAAATAAAGTGACAAATAAGAAAAATATAATCTCTAACAGCACCCAATGCAAAGGTACGGAGGAGCCTAAACTATTAAAAAATAACGATGTTTCAATCAGTTGGATCCCATGGTCTAAAGTTTAGTTAGCACTTGAGGCTCCAAATGGGTGGTCTAAACTCTAAAGTGATGTCTAAACTGTAGCCCTTAACTTTAAACTATTAGCTCATTAGACCACACAACTGAGCTAAAGCGTTCTAAAGTGTAGCCCTTAACTTTAGACAACTAAACTTTAGACCATGAGTCCTTGGCATGACAATTTTTCAAAGAGACAAAGATTATTTAATAAAAGACTGTCACCTAGCAAATGAATAAGCTAATTGCAAAGATGAAGTGAAGTATCACTTATAATGCGCCAATCTTCCAGTGATAAAACACATCCTTCATCAAATCTTACTAAATACAGCTAGTGAAGTTACTATTGAAACAGTGTCCATAAAAAAGAATACACACACAAAATAGCAAATGAGAAGTAAATAAATTGTGCAGTATAATATAAATCCTATTTATAATACAATCAGGAAAGGCTGAGATAAACTCAATATAGATCTAGATAAAGCAATGCAACAACGGATGATGCTTTGCTCATTCAGAGCGAGCATGGAAATTAAATGCTGAAGTACAGGCGTGAGTACCAAGTGTGCAAATGACCCGCAATGAAAATCCTAGAGAAAACCTTGAACATCTTGCGTTTAACTGATGAAATAGCTAGACCAAGAAAGTATACCTCACAATTAAGACACATAGGTGGGTCAAAGTTGAATAGCATTTCATCGCAAAGCTGCATGTACGGCACAAACAAAACTATCATTAGTGGAACACCAAACCTTAAAAGTCTCCAGAAAGAGAGTGTGTTTCAGGAAAGTCAAGGGTCTATTTTCAGTTATTAACCAGCTTAAGTATGCCAGTATATGCGATACACAACAAAAACCAACCTGGAACCAGAGTACGGAATCATTCACAGCCACCTTGTAAAACCTGAAAAAATTATTATGGGACACACTCAACATAGGTAAAAATGTGATTCTCCAGAACAAAATATTTCTAACACATGAGAATACAAGTATGCAACACATATCTGTTGACTGTTGAGGCTTGAGACACCCTTCTCTGATACCGAGATTAATTATATACAAAAACAATGCCAGGTGACGCGTCACTAACTTCAGTTCAGCAACAACCAAGCTCAGAACTCAGGAGGAGCATTTCGAGAAACACGGGAAGGGCGTCTCCACGAGAATAAGAGATCACGACCATCCACCACTAGGCAAGAGGAGGACCCGAAGTAACCGCGAGGTGCGAGGAGGCGGGGGCGCGGGGCTCACCCCCTCCAGAAATGAGGTCGCGGCAATCCCCATCCCGGTGGACGCAGGGGAGCACTGCTTGGTACACTGGTCTTATCTTATAATATATAGTAGTTCGTCATGTCTACCTACGTCACGTACCCGTCCTCGCTGAGCACGCCGTGGCGGTGCGCCGGCGTCGGCGCCGCGAGGTCGAAGCTGTAGAGCTCGCCGCCTCGCTCGACGGAGAACTCGCAGGAGCCGCCTTCCCCCGCACCGGTGAGGCCGCAGCTGCAGGCGGCCGCGAGGAGGAGGTGGATAAGGAGAAGCGGCGGCAGGCGGGGCCTCGGAGGCGGCATTCGCAGCGGCGGCGCAACCGAGGATGAGCGGCGGGAGCGTGTGAGCTTTTTCTGCTTGTGGCTGGGCGACGAGTGCAGAGCGCGCTGTGGAAGCGAGGAGGGGCGCCCTTTTGGCGTTTGTTCCGCATCCCTCGTCGTCAGTCACGAGGCTCAACTGCTCAAGCATCGGTACTCCGAGACCCGGACGATTCCTTGGCCGGCCTCGGGGCTCGGCCGACAGCGGCAGCGTCGCCATCCGTCCTGCGGCGCGGCCTCATTCCTTAGCCTCGGGGCTTTCTGTCGCGGCCTGTGTCGTGTAGTGTGTGTGACCGTGTTGTGTGAATTGTCAGAGCACGTTAAAGTTTCTGCAATTTCAGGGAGCAAACGCGCGAGCGCGACCTGATGCTTTCTGTAAAAATGATACACCAATATTAATTATTATCTCTACAAAGCCAGACTTTCTCGAGACGATTTATTATTTGGCATACGAAGCCGCAAGATTGGACGTGGAAACGATCAAACGAACACATCATGATCCGGCCATCTAACGGTGCATCGAGCTCTTCCTTCCCGCGACGGCAGCGACGCTCTCGCGGGCAGCAGCAGCAGCAGCACCGACCGCGTCCGCACCGCGCGGCGGCGGCGACGAGCCGCTCTGCCCGCCGCCGCTGCCGTCGTCGCCGGCGTCGCAGTAGCCCTTGAGCATGTCCCCTTCCTGCGGGGTGAAGCCGATGATGGACAGCATGTTGTCGGCGGCCCAGCAGCTCTGCTCGATGACGCGGATGGCGCGGCAGCACCCGGGCCCCAGGAACGCCTCGCCCTTGATGAAGAGGATGATGATCTCGCCCGTGCACGACTTGATCTCCACCAGCGCCTCCCAGCACTGCTGCGCCTCCGCGCCCTCCAGCCGCTCCGCCAGTGCCGGCAGGCCCCGGACCGAGTGCGACGACGACGACGACGACGGGGCGAAAGCCGTCGGCGGCGTCCGGTGCGCGGCCGTCGACGCGACGAGCAGCGCCAGGCAGGAGAGCACGGCCGTGGACAGGCGGGAGAGTGCCATGTGCTCCAGTAAGAGTAAAACTTAGGACGATGAACGAAGGTTAAGATATTTCGATAGTTATAATATGTAGCCTGAGACTGTACTTATAGAAGGTGGCAGTAACTGCAGGCAAGCCAAGAGTCACAATTAGTTTCAGAATGTGTAAAGCCACGCTTTTTAATCTCTCTTTAATGGAAAAGAAGTGGGCTGTAATTAAATAAATTATACTCTAATATAATGGAGTATTGTCTCTGGCAGTAATGTAAAATTCTATCGTGCCATGGAGGCATGCATGGAGCCACGGCACGCACACAGAACTTCAGCGGACACAGTCATATGCTCATGCCGGGTTATTTTCCAATTTTATGTGTTTTGATTAAAACCGCCAATTTGATTTTCAAGTTTGAACTATAAAAATCGGATACAGAACGTGTCCTCCTTACTGATTTCAAAGGTCGTTTTTTATTTTGTAAACACTTTATATCTATCTTTTAAAATAAAAATATGAAACCAAATTTACTTCTAAAAACGTTATATATATGTTTGTGATTTATCTAGAATTTTTTTTCTATTGTTCGTAGCCATACTTAAAGTGAATAAGATCCAGAATAAACAACAGATAGATAAATAACATTTTGAGGAAAACAACTGGTATTAGTTTCATATTTTCCTATGATTAAAAATAAATTTGTTATGGATGTTTAGAGATCAAACTATATTTTTATTATGTCTGAAAATAGAAAAACGCGTTAGAGGACCTTCAATATCCAATTCCGTAATTTAAGGTTGAAAACGAACTTATACCTAATGGTTATGATTGGCATTAGCCTAATTATATCAAAAGTTTGTATTACAAAAGTAATTACATTAAATTTGTATTTGGAAATACTTTCTAATGATCAAACTTTTGTTCCTATAAATCTTATATTGTCTTAATATAAAACCCCCACTAGAGAGTTTTTCTTATCTCACTTCGTGCCACGTCATCAGCACACATCACCTTAGAAGCCACTAAGCGCTTCTCCTCCATTGTTATTCTATACAACGTTTCCATTTTGCATCTTCGTGGAAGAGAGAAATCCAATCGTGCTTACCTTACTGTTTCTTTAACTAAGCACTTAAATTCCACTCCCTCAACTGTTCTCTACGTAACTCATTCAATTAATCATGGCAAGATAACTAGCAGCCAAGCATCTATGATGGCAATATTGTGGAGGATTGCACTGAAACGGTGATAGAAATGGCTGCTCATATTACTGTGCAGCCTCAATACCACTATATATATATATTTCTCACGCTTCTTCCTTTCCCAGCATTTTGCTACGCCTGCTCCTCTCTCTCTAAAAAAAGATGGCCCATATCAAAGCCTTGTTTAGTTCCAAATTTTTTTTTGGTTCGGGACACCGTAACACTTTCGTTTTTATTTAGCAATTATAGTTCAATCATGGACTAACTAGACTCAAAAGATTCATCTCGTGATTTATAGGCAAACTGTGCAATTAGTTTTTATTTTCGTCTATATTTAATACTTAATGCATATGCCGAAAGATTCGATGAGACGAGAAATTTTAAAAAGTTTTTTATTTTTGAGATGAACTGAACAAGACCCAAAGTTAAAAGCTCATGCTGCTCGTGCTCGCTGCACTGAAGGTGATCGGCCCATATCTGAAAGAACATATGCTGCTCACTGCATGCAGCAGGCAGCGATGCCCACTTCTTCTCCTAAGCAAGTTCTTTTCTCTCCCTCCCCATCCTACCAAATACTGGATGTTGTGACTCATCTGTAAATGGTTCCCTCAACTTGATATTTGCTTCCTTTTTCAAAGTTCACTACACTGTGTCTATGCAAGTTTGTGTACGCACTAAAAAATTTCAGACACTTCCATGATCGTTTGCTCACTATTTCCTTTGGACATATTCTTTAGGTGGTTTTATTTAAGCGTGATAAACAGTACCATGTTCTTTGAGGAACATCTAATAGGCTGTTTTCCATTGATGTTTTCAGCCTTTAATACCATAGTTCTGGCAATTCTTTTTCAGGATTTGTGCTATTCATATTTAGAATAACACAGGAGTATCAATCAATGTTTTTTAACATACTTCACACCTCTGCATATATACAATTATTTTTTGTTAGTAACAATTTAGGAAAAGTAGGTGAACCGCACCCTGTGTACATATGGACAGGTAGTGTCTGATATATCTTGAGTGTGTGTAATAGCTGAACATCTTATATCCTTCTACCCATCTATTTTAGAAACATTAGCTATTTGCATGGCCGCTAACTATTTTCTATTATTCGAAGACATAGCATCTCAATATCACAAACCTAAATGTTCTGACAATGCTACAAAATTGCTTGCTCCTTTTGTTCCAAGCTAATACAAAACTATTTTGCAAATTCCCGAAACAACACGCTAGTTATATATTATAAGAGAAATCATAGGCCCAAATATGTTTTTGAAGACCACACTAAGTTAAATCGTGCTTTATATTCAGGGACGGAGGGACTATCTCCGAACCAAAACATCTCGTACAGTGAAGAGTGCACCCCCTGATTTATGCATGCAAAATCAAACAGATTTTCTTTGTGCGATAAATTTTGAATACTAAAGGTCTTTGTTTATGGGACCGAGGGACCAAGGCCTCTCAGCAAGTCAGCATCCGTTTCCCGGAATCTGTACCAAGTTCTTCCACATCAAGTCAGTGTTCATTGGCTGAAAGATGAATAATTAACTGTGTATAACTGTATAACACATTTCCTTAGGCACTGACAATTGCACAAACAAAAAGACATGCTCCCCTCTGTGGCAGGTCCAACCCCAGTTCACAGAGTCACAGCTGTGGATTAGACTTTGTACACTGCTGCCTGCTAGCTCTCCAGCTAAACTGCACGGTTCACTTGTAGTAAAAATGAACGTGGAGCACCCTCTGTTAACTGGACTTTCTAAGATGTAGTGAAACCAAGAATGTATCTATCATGAAATGGCGACATTACCAGGTTCAAATTTTGAACAAGAGAGGTGTGCTGTTTGACTCAGCCCGACTATCTTAATGCACATCATTACATTTGGACTAAACCTACCAATTCTAATATGTTACTCTAAGAGACATCAGAAATTGTGCCATTCCAGGAATAATATCGTCTGATGGGGTGCACCGGAACTTTGGAGTACATTCAACAAGAGGCCCAAAGAAACACTTTTGAAGACTCAATCTAGCCTCACCAGACTATATACAGACAATGCAAAAACCACAAAACTAATAATAGCAACACGGGCAATGTTAGGTGCAAAGAAGTGGCGGCAGAAGTGCGAATTGCGAGAGGAAACAAACAATTGTCGACAGATGGATCAACAGTAGTTATCAAACCTAGGCCATTGAAGTAGCAACTATCCTCACTCTGATCATGCTGCTGGTAGTAGTTGTTGAACGCGTACGACACATTCCCAGGCCAGGCAAGACCTGAGCAGGAGCCACCAGGTAACAGAGAAGTGCAGTCACCTTTGGAGCAAGCTGACGAGAAACTAGAAGAAACATTGGACAAATCCTTATTGTTGTCTAGCACACACCATTTTGATGGAAGGTAATTGACAGCAGGGGCATTCTTGAGTGATTTAGGACCTTGACCTATGTTGGCATAGTACTTTGCCTGGCCATCAAAGGTAAAAATGCCATGATGCCTTTCATAACCTCCACTAGCTATACTCCGTTGATCTTCATCTAAAAGGCTGAAGAGATACATCTCAATTGGAGGGACTTTTGGGCGAAGTGGAGTCCCAGACTTTTTACCCAGGTGGTTGACTAGGCCAGTCATGAACGATTGAGCAATAGCAGGAGTTGCGTTCACAGCTCCATCTGTTGGCCATCCTGCTCTCCCGACAATGATGTCCATGTCACTGAAGCCAGCTTTGGTTAGAGAAGTAACCAGAGCATCTATGCTTGCATCAACGTAATTGTCATACTTGTTTTGACCATCTTTTACAGGATGAGACATTAGTTGGAACAGGTAATAGTCCAATGACATATTTTTGTTGTGTTGAAAGCTCAAAAATGGATCCAGCTCCACCATAAATGGAGAACTGCTGTTAGCAAGAAATGAGAGGAGATCTGCCATGGTCTTGTTAACATCAGATCTGAAGCTAGCTTTCGAGGGCAGGATAGATGCATTCTGGAATGTGTCAGCAGTACAAGGTACTAGCACCTTCATCTTGCCAGACAATTTTGCATGGACTAATGCTTGTTGAACATTTTCTGCTGCACGAACTACAAAAGGATGAAAATTCTGTCCATGACGTAGAAGAAAGGGCTCATCCCCGACAACAATATACCTGTAAAGTCAATTTGTTTGTCAATTTTAAAATACTATTAAAGATACAATTAAAAAACAGAGTTGCAACATAGATGCACATACAGATTGGACACAAGTAATGGCATTATTTAATGCATGATTCACTTCATCTATGCAGTGGGATATACAATGTCCTCATGATACTTGCTCTATAACACACTGCACTAAATAATCATCTGTTATTGCTCAGTTAATAAAGTCAATCTGTTATTTTTTTGCAGAAATGAAACATAATCATCTGTCACAAAAGGTACACAGCACTAAATACCCAACTATGTACTCTTTTCAGCTATTAAGGGTCTAGGCTTTGACATAGCAGTGGACGTAAAATACATACTCTATTATTCTGCTACTTTTGAATCTGATATACGAAATGAAGAATATCAAAAGATAATCTAAATGTCCTCCCAGGTTCAAAGTTGTAACCTAGGAGGATTATATTCACATTCTGCCCATTGAAGTTCTCTGAAATGGTAAATTCCACCTCCAATTGTTTACTTGGTATAGATAAAAGTCATTGTAGCATCCCTCAATCACATTCACCAATCAGGAACCTGTCACTACCAGCATATCAGTAGTGACATTTTGTGGACTTTTCATAGTTTAATTTCACAGAAGAGGTTCTCCAGGTACTACAACCTAGTTATAAGAAAATTCCAGTGAACTATTGCAAGGGAGAAGCACCAAGTTATCTACTGAAGCCAACTAATACATTCAGTAAAGAAATGGTTCCCTTCTTCGATTCAAATTGATCAGCCACACAGCTGACATTATCCAATCTGATTATAGAAATAAGGTAACAAATGCACCGTAGGATCCAGACACCGACAGTAGAACTGCAGTGACTACTGTAACGGGTTGCGAGTACGAAGACTGCAGTCATATTGATTAATCGAGTCAATTGAAAGTCAACTGTGCCCAATTGGTCGTTTTCTGTCGACATGAGAATTAGGTGAACTAAAACCAACATCCGTGCTTCGTTTTCTCTGGGAACATTCGACTAGCAAAAGACCCGTCGACATGAGAATTAGGTGAACTAAAACCAACATCCGTGCTTCGTTTTCTCTGGGAACATTCGACTAGCAAAAGACCCCATAATCCCATTTTAGTAATCTGATGAAGAGGCGCCTACAAATCGTGCATTGGAAGGGAGCTCTTACTCGAACCGCACGCTGGAGGAGTAACGGGTGACATTGTCGTGGACCCACGCGGCGGCGGCCTTGGTGGAGGACGCGAGGGGCCGGAGCAGCGCGTCAGGGATCCCGACGCTGACGGCGATGCCGGTGCCCGCGAGCGCCGCGAGCGCGTCGGAGGAGGCGGCGGCGAGGCGGACGCGGGGAACGGAGTTGGGGAGGAGGAGGCCCCGTACGACCTGCGCCGCCGGGAGCGAGAGGGAGGACGCGAAGCCCCAGTTCACGCCCACCGCGGAAGCCGGCGGTGGCGGCGCCATGGCGAGGAGGAGGAGGAGGAGGCCAGGAACGAACGGCGGCGGCGGGCGGAGGCGAGTGGACGGCATTGCCTCGTGTTCCGTGCGCGCTGTAGGCCTGCCACTACTTCACACTAGTGCGCCGTGTGCGGTGTCGCCGGCCTGTCAGCCCTCTTTCTTCCCGTTCTGCCGTGCGGAGACGGCTAGCCGTAGGCTACGGAGTAGTGCTATTGTTTTCCCCTAGCCAAATGTCAATACTTTTATGAATTTTTCATGAAATACAAGTAATTTCATATTTGACACGAGTATTTTTAGGAGGCAGATTTTTTTGAACGGAGTTTACACTTTATTACTTCGATAGAGATCGAGCCTTTAAAAATTCCAAGAAAAAAATCAATCCAAACAAAATCCATATACATAAGCTTAAAAATCATAAAAATATGACTTTAGAGCCTCTAGTAAGATTTTTGAATCTAAGACATATCGTCATAGGACCTTGGATGCTGCAGTCAAATGCCTCTCAACTCTCAAGCAACAGATCCTAAGAGCATCTCCAACAGTTTGCTAAAAAAACGTTTGCCAAATCTTGTGTGTTGGCAAGTTGCTAAAAGATTTGGCAAGT